>Ga0213829_1000554_pt1 | contig 34291 bp, 29 predicted proteins | sample MC6MC0896MG_FD_180665 | JGI IMG/M metagenome (GOLD analysis project Ga0213829, IMG submission 180665) | Enriched soil aggregate microbial communities from Iowa State University, Ames, United States - MC6-MC0896-MG | ecosystem: Environmental > Terrestrial > Soil > Unclassified | place: USA: Iowa...
CTGGGCCAGCGCTTCGGTCTGGTCCTGATCCAGGCGACCGAGGGTCATGCAGGTTTCCAGGCCCATGGCTTTGACGCCTTTGACCATTTCCAGCACGTACGGCATGTCTTTGGCCGACGGGTGCTTCCACGCAGCGCCCATGCAGAAACGGGTCGAACCGATGGCCTTGGCGCGAGCGGCCTCTTCGAGGACCTTCTGCACTTCCATCAGTTTTTCTTTTTCCAGGCCGGTGTTGTAGTGACCGGACTGCGGACAATATTTGCAATCTTCCGGGCAGGCACCGGTTTTGATCGACAACAGTGTCGAAACTTGAACCCGGTTAGCGTCGAAATGCGCGCGGTGCACCGTCTGCGCCTGGAACAACAGGTCATTGAATGGCTGAACGAAGAGTGCTTTGACTTCAGCCAAAGACCAGTCATGACGCAGGTTTGCAGTGGTGCTGGCGCTCATGGGCGTTTCCTTTGTTTTATGCTTGGCTAGCGACAGGGGGATGGAATACCCACAGACGCGATACGGATGTTCGGCATATTTAAGGAAGACTTATGCGCTGTCAACCACAATACGATGGACCGGTTTACATCTGGTTAAAAAACAAACAATCCTGTTTGCTATGCGGCGAAGCGTCCGATGATGCGACGCCTATTTGCACTGCTTGTGAAACTGAACTGCCGTGGCTCGGTGACCAATGCCAGACTTGCGCCCTGCCCTTGCCCGCCGCCGGTATGACGTGCGGCCCGTGCTTGAAGCAACCGCCGGCCTTCGAACGGGTCGCCGTCCCCTGGACCTACGGCTTTCCGGTCGATAGCCTGATCACCCGTTTCAAGCACAGCGCGAAATGGCCGTTCGGTCACCTGCTCGCGGAACTGCTCGCCCGATTTCTGTTGCATCGGTTCGATGAGGACCTGGATCGACCCGACACGCTGCTTCCGGTACCACTGGCTGTCAAACGCCTGCGTCAGCGCGGTTTCAACCAAGCGGCGATGCTTGCCGGCTGGCTCGGCACCCGCCTCGACATTGCTTGCGATGAAAAGCTGCTGCTGAGGGTCCAGGACACCAGCGCGCAACAGCTGCTGAAGGCCGACGCCCGCAAGAAGAACCTGCGCAATGCCTTTGCACTGGCGCCCGATGCGACGATCAAGGGTCGGCACCTGGCACTGGTGGACGATGTGCTGACCACCGGCGCCACGGCCCAGGCTTTGGCTCGGCTATTGATGGACGCAGGCGCCGCACGGGTCGATGTCTACTGCCTGGCCCGCACCCCCAAGCCTGGCGACACGGATTGACCTGAGGACACAAACCTGTGGGAGCGACGGTGCGACGATTCGACCTGCTCGCGAAGAGGCCTTCACAGTCACATAAATGTCGACTGTTGAATCGCTTTCGCGAGCAGGTCGAACCCTCGCGCCCACAACTATCTGGCTCGACTTGACTCCCAGACTTCCAGCCGCCAACGTCCCTCCCATCGTCACAACCCAAAGCATCCGCCATGTCCTTGCCTACGTTGTTGTCCCAGCACATCGTCCGTCGCCCGCAGCGCATTGCCTTGCTGCAACACATCGCCGAACAAGGCTCGATCACCCGTGCCGCAAAGAGCGCAGGCCTGAGCTACAAAGCGGCGTGGGATGCCATCGACGAACTGAACAACCTGGCGCAGAAACCGCTGGTGGAGCGCAGCGTCGGTGGCAAGGGCGGTGGGGGCGCCAGATTGTCCAGCGAAGGCGAGCGCGTCTTGCGCCTCTATCAAAAGCTGCAAACGCTGCAGGCTCAGGTGCTGGAAGCTGCCGAAGAGGCCAGCGACCTCGACCTGCTCGGCCGCCTGATGCTCCGGACCAGCGCGCGCAATCAGTTGCATGGCAAGGTCGTGGCGATTGAAAGCCAGGGGCGCAACGACCTGATTCGCCTGGAACTGGCGGCAGGTTTGACCATCGATGCGCAGATCACTCACGACAGTACTCTGCGTCTGGAGCTGGAGAACGGCACCGAAGTGGTGGCGCTGATCAAGGCCGGCTGGCTCGAGCTGCTCGGCATCACGGAGTCAGTGACGCCAGGCCACAACGGCCTGGCAGGCATCATCGAAGAAATCCTCGACGCCGAAGACGGTCCCAGCGAAGTGCGCATCGGCTTGCCCAATGGCCAGACCCTCTGTGCGCTGGCCGAACCGCTGCACTTGCGGACCCTGGGCCTCGCCACGGATAAAGCGGTACGGGTGCAGTTCGCGCCATCCAACGTTTTGCTCGGTACACCGCTCTGAAACATCAGTGTCACGATCGCTCTTTAAGGTGGCTGCAAAAACCCGCACGGAGCCTGATGTGAGCCTATTGGAAGAAAACCAGTCCACCGACCTCGAAAAAATGGTCGGCCTCAGCCGTCGTGGCTTTATCAGCGCCGGCGCCTTGTGCGGCGCGGCCATGTTCCTCGGCGGCAATCTGCTGAGCCGCAGTGTGCTCGCTGCCAGTGTCAGCGCAGGCACCAGCAAACTGTTGGGTTTCGACAGCATCCCTGCTGCCACCAGCGACACCATCAGCCTGCCGCCCGGCTACAAATCCTCGGTGTTGATCAGTTGGGGCCAGCCGTTGCAAAAGGACGGTCCGGCGTTCGACCCCAGCGGCAACGGCACCGCCGAGCAACAGGAAGCCCAGTTCGGTGACAACAACGACGGCATGAGCCTGTTTGAGTTTCCCGGGGAGAAAGACCGGGCGTTGATGGCGATCAACAACGAGTACACCAACTACCGCTACCTCTACCCACACGGTGGCATGCCGCTATCGGCCGACGATGTGCGCAAGGCACTGGCCTGTGAAGGCGTATCGGTGATTGAGGTTCAGCGCAAGGACGGCCAGTGGCACTTTGTCCAGGGTTCGCGCTACAACCGGCGCATTCACGGTAACGCGCCGATCAGCCTGAGCGGTCCGGCCGCCGGCCACACACTGGTAAAAACCAGCGCCGACCCTCAGGGCAAGAACGTCCTCGGCACTTTCCAGAACTGCGCCAATGGCAAGACGCCGTGGGGCACTTATCTGACCTGCGAAGAGAACTTTACCGATTGCTTTGGCAGCAGCAATGCCGAACAGAAATTCGATGCCGCGCAGAAACGCTACGGTGCGGTGGCGGCCAGCAAAGAGATCAACTGGCATCAGCACGACGAGCGTTTCGACCTGGCGAAGAATCCGAACGAGCTCAATCGTCATGGCTGGGTGGTGGAAATCGACCCGTTCGATCCGCAATCGACGCCGGTCAAGCGCACCGCGCTGGGCCGCTTCAAACATGAAAATGCTGCCCTGGCCGAAACCAAAGACGGTCACGCCGTGGTGTACATGGGCGACGACGAGCGTGGCGAATTCATCTACAAATTCGTAAGCCGCGACAAGATCAACCACCAAGACCCCAAGGCCAACCGCGACTTGCTGGACCACGGCACCCTGTACGTGTCGCGCTTCGACGCAGGCGACGGCAATGCCGATCACCCCAAGGGCCAGGGCGAATGGATCGAACTGACCCACGGTAAAAACGGGATCGATGCTGGCAGCGGTTTTGCCGATCAGGCCGAAGTGCTGATTCACGCACGCCTCGCCGCCAGTGTGGTGAAAGCCACGCGCATGGATCGCCCGGAATGGATCGTCGTCAGCCCCAAGGATGGCCAGGTCTATTGCACCCTCACCAACAACGCCAAGCGCGGCGAGGACGGCCAACCGGTGGGCGGGCCGAACCCGCGTGAGAAGAACGTCTACGGGCAGATCCTGCGCTGGCGCACTGACCATGACGATCATGGCGCCAAGACCTTCTCCTGGGATCTGTTCGTGGTGGCCGGCAACCCGGGCGTGCATGCTGGCACGCCGAAGGGTGGCTCATCGAACGTCACGCCGCAGAACATGTTCAATAGCCCGGATGGACTGGGCTTCGACAGTGCCGGGCGGCTGTGGATTCAGACGGATGGTGATTCGAGCAACGCCGGTGATTTTGCCGGCATGGGCAACAACCAGATGCTGTGTGCCGACCCGGCGACCGGGGAGATTCGTCGTTTCATGGTCGGGCCGGTGGGCTGCGAGGTGACGGGGATCAGCTTCTCGCCGGATCAGAAGACCTTGTTCGTCGGGATCCAGCACCCGGGGGAGAACGGTGGGTCGACGTTCCCGGAGCACCTGCCGAATGGCAAGCCGAGATCTTCGGTTATAGCGATTTCGCGGGAAGATGGCGGGATCGTCGGCGCCTGATAAGGCCTCATCGCGGGCAAGCCCGCTCCCACAAGGATCTCCTGTGTGTCACAAATCCTGTGCACACCGCAGCCCCCTGTGGGAGCGAGCTTGCTCGCGAAGGCGTCAGCGCGGACAACACCCATCTCAAGCCTAACCCCCTAAAGAAGCCCCGTCTGCGCTACCATGTCTGGCCGGACGCGGCAGCCTGCTGCGCGCAGGAGTCAGCATGGCCCACCCGTTTGCAACCCTCACCCCAGACCTCGTGCTCGATGCCGTCGAAAGCATCGGCTTTCTCAGCGACGCACGTATCCTGGCGCTCAACAGCTACGAAAACCGTGTTTATCAGGTCGGTATCGAAGACTCCGAACCGCTGATCGCCAAGTTCTATCGCCCGCAACGCTGGACCAACGAAGCGATTCTCGAAGAGCACCAGTTCACCTTCGAGCTCGCCGAGTGCGACGTGCCCGTGGTGGCGCCGATGATTCACAACGGTGCCAGCCTGCACGAACACAACGGTTTTCGCTTCACCCTGTTCCCCCGCCGTGGCGGCCGCGCACCGGAGCCGGGCAATCTCGACCAGCTGTATCGCCTCGGCCAACTGCTCGGTCGTTTGCACGCCGTGGGCGCGACCAAGCCGTTCGAACACCGTGAAGCACTTGGCGTGAAAAATTTCGGCCACGACTCGCTGACGACATTGCTCGAAGGCAATTTCGTACCCAAGAGCCTGCTGCCGGCCTACGAGTCCGTGGCTCGCGACCTGCTCAAGCGGGTGGAAGAGGTCTACAAGGCGACGCCACACCAGAACATCCGCATGCACGGCGATTGCCACCCCGGCAACATGATGTGTCGCGACGAGATGTTCCATATCGTCGACCTCGATGACTGTCGAATGGGCCCGGCGGTACAGGACATCTGGATGATGCTCGCCGGCGACCGCCAGGAATGTCTTGGCCAGTTGTCGGAATTGATGGACGGCTACAACGAGTTCCACGACTTCGACCCGCGGGAATTGGCACTGATCGAACCGCTACGTGCCCTGCGCCTGATGCACTACAGCGCCTGGCTTGCCCGCCGCTGGGACGACCCGGCGTTCCCCCACAGCTTTCCGTGGTTCGGCAGCGAACGGTATTGGGGTGACCAGGTGTTGGCGTTGCGCGAGCAGTTGGCTGCACTGAATGAAGAACCATTAAAAATCTTCTGATTCAGCGCATTCCCCCTGTAGGAGCGAGCTTGCTCGCGATGGACTCGAGAGCGCCGCGTTTAACCAGTAAACACGCGTTATCGTTAACGACCATCGCGAGCAAGCTCGCTCCTACAGGGTGTTCACAATTGTTCAACCTGATCTGACAGGACACTCGTAGACAAATCTCCTTACAATCCCCTCTTTGTTAGCTGCCTAAGCAAGGATTCTGCATGCAAGCCGCCAACCCGCGTCGCGGGTACATTCTGGGCCTGAGTGCCTACATCACCTGGGGACTGTTCCCGCTCTACTTCAAAGCCATCGCCAGCGTGCCCGCGGCGGAAATCGTCATTCACCGCGTGCTCTGGTCCGCCCTGTTCGGCGCCTTGCTGCTGATGGTCTGGAAGCATCCGGGCTGGTGGCGCGAGCTGCGAGAAAATCCGAAACGCCTGGCGATCCTGGCGCTGAGTGGCACGTTGATCGCGGCCAACTGGCTTGTCTATGTCTGGTCGGTGAACAACGGCCGCATGCTCGAAGCCAGCCTCGGTTACTACATCAACCCGTTGGTGAATGTCCTGTTGGGCATGCTGATCCTCGGCGAACGGCTACGACGCATGCAATGGCTGGCGGTGGGTCTGGCGGCGATCGGCGTGGCGCAACAGGTGTGGCAAGTCGGCAGCCTGCCGTGGGTGTCGCTGGTGTTGGCGCTGACATTCGGGTTCTACGGGTTGATCCGTAAGCAAGCGCCGGTCAAGGCGCTGCCCGGCCTGGTGGTGGAAACCTGGATGCTGGTGCCGATTGCCATTGCCTGGCTGCTTTTCAATCAGACGGCCACAAGCGCTCAGCCTGAGTTCTGGACCACTTCCGAAGCCTGGTGGCTGGTTGCAGCCGGCCCGGTGACATTGATGCCGCTGGTATGTTTCAACGCCGCTGCACGGCATTTGCCCTACACGACGCTCGGATTTCTCCAGTACATGGCGCCAACGCTGGTGCTATTGCAAGCCGTCCTGCTGTTTGGCGAACACCTGTCGTCGAGCACACTCCTGGCGTTCATCTTTATCTGGGCCGGTCTGGCGGTCTACAGCGTCGATGCGTGGATAAGTTTGCGTCGCCGCAACTGATCAAAAAACGCACAACCCTCCGCAGGCCACGTCCTTCGTGGCCTGCATCGATCCTTCCCAAGGTTATCCACAGCGTCATCCCCGCCGTTTGTGCGCAACTTGTTGAAACTGCTGGTTTTTTGATCAGGTCTTGGAGAAGCCCGGTGGGCGTGGGCTGGCGGGCTGTCTCTACAGGTTATCCACAGGCAGGTGCACGTTTAAACTGGATAACCTTTCAAGGTTCGCTGCGCAGTACCAGCTCCACCATCAGGTCATCAGCCAAGGTTTCCAGGCGCGACTGCAATACGTCCAGGGACAACGTCAACGGCACCGCAAGAATCGCTTCGGCGTGGAACAGTGGCTCGCTGCTCATCGGTGCCGGGCGTACTTCGGTCACCAGCCGCTCGAGGTTCACCCCCTGCTCGCTCAGCAAACGGGTAATGTCACGGACGATCCCCGGTCGATCATTGCCCACCAGCTCCATCGCAATCGGTTTCCAGGTGCAGGATTGTTCGATGCCACTTTCGGCGATCAGCACTCGAATACCATGGGCGGACAATTTCTGTAGGGCATCAACCAGTTCATCGTAGGCTTCGGCTGGCACGCCCACCCGAAGAATCCCGGCGAACTGCCCGGCCATCCGCGACATTCGACTTTCCAGCCAGTTTCCGCCGTGCTCGGCAATGCACTGGGCGATGCGCTCGACCTGCCCAGGCTTGTCCGGAGCGAAGACGGTGAGTACGAGGTGGTCCATGGCGCAGCCCTCTTTTGTTATAGAAAAAGAAGTATAGGCAAGGCTTGGTCTTGCGCTGAATTGGCTGACGCCTTCGCTGGCAAGCCAGCTCCTACAGGACTTGCACAAACCTTGTAGAAGCTGGCTTGCCAGCGAATGAAGGCACCACCGATCCTGCTGACCGAAAAATCGTGTACAAGTTTTGATATTTAACTGGAACAATCTATTGGTTTTTTGAGAACATCCCGTTCCCCGACCTGACCGCAATGCGTCATAGGGTCGCAGAACGACGTAATTAGTCTAATTTTCATAAGCGCAATTCATCATGTAGTATGCCGCAGCGCGCACTACATAACCTTGGATCGATGTCTGCCCAGGCGCCGTCGCAACCCTGAAAGCCCCGTCAGCAAGGCCTAAAGCCGTTGATTGGTCCAAACCCAGCCGCCCGCAATGGCATGTACTGGTAGACGGGTTTGTGGTTTAAATGGCCAGAGGCTTCATTGTCAAAATTGAAGAGCTGAAAAGCGAAATAGCTGAGCAGAGTGAGGCAAGCAATGACTGAACACGTTCAAGTCGGTGGCCTGCAGGTCGCCAAAGTCCTGTTCGACTTCGTGAACAACGAAGCCATTCCCGGTACCGGCCTCCCCGCCGATAAGTTCTGGGCCGGTGCCGACAAGGTCATTCATGACCTGGCGCCGAAGAACAAAGCCCTACTCGCCAAACGCGATGATTTCCAGGCTCGTATTGATGCCTGGCACCAGACTCGTGCGGGTCAAGCGCACGATGCTGTGGCCTACAAAGCCTTCTTGCAAGACATCGGTTATCTGCTGCCAGAAGCGGCCGATTTCCAGGCAACGACGCAAAACGTCGATGACGAAATCGCCCGCATGGCCGGCCCACAGCTGGTGGTGCCGGTAATGAACGCCCGTTTCGCCCTCAACGCGTCGAACGCCCGCTGGGGATCGCTGTATGACGCGCTCTATGGCACCGACGCCATCAGCGAAGCCGACGGCGCGGAAAAAGGCAAAGGCTACAACAAGGTTCGCGGTGACAAGGTCATCGCCTTCGCCCGCGCCTTTCTGGACGAAGCCGCTCCCCTGGCGGCCGGCTCCCACGTCGACTCCACAGGCTACAAGATCGTCGACGGCAAACTGGTGGTCGCCCTTAAAGGCGGCAGCAACACCGGCTTGCGTAACGATGCGCAGTTGATAGGTTTCCACGGCGATGTCAGCGCCCCGACCGCGATCCTGCTGAAGAACAATGGCCTGCATTTCGAAATCCAGGTCGACGCCAGCACCCCGGTCGGCCAGACCGACCCGGCCGGTGTCAAAGACATCCTGATGGAAGCTGCGCTGACGACCATCATGGACTGCGAAGACTCGGTCGCCGCCGTCGATGCCGACGACAAAGTGGTGATCTACCGCAACTGGCTCGGCCTGATGAAGGGCGATCTGTCGGAAGAAGTCTCCAAGGGCGGTCAGACCTTTACCCGCACCATGAACGCCGATCGCCGCTACACCGGCATCGACGGCCAGGAGCTGAGCCTGCACGGTCGTTCGCTGTTGTTCGTGCGTAACGTCGGCCACCTGATGACCATCGACGCGATCCTCGACAAAGACGGCAATGAAGTACCGGAAGGCATCCTCGACGGTCTGGTAACCAGCCTGGCGGCTATCCACAGCCTCAACGGCAACAACTCGCGCAAGAACAGCCGCACCGGCTCGGTCTATATCGTGAAGCCGAAGATGCACGGTCCGGAAGAAGCCGCGTTCACCAACGAACTGTTCGGTCGCATCGAAGACGTGCTCGAACTGCCACGCAATACCCTCAAAGTCGGGATCATGGACGAGGAGCGCCGGACCACGGTCAACCTCAAGGCCTGCATCAAGGCAGCCAGCGAGCGCGTGGTGTTCATCAATACCGGCTTCCTCGACCGCACCGGCGATGAAATCCACACCTCCATGGAAGCCGGCCCGATGGTGCGCAAGGCAGACATGAAGGCTGAGAAGTGGATTGGCGCCTACGAAAACTGGAACGTCGATATCGGTCTGAGCACCGGCCTGCAAGGTCGCGCGCAGATTGGTAAAGGCATGTGGGCCATGCCCGACCTGATGGCGGCGATGCTCGAACAGAAAATCGCCCACCCGCTGGCCGGCGCCAATACCGCCTGGGTACCCTCGCCCACCGCCGCGGCATTGCATGCCCTGCATTACCACAAGGTCGATGTGTTCGCCCGCCAGGCCGAACTGGCCAAACGTGCCCGCGCGTCGGTCGACGACATCCTGACCATCCCGCTGGCGGTGAACCCGAGCTGGACCGCGGAACAGATCAGGAACGAACTGGACAACAACGCCCAGGGCATTCTCGGTTACGTGGTGCGCTGGATCGACCAGGGCGTGGGTTGTTCGAAGGTGCCGGACATCAACGACATCGGCCTGATGGAAGACCGTGCGACGCTGCGTATTTCCAGCCAGCACATCGCCAACTGGCTGCGCCATGGCATCGTCACTGAAGAGCAGGTGATGGAAAGCCTCAAGCGCATGGCGCCGGTGGTTGACCGCCAGAACGCCAATGACCCGCTGTACCGTCCGCTGGCACCGGATTTCGACAGCAACGTCGCCTTCCAGGCGGCGGTCGAACTGGTGGTCGAAGGCACTAAGCAACCGAACGGCTACACCGAGCCGGTCCTGCATCGTCGTCGTCGTGAGTTCAAGGCGAAAAACGCTCAGTAAAGCCCGCCTCTGGACAGCAATCCCTCGGAGTTGAAAGCCCGGGGGATTTTCGTTTCAGCTCCCACACATGTGAAATCACAATTTGTTGCGTAAGGCGTTTGCCGTGACGTAACTCGCTATTTTCGAAGCGTTCATGAACAAGGCAAGCCCCAGGATTGTGAGCACGAGGGCGAACAGCTTTTCGCTACCAATGGGTTCGTCGAGCACATACCACGAGGTCAGGATGCCGGATACGGGAACGATCACCGACAATGGGGCAACCTGACTGGCCGGATACTTTTTGATCAACCGGTTCCACGCCCAATAACCGAAAACCGTCGCCACATACGCCTGGAACAGAATGGATAGCAGCACCGGGGCCTTGATGTCCGTGATTAATGCCTGGAAAGGTGCGGCCCCTTTGACCCAGTAAGTCATCAAGTACAACGGCGGCGTTGCGTACAGGCTTGACCATACGACAAAAGAAAAAATATCACGCACCTTGCATTTCTTGATCAGCACATTACAGAGGCTCCAGCACAATGCTGCCAGCAGCACCAGCAACAGGCCCTTGTTTTCGGCACTCCCCTCGGTCACGTGAATGATGAACAGCAGACCCACCAAGGCCAATAAAATGCCCGTCACGTGTATCGCTGTCATTTTTTCCCCGAAAAGCACCACACCCCATATAACGGTAAAAAAGGCACTGAATTGCAACAGCAAGGATGTCACGCCTGCACTGACTCCCAGATACATGCCGTAGTTCATCAACCAACACATTCCGACACCAAACAACAACCCGTACAAGGCGATGACACCGGAGTTCACATTTTCAGGTTTCTTGATAAAGAACACCAAGGGTAATGCACAAAACGTAAACCGCAATGCAGTCAGCATAAAGGGATCGATCCCATCGAGACTGATATCGATAACGGAGAAGTTACTGCCCCACATGACAGTTACCGCGATAACCAGGAGAAGGTCGCGAAAGTCCATTTTTATCATGTTGTTTCTTCATTGTGATGGTGGTTTTAAACCGCACACCCCAGTCAAGCCAAGGCCATACCACCCGGCAGAATCGCCGGGACGTTGAATTCACGAGCGCCGGCAGCAATCGCTTGCTGACGGCGCTCGTGAATCAACCTGGAATCAGGGGGTGCTGGCAGACCTCGTTGCAACGAATGGGAGATTAAAAACGCCCACTAAGCTTCAGGTCCAAAACGATAACTTAAACTCAAGCGACGAGTGACGGTTATTTGTGAATTAACATTTCTCATGCAAAACAGAAAGATCTTATTACGACGAACACGCCACAACAGACAATCCTTATTACAAGCCAACACATACAGTCATACTGTATTTGGACAACCAACAATTTTCGAAATCATTTATTCAATGCCCAACTCATGTTTTACCAGCGCAAGTAATCGCTCGGTGTCGACAGGTTTGAGGAGAAAATCCACCACACTCAAACGCATGGCGGCAATCGCGTCTTTCACATCGGCATCGCCGGAAACGATGATGAACGGCATGGCCGCCCGTACCGATTCACGCACCTGGCGGATCAAGTCCAGGCCATCGACCTGTCCCATTCGCAAATCGGTGATCACCAGGCCAATCGACGGCTTTTCGCTCAACATCTTGAGTGCCGTTTCGCCACTGGCTGCGGTCATGCACCGGATGCCATCCAGAGCCAGAATCTCTGACAACAGCTCACGGGCGTCTTTATCGTCGTCAACGATCAGCACCCGCTGCGGCGGCAAGTCAGGTTCGAGCATGACCGCACTCAGCGCCTCGCGCTCGGCGTCACTCAAAATATCGTGGTCGGACATGGCTTACTCTACAGTTCAAATTCAATCACCTGACTCATTCGTCAGACATCACCAGCAAGACCTTCAATGTGCCCTTCGTCGGAAAGATCTCCTATAGCCAATGTAGGAGGCTTTTCTGAAAGTTGCGTCAGATATTTCCTAACTTCCACCCGCAGCACTTGCCGACCTAGACTTACGTCCAATGGGCACCCAGGGCGCAGGGGCCGACCATGGCTCAGTCATCCGACAACAACAATTCAAAAAGACTGCGGTAATGGTTATGAGTAAAGCGGACGCCTTCACCCAGGCAGGGAAAACGGCGGTGTTGCAGAACATCCAGGGCACTTTGCAATTTCTTCAGCGCTTCCCGCCCTTCAATCAAATGGAACACGCACACCTGGCGTACCTGGTCGAGCAATGTCAGCTGCGTTTTTATGCGCCCGGCGAGAGCATCATCAAGCCCGCCGATGGCCCGGTTGAGCATTTCTACATCGTCAAACAAGGCCAGGTCGTGGGTGAACGTCCCCACACGGCCAAGGGCGGGACTGAAACCACCTTCGAAATCACCACCGGCGAGTGCTTCCCCCTCGCCGCGCTGCTGGGCGAGCGTGCGACCCGCACCGAACACCGGGCCGCCGAAGACACCTTTTGCCTGCAGCTGAACAAACTGGCGTTCATCAAACTGTTCGCGCTGTCCAATGCGTTTCGCGACTTTGCCCTGCGCGGCGTCAGCAGCCTGCTGGATCAGGTCAACCAGCAAGTCCAGCAAAAAGCCGTGGAAACCCTGGGGACCCAGTACTCGCTGAACACCCGGCTGGGTGAATTGGCGATGCGCCACCCAGTGACCTGCAGCCCTGATACACCTTTAAGAGTGGCGGTGACGCTGATGCACGACCAACAAGTCGGCAGCATCGTCATCGTCGACGAGCAGAAAGCCCCACTGGGTATTTTCACCCTGCGCGACCTGCGCCATGTCGTGGCCGACGGCACGGACGACTTCAACGAAGCCATCGAGCGTCACATGACCCAGGCGCCGTTTTACCTGTCGCCGGACCATAGCGCGTTCGACGCGGCGATCGCCATGACCGAGCGGCACATTGCCCATGTCTGCCTGGTCAAGGACCACCGCCTGTGCGGCGTAGTGTCCGAGCGAGATCTGTTTTCCCTGCAGCGGGTCGATCTGGTGCATCTGGCACGGACCATCCGCAGCGCCCAGCGAGTGGAAAGCCTGGTGGCACTGCGCGGCGAAATTGGCCAACTGGTGGAGCGCATGCTGGCCCACGGCGCGTCGTCGACCCAGATCACCCACATCATCACCCTGCTCAACGACCATACCGTGTGCCGGGTCATCGAACTGACGCTCGCCGAGAAAGGCGACCCCGGCATTGCGTTCAGTTGGCTGTGTTTCGGCAGCGAAGGCCGCCGCGAACAGACACTGCACACCGATCAGGACAACGGCATTCTGTTCGAAGCCCGGGACGCGGCCCATGCCGCCGAGATCCGCGGCAAACTGTTGCCCATCGCCCAGCAGATCAACCAGAGCCTGGCGCTCTGCGGCTTTACCCTGTGCAAGGGCAACATCATGGCCGGCAATCCCGAACTGTGTCTGTCCCGGGCAGAATGGGCGCGGCGTTTCGCGGCCTTTATCCGTGAAGCAACGCCAGAGAACCTGCTGGGTTCGAGCATTTACTTCGATTTGCGCGTGGTCTGGGGTGATGAGCAGGGCTGTGAGCAACTGCGCCGGGGGATTCTTGACCAGGTTGAGGACAACCGGTTGTTCCAGCGCATGCTGGCCGAGAATGCCCTGCGCAATCGTCCGCCCGTAGGACGTTTCCGGGATTTCGTGCTGGCGCGCAAGAACGGCGAGAAAGCCACGCTGGACCTGAAAATCCAGGGCCTGACGCCGTTTGTCGACGGTGCCCGCTTGCTGGCACTGGCCCACGGGATCGAAACGAACAATACCCTGGAGCGCTTCCGTCAACTGGTGGACAAAGGGGTCATCGAACGGCTGGACGGTGCGGCGTACGAAGAGGCTTATCACTTCATTCAGCAAACCCGCATGCAGCAACATCAGCTACAGACCCGGGAGAATCTGCCCCACTCCAACCGGGTCGATCCGGACAGTCTCAATCATCTCGACCGACGGATCCTGCGTGAATCCCTGCGTCAGGCTCAACGCCTGCAAAGCAGCCTGGCCCTGCGGTATCAGCTATGAGCCTGTTTTCATGGCTGCGCCCCTCAGGCCCGATGTTGTCCGGCGACCTTCAATTGCGCCTGCAACGCTTACCGACGCCCGCCGAACCGAGCGATTGCAGCCTGCGCGAACAACGCTGGGTGGTGCTCGACCTGGAAACCACCGGGCTGAACCTGAACAAGGATCGAGTACTGTCCATCGGCGCGGTGGTGATCGAAGACGGAGCGATCGACTTCAGCCAGCAATTCGAACGCACCTTGCAGTGCAGCGAGCTCAAACTCGGTCCCAGCGTGCTGATTCACGGGCTGGGCCCGAGCGCGATCGCCGCCGGCAGCGACCCGGCCCTGGCCTTGCTCGACTTCATGGAGTTTGTCGGTGACAGTCCCGTGCTGGCCTTTCATGCGCCGTTCGACCAGCACATGCTCGGGCGCGCATTGAAAGATCACCTGGGCTACAAGTTGCAACATCTGTTTCTTGATGTCGCGGATATCGCGCCGCTGCTGTGTCCTCAGGCGTCTATTCGCGAGGCAGGGCTGGATGAGTGGATCGACTGGTTCAAGCTGGAAGTGTTCGAGCGACACAACGCCAGTGCCGACGCGCTGGCCACGGCAGAACTGGCGCTGATCCTGTTCAGCCGGGCGCGGCAGCAGCAGATTCATAGTCCGTTGGAACTGCAGCAGCGGTTGAGGCAGTGGAAACGGCGACAGCGCGCGCCGTCCTTCTAAATCTGCGGCGCCTGTTCCGGCCTCTTCGCTGCGGTGCGGCGATCCGACAAGCCAGCTCCCACAGGGTTTTGTGTCGTTCGCCAATTCTGTGAACACCACGAAACCTGTGGGAGCGTGGCTTGCCCGCGATGAACGATAACGCGGTCCCACTGAATACATACCATCAAAACCACCCGACCAGTGGCCAATTGCTTACCTCCCCCGCCTCTGCCACAATCGCGAACAATTCTCGTTAGTTAACACTTCCCAATCGGTAATACGGCGTGCCGTCAGTCCCAAGCCCCCAGAGTGAGCTCGTTGGTGCGTTATATCGCGACCATCGCAGCTGGCTATTGGCCTGGCTACGGCGCAACGTGGCCTGCCCACAACGGGCAGAAGACCTCAGCCAGGACACCTTCGTCCGCCTGCTGGGCCGTGATGAACTCAAGCAACCTCGCGAGCCCCGGGCGTTTCTGGTGGCGATCGCCAAGGGCCTGCTGTTCGACTATTTCCGCCGCGCCGCGCTGGAACAGGCCTACCTGAGCGAATTGATGCTGATCCCCGAAGCCGAACAACCTTCAGTGGAAGAGCGGCAACTGATTCTGGAAGACCTGAAAAACATCGACCGCCTGCTCGGCCAGCTCTCGAGCAAGGCCCGGGCAGCGTTTCTCTATAACCGCCTCGACGGCCTCGGCCACGCGCAGATCGCCGAGCGTCTGGGCGTGTCGGTGCCCCGAGTTCGTCAATACCTGGCCCAGGGCATTCGTCAGTGCTACATCGCGCTGTATGGTGAGCCGGTATGAGCCCGGCCAGCTCCCGACCAGTATCGGCGCCGGTGCTCGATGCCGCCATCGCCTGGCAGCTGACCCTGGATTCGGGCAACCCGGTCGATCGCGAAGAATTCGCCAAGTGGCACGCCGCCCACGAAGAACATGCCCGCGCCTGGCGCCAACTGGGCATGCTCGATGCACGCTTCAGCGTTGCCAGCGGTCCGGCCCGCGCAGCCTTGCTGCAATCGCGTGAAAGCATTCGCCGACAGGTGCGCAAACTGGGCAGCGGCGTGGCGAGTATCGTTGCGTTCATCGGTCTGGTGCTGTTCGCCGGTGATCGTTATCTGCCGCTCGACTATTGGCTGGCGGACCAGCGCACCGCCACCGGCGAGCAACGCACCCTGCGCTTGAGCGACGGAACGCTGGTCAACCTCAACACCCACAGTGCCGTGGACGTTCGCTTTGACGAAAAGCAGCGGCTGATCATTTTGCAGGAAGGGGAAATCCTCGTCGAAACCGGGCATGGCGATGCCCGGCCGTTCATCGTCGAAACCCGCGAAGGCAGCATGCGCGCGCTCGGCACCCGTTTTCTGGTCAAGCGCGAAGAAGAAGGCACGCGCCTGAGCGTGCTGCAATCGGCGGTGGCCGCGCATTCGCAATCAAGCCCTGAAAAGCAGATTTTGCGCGAAGGCCAACAAGTGCTGATTCGCAACAACGGCCTCGGCCCCGCCATCGCCCTCAACCCCGGTGCCGATGCCTGGACCCGCGGCATGCTGGTGGTGGATAACACGAGGCTGGAAGATTTGATCAAGGAACTTGGCCGTTATCGCCGGGGACATCTGGGGGTTGCGCCCGAGATTGCCGACCTGCGAATCACCGGCAGTTTCCCGCTGCACGACACCGACCTGGCCTTGAGCGCCCTGCTGCCGACATTGCCGGTGCAGATCGAACAGCACACGCCGTGGTGGGTGACGGTGGTGAAGGCTGAAGCCAAGCCCTGACCAAGATTTGTGACGGTCACCCATTTTTGCGAATGACACAAAACCCTGTAGGAGCTGGCTTGCCAGCGAAGGACTCAAGAGCGCCACTCTTTTATCTGTAAGCACGCGTTATCGTTAACGACCATCGCTGGCAAGCCAGCTCCTACAGTCGACATTATTTTCATCCACCCCTATCACTTTTGCATTCTCGCTCGGCACCTAGGCAATTGAGAAATATTCCCCTTCAGGAGCCGCCGTATGTCCCGCTCGCTAGACACCTTGTTGCGCCCCGGTTTACTGGCAGTCGCCATTGCTCTCTGTGCCCCCCTGGCCTGCGGTCAACTGATCGCCGCCGAGCAGGCGTCCAGCGTTCGCGCCTACAACCTGCCGGCCGCGCCACTGGCCAGCACGCTGAACCAGATCGCCAGCCAGGCAGGCCTGGCGCTGTCACTGAATCCAGCCCTGGCGGCAGACAAAACTTCGGCTCCGGTTCAAGGCCGGTTCGACGCTGTCGGCGCCCTGCGCGAAGCCCTGCGCGGCAGCGGCCTGCAACTGGAACAGAGCAGCGCTGGCACTTACACCCTGGTTGCAGTGCCCGAGGGCGTGATGGCGCTACCGGAAACCGCCGTCATCGGCGTGCAAAACATTGAAAGCGCCTGGGGTCCGGTGGAAGGCTACCTGGCCACTCGCACCGCCGCCGGCACCAAGACCGACACTGCCCTGGTCGAAGCCCCGCGGTCGATTTCGGTCGCCACCCGGCAGCAGATGGACGACCGAAAAGTGCAGAACATCGATGATGCCGTGCGCTACATGCCCGGCATCACGGCCAGCAGCTACGGCAGCGACACCCGCGCCGACTGGCTGCGGGTGCGCGGTTTCGAACCGACGCAATTCCTTGACGGATTGCCGCTGCCCAAAGGCGTGTACGCCAACCCTAAACAGGAAACCTGGAACCTCGATCGCCTCGCGCTGCTGCGCGGCCCCGCTTCGTCGGTGTACGGCCAGACCCCGCCGGGCGGCTTGCTGGACATGGTGAGCCGCCGCCCCAGCGCCGAGTCGAGCAATGAAATCCAGGTGCAATACGGCAGCGACAACCATCGCCAGATCAACTTCGCCAGCACCGGCAAGATCGACGAGGAAGGTCGTTTCCTATACGGACTGAGCGGGGTAATACGCGACAGCGGCACCCAGATCGACCACGTCGACAACAAGCGCTACAACATTGCACCGAGCCTGACCTGGAACATCGACGACGACACCCGATTGACCCTGCTCACGCAGTTCACCCGTGACGATACCGGGATCACCAGCCAGTTCCTGCCGGTGCAAGGCACTAAAATTCGTTCACCACTGGGCAAGATTTCCCATCACAAGAACCTGGGCGACCCGGACTGGGAATACTACGACCGCACCTACTACGCACTGGGCTACGCCTTTGAACATCGCTTCAACGATGTCTGGCAATTCAGGCAGAACCTGCGCTACACCAAGTCAGACCTGTCTTTCCAGACCCTCACTCCGGGTGCCTATCCGTTCACCCAGGTCGACGCCGAAGGCAACGTTGGCCGTTCGAGCACCAGTACCGACGAAGACATCAGCCAGTTCGCGGTGGATAACAACTTCCAGGGCGACTTCGACACCGGCGACATCCGTCACACCCTGTTGATCGGCCTTGATCACCAACGCAGCAATAACAACTACACCTCGATCTTCGGTGACGGCAAGACCACCAACATCAACAACCCGATCTATGGCCAGCCGATCGTTCGCCCACCACGCTCCGACGCGTTCTACGACTATGACCAGAAGACCTACCAGACCGGCCTGTACATCCAGGACCAAATGGCCCTCGACCAATGGCGCCTGACGCTGGGCGGTCGTGAAGACTGGGTCCACACCGGCACTACGTTCTTCAATAAAGGCGACGCCACGAATACCGAGCGCGACAAGAAGTTCAGCGGCAACGCGGCGATCAGCTATGTGTTCGACTCGGGCTTCGTGCCTTACTTGTCCTACGCCGAATCGTTCCAGCCGACCAGCAAGGCCTCGGCATCGCCGACCGAATCGTTCAAGCCTACCGAAGGCAAACAATGGGAACTGGGCATCAAGTACCAACCCCCAGGCAGCAACACCCTGCTGACCGCCGCCGTGTACAACCTGACCCAGAAAAACGTCTCCGTCACCACCACCAACCCGGACAGCGTTGCGATCACCAGCCAGACCGGTGAAGTCAAAGTCAAAGGCCTGGAACTGGAAGCCGTTTCCGACGTGACCGACAACCTCAAGGTCATCGCCGCCTACACCCTGGCCAAGTCCGACGTGCAAAAAGGCGACTTCAAAGGCAACCGCCTGCAACTGATGCCCAACCAACAGGCTTCGCTGTGGGCCGACTACACCTGGCACAACGGCATGCTCGATGGCTTCGGCATCGGCGCCGGCGCGCGTTACACCGGCAATACCTATGGCGATCAGGGCAACACCTGGCTGGGCAAGGCCGACGCCTACACGGTGTTCGACGCGGCGGTTCATTACGACCTGGGTCGGCTGGACAACAGTCTGAAAGGCGCCTCCCTGGCACTCAACGCGACCAACCTGTTCGACAAGGACTACATCTCGACCTGCGACAGTTTTTATTGCTACTACGGCGACCAACGCAGTGTCGTCGCCAGTGCCACCTACAAGTGGTAATTGCTTGATCTGACACGCTCAATACCCAGGCCGCCCTACGAGGACGGCTTTGGTATTTCTGAAGGCCATGAAATGAAAAGCAAAACAATTCGCCGCTGGTCCTTCGTCCATACCTGGACCAGCCTGATCTGCACCCTGTTCCTGCTGATGCTGGCACTCACCGGCCTGCCGTTGATCTTCCATCACGAGATCGACCACCTGTTGGGCGATGCCGCCGAGTTGAAGCACATGCCGGCAGACACCCCGCAGCTGAATCTGCAGCAGTTAGTGCAGGCAGCGGAAAAGCATCGTCCCGGCGAAGTCATGCAGTACTTCGGCTTCGAGGAAGACGAACCCAACGCCGCCATCGCGATCATGGCGGCCACGGCCGGTACCGAGCCGAACTCGTCGCACACCTTCATGCTCGACGCCCGCACCGGCGAAGCGCTGGAAATGCCATCGGCCAACGGCGGCTTCATGATGGTCATGCTGCGCCTGCACGTGGACATGTTCGCCGGCCTGCCGGGCAAGTTGCTGCTGGCGTTCATGGGGCTGCTGTTCGTGGTCGCGATCGTCTCCGGAACCGTCCTTTACCTGCCGTTCATGCGTCGCTTGAAATTCGCCACCGTGCGCCAGGACAAATCCACCCGCCTGCGCTGGCTCGACCTGCACAACCTGATCGGCGTGGTCACCCTGACCTGGGCGCTGGTGGTCGGCGTGACCGGAGTCATCAGCGCCTGCGCCGACCTGCTGATCGCCGCCTGGCGCAACGACAGCCTCAGCGCAATGATCGCCCCCTACCGCGACGCACCGCCGCTGACCCGACTGGCGCCGGCCACCCGCCTGCTCGACATTGCCAAAGACGTCGCGCCCGGCATGCAACCTGACTTCATCGCCTTTCCGGGCACCCGGTTTTCCAGCGAGCACCATTACGCGGTGTTCATGAAAGGCAGCACGCACCTGACCTCGCATCTGCTGACGCCGGTGCTGATCGACGCCGGCACCCTGCAAGTCACCGCCGTGGCGGAACGTCCGTGGTACATGGACGCCATGGGCATGTCGCAGCCGCTGCACTTCGGAGACTACGGCGGCATGCCGATGAAAATCCTCTGGGCGACCCTGGATGTGCTGACCATCATCGTGCTCGGCAGCGGAGTTTACCTATGGGTCGTTCGGCGCAAGGCGGCAAAACCTGTCCTTGAAAACGCGCAGGCTCAAGCATGAAACCGCGGCAGTCGAACTTCTGGAAAGTCTTCGCCACACCCACAGTCATTGCTCTGCTCAGCGGCGCAGGACTGTTCGCCGCGTTGCTGGGAGATGGCGTATGGGATGCCTTGAGCTGGCTTGGCCTGGGCGTTCCCGCCGCATTGGCCCTGCGCGGACTTCTGCAACGCCGCTGACGAACGTGGGTCATCACATCCCCTGTGCCTATCGAAGACCTACGCTCCTACAGCTCCTACGGAGTTCGGTTCATGAAAATTACGCGCTATGCTGCCGACACTCCCCCTGACCGAGACGCCGCCATGTCCGCCCCAAGCATGACCCTCTACCACAACCCCTTATCGCCCTTCGTTCGCAAAGTCATGGTGCTGCTCCACGAAACCGGTCAACAAAACCGCGTGGCCCTGCAAAACTGCGTACTGACGCCAGTCGACCCTGACCTTGCACTGATCGACGACAACCCCCTGGGCAAAATCCCGGCCCTGCGCCTGGCCGACGGTAACGTCATCCATGACAGCCGGGTCATCCTCGATTACCTCGATCACCAACACGTCGGCAACCCGCTGATCCCCCGCGACGGCTCTGCCCGCTGGCGGCGCATGACCCTCGCCTCCATGGCCGACGGGATCATGGACGCTGCAGTGCTGACCCGCTACGAAGTCGCCCTGCGCGCCCCGGAGAAACACTGGGACGAATGGCTGGACGGCCAACGCGACAAGATCCGCCGCGCCCTGGCGCTGCTGGAAAAAGACGCGATCGCCGAGCTCACCAGTCACTTCGATGTGGCGGCAATCAGCGTGGCCTGTGCATTGGGTTATCTGGACTTGCGTCACCCGGATCTAGACTGGCGTGAAGCGAATCCACAGCTGGCAGGATGGTATTTCGAGGTGAGTCAGCGGGCTTCGATGCTAGCGACGATGCCGAAGGTTTGACGCAAGAAAGTACAAATAAGGGGTCAGATTTATTTACACCAAGCACAAAGCACCAAGCACAAAGCACAAAGCACAAAGCAACGGGACAGATTTCAACTAAAAAATCTGTCCCGCTTTTATCTTTCGTAATAATCCTTTGCTGTAATTATTTTTTGTGCCCGCCGCAAATCCCCTGTGGGAGCGAGCTTGCTCGCGAAAGCAATATCAGTGACAACCAACGACCTGGATCAGTCCCGAGCCTGCTTCATCCCCAGACAATCAATCGACCGATCAACCATGGCCTTGGCAATCTCCAGCAAATGCCAGACAGAAAACACCATGGCCCTGTCCGCGCCTTTGAGGTGGTCGCCGCAAGTAAGTGAGAACCCCGGTAAGTTTAGATTTAGCGGGGTTCCCGTGCTGGGCTGACCATCTCATTAGGGTGGCAGCTGTGCGCAGGTTAGTAGGCCAGTCAATAGGAAACCCGGTGCATCCAAAGATGCCCCACGCACAGCCGCCATATTCAATACCCGGCAGCGTTGCCGCAGCATGAGCATGAAAACGCTATGCACCTATTGATCCGGGCTACTAAACCCGATCACTGATGAGCAGTGACGGACAAAGACTAGGCACGGAAATCTGTCGGCGCAAGCGTGCGGAATAATCTAGGAAACGTCCTGCAAAAGGAAGGGATTAGCCCTGTAGGAGGCCAGTTTTTCCTGTAGGAAAACTTACTTTTTGATGAGAGAGGTTCCCTATGACGAGGGAGCAAGAACGGCGAAACCCTAACAGTTCTGATAGTAGGCAACGGCTGAAAAAGGAATGATGCTGATAGCTCCGTTTTCTGGACCTTGCCCGGAGCTCAGCCATGCCCGCCTCTACTCGCGAAACCTTCTTGGGTCGATACCATTACGACCCACTTGATCGCCTGATCGATTGCGCGCTATTCCATCAGGAGCCTATTCAGCGCTATTACTGCAAGACACGTCTGTCCACCGAGATACAGGGTGCGGTGCAACGTACTATCGTGCAGCACGATGACCTGCTGTTGGCGCAGCAACAGCGTGAGGGCGACAAGGTCGCAGCCAAGTTGCTGGCCACCGACCGCAAACGTTCGGTATTGAATGCGCTGGACGCGACTCGACCCAATGCCCTTGCCTACTCACCCTACGGCCATCGCCCACAAGACAACGGCTTGCTTAGCCTGCTCGGCTTCAATGGCGAACGACCGGATCCGGTGACGGGGCATTATCATTTGGGGAGCGGATATCGGCAGTTCAATCCGGTATTGATGCGGTTTAACAGTCCGGACAGTTGGAGTCCATTTGGGGAGGGAGGGTTGAATGCGTATGGCTATTGCGGTGGGGAACCGGTGAACCGCAATGATCCATCGGCACACACTTGGCGACCGATTAAAAATTTATTAAGAAGAATTGGTGTTATGAAAAAACCAGCTCAACCGGCAAATACTGTCCGGATTGGTGCATGGGAGCAAATGCCGGGCAATTCAGAGTTGATGTTGCCTTCCAGTCCCGCGTCAAAAGCAAAAGCAAAACAACCGACGAAGCTGACAAACAAACAGGTGAAAGAAATTCACAAACAGCTGGATGAAGCAGTCGTAGAAGGTCAAGCTGCGAATCAGAACGGCCTCGCTGCTACTACCAGACACCAAGCACGATCCCTTGACAGTGTGCGGAACTACAGCAACGACGCTTCAAACTACTCTCCGCTTTCGGATTCTCTCGAACACATATCAAGAGAAGAGCTTGCTCAACTCAATAGAACTGTAAGCGCCTGGCCAGATGTTGGCACCGAAAGAAACAACATTTTAAATGCCGTAACCCGTGAAGAAAACTTCAGGAGCATAACTATTCACAAGGAACCGCCCATCAGTAACAGGAGCATACGTCGGGGGGAGCCGGGATATTCTCCAAGATGAACCAACACGAATAATACCCAGCCCAGCCCTTGCGTTGAGCTGCTTCCATTCAACTCATCAACAATCCGGCTTGTCCGCCGTAAACCGCCGAGCCGGATTCACCGCTGCCCCAAATTCACGCAACGCCTTCGCCCCAATCAACAACGGATAGTTAAAGCTGCTGCGATCAGTCAGGTTAACCTCAACCGTGCGCTTGACGTTGCCCAGGCACAGTTCCAGATCGACCACTGGCCGCTTGGTGGGTGCGACGTCTTCGTCTTCATCGTCACCCTCTTCCGAGCGGGTCTTGATCTTGCTGATCCGCGCGACCTTGTGTTCGTAGACCTTGTTGCTCGCGTCCTTGGTGCCGAGGCGGAAGCGTACCCATTCATCGCCATCGCGGGTGAAGGTTTCGATGTCCTTGGCCGACAGCGACGCGGTCAGGGCGCCGGTGTCCATTTTGGCTTTGAGCACTTCACCGCCGATTTCCGGCAGCGCGATGTATTCGTAGCGCCCGTACAGGGTCGGCTCGGCGGCCAGAATGGGCAGAGCCACCAGGGAGAGCAGTGCAAGGAGGGATTTCACGTAATGGGCTTCCTTGGGGAGTTGAGGCAATGGTTTTTTAGACCGTTACTCTTGAATTCGTTCGATGTGGTTGAAGATCAAAAGATCGCAGCCTGCGGCAGCGCCTACATCGGGATGGTGTACACCCTTGGCCAGGTTGCGATGATACCGCTGCCAAGGTGAAACTTCTGTCACCGCCGATTTGGCCTCTAGGCCGAAGCTGCCTATCATGGCGCGCCCAAACGTTTTCAAGAGTTAATTATGCGCCGCCTGCTCACCGGCTGTTTCGTTACCCTGCTGCTGTTACTTAACACCTTGGTCCTGTTCGGGCCGCTGATGGTGTTCGCCCTGCTCAAGCTGGTCCTGCCCGGGCACCTGCGCGATTACGCTTCATGGACGGTGATGTGGATCGCCGAGACCTGGGCCGAGATCGACAAGCTGATTTTCCACCTGTGCATCCCCACCCGATGGGACATTCGCGGTGGTGATGACCTGCGCCGCGACACCTCGTATCTGGTGATCAGCAACCATCAATCCTGGGTCGATATCCCCGCCCTGATCCAGACCCTGAATCGACGGACACCGTTCTTCAAATTCTTCCTCAAGAAAGAACTGATCTGGGTGCCCTTCCTCGGATTGGCCTGGTGGGCGCTGGATTATCCATTCATGAAACGCTACACCAAGGCATTCCTGGCGAAGAACCCGGAGCTGGCGGGCAAGGATCTGCAGATCACCAAAGCCGCGTGCGAGCTGTTCAAGCGGCAGCCAGTAACGGTGGTCAACTATCTGGAAGGCACCCGGTTCACCGCCGCGAAAAGCAACGGGCAGCAATCACCCTTCACTCACCTGCTCAAACCCAAGGCGGGTGGCGTGGCGTTCGTGCTGGCGGCAATGGGCGAACAGCTGGACGCCATTCTCGATGTGACGGTGGTGTATCCGCAGCAGCCGATTCCGGGGTTCTGGGATTTGATCAGCGGCAACGTGCCGCGGGTGATCGTCGACATCAAGACTCGCGAACTCTACCCGGCGCTGTGGCAGGGTGATTATGAAAATGACCCGGTGTTTCGCCAAACCGTCCAGAACTGGGTCAACCAGCTCTGGATCGAAAAGGACCAGCGCATCGACGCCTTGCGCGCCGAGCGCCGCTGAATCAGCTACCGATGCCGGTGCCGGCGCCCCAGATTCCGCCCAGGCTTTGCAGCAACGAACCGCCGACGCCCTGCTGTCCGAAGTATTGCAGGATGAGCGGAGCAAACTGGGCGATCATGCCAGTGTCCATGCCCAAGGCGCTGAAGGCGTTGTTCAGGTCATTGGTGCTCTTGACGGCGCCCAGTGCGTTGTCCAGGCCGGCCATCTTGCCGGACGAGCCGAGCAAACCGGCGAGCGCGCCCACTTCACCACCACCCGACAGCTTGTCGATGCCCGGTACGCTTTTGGCCAGCTCGGAATAGTCGGTCGAACTCAATTGATTCTTCGCCAGCCCCAGCATCGCACTGGTGCCACCGACGGCTTGTTGCGGCGTGACGTTCAACTGGCTGAGCGCACTCAGTAGGCCGGCCGTCTCGGAAGTCGGTGCGGCCGCAGCGGCGTTATCACCCTTCATGCCGGAAATGGCATTGGCTGCATCGCCCAGACTGAACTGAGCAAAGACCGGGCTAGCGGCCAGGGTCATGAGCGATGCCAGTGCAATACCGCGTGAAATCTTCATTCAGACATCCTCTTGTGCCATGAAAAACCGTCTGTTGATAGACGGAAAAACTGCCAGTTTGACCGGGCATTCGTCGTCATGTTCCTTGATGCTGCGCCCATTTTTACCCGGTTCAAGTCGGTAATTCGTGAAACCCGGCAAACAACGCGAAATAGATCTTGGGGGGGGGGCGGCTGGAATACTCACAAAGCGCCCTGCCCTATCAGTTCTGTCAGTAGGCAGCATTGGCAAATTGCGTCATTGTTGCCCCTGAATCGAATTTATTTTCAACGGAGCGGCTGCATGCAGAGCAACGAGAAAAATCTGCTTTGCCATTATCAATACGACCCTCTGGATCGGCTTGTCGACTTCACACTCTCAGAGCAGGAAAGTACCCGGCGCTTTTATCAAAAAAATCGCCTCGTCACAGAGATCAGTGGCTCGATACATCGTTCGATTATGCAGCATGAGGAGCAACTACTGGCGCAACAAATTCAGAAGACTGGCGCCGCAGAAACAAGCCTGCTTGTCACCGATCAACAGCGGTCAGTGTTGAACACGCTTGATGCGGGCAGGCCTCGATCAATTGTCTACACACCTTACGGACACTGTTCACCGAGTAGCGATCTACTCAGCCTGCTCGGTTTCAACGGCGAACGACGGGAACCGGTGACCAGGCACTATTTGTTGGGCAATGGTTATCGAGCGCTTAACCCGGTATTGATGCGGTTTATCAGTCCGGACAGTTGGAGCCCGTTTGGGAAAGGAGACCTGAATGCTTATTCATATGCGGGGGGCAATCCAATAAAGTACTCTGATCCTACAGGCCATGGTCGATTTGACTTCCTTTCAAAATTTTTTAATAGAACACCGAAACCCACGAAACCGAGTTCATTCAACATTTTTCAATATGGTGGCTCCAACCGCCAGGCGACAACACGTTGGAGTGAAAGGCGCGCAACTGAAACCGTTTCCTATCAAAGAATGAATAGACGTCATTCGCTCCCGGAGCGTGAAATGACCTCAGCGAACCCTTATTTCGTGGGTTACCATGGAACCGATGACGCTTCAGCCAACCGTTTGCTGAATGAAGGTGTTAACCCAGCATTTTTCAAAAGCACAAGTTTTGGTCCTGGATTTTATGTCTCTCCAAATTTAGCTGTTGCACAGAAATATGCAGGACTGAGTAGTAATAATCGTGGTCAGGTTGTCGAGGTCTACATAAATAATTTTCCGGGGATGAAGCCGGGCATAGACTATGACTTCAAACACCATGATATAAATCCCTCGCTGACTATGGAGATAGTCATTAAACCCCACCGAATAAGGGCTGCCTCAATCAGAGCGCTCGGCTCCAATTCCAGCCACAAAAAAAGTACCCCCAGGGCGCTGGAAGCTCCTTTTTAAGCTTTATCGTTGCGCATGATCGCCCGCATCAGCTGGCAGTTGAACTTCATCACCGGCGTCTGGCCCGCGTGAAAGCTATGGGATTTAGCGCAGCCTGAGCCGAAACGAATGCTCAGGCTGCCCATTTTCGCGATGGTACCCACTGATACTCGGATTTCCGGTGACGTAGAGGCCAAAAATACCCATTATAAATTTATCCCTTTCTGGCCGGCCCCTGCTGGCCGCTTTCTGAGCACTGATATGTTCAACAGGCTTTCAATTGGTTACAACTACTATCAAAAGTGACAGTAGCACTAAAGACTGTAGCCCGGAAAAATGACCACTCCCAAACAATGGAGTGTCAATCATGCGAACAACAATTACTGCAAGTTTACTCATTACACTGATGACCATCGGAAACGCTTACGCCGCAAGCACTGTCTGCCCGGCCGTCAGCGACATAAAACAAGTCAAAGATGAACAGGAAGGAGGCTATGAATATTTCGCTCCTGGACCTGACCAACGGGTATGGGTAGGTTCTAACCCGTATGCTGAAGAGCATCACCTGGAGACGTTTGAATTCACCGGAGGGCTTTATCGGGATATCAGTTCGGAGGGCAACAAGTTTGTGGTGTCGTGTGACTATGAAGGGGAAGAGTTTCTCGCGTTCACACGCTTGACGTTGTACTCCTTCAATGACTGGAAACCTGCCACCGATACGCTTTGGAAGCGCGAAGTGAACAGACAAGCGCTCCTTGCCAACAAGAACGCCCAGCACGTGGAAACCTGTACATCCAATGATCAGGGGAAATGTGTTTTCGAATACTCTTCGCTGTCGGCTGCGCCATCCAGGAAATAACCTGCATGCATCGCTCTGAAAGAGCGTGACAAACAGGGGAAGTAAATCCCGCGACAGCGAAAAAAAAGGGCGATCAAGATCGCCCTTTTTTTGTACAGCGTTTATGCAGCACTAAACATCTTGTGCGGATCGATCACAAACTTCTTCGGCACGCCTGCATCAAACTCGCCATACCCTTGTGGTGCCTGATCCAGGCTGATGACCTGAACGCCCACCACTTCGGCGATGTTGATACGGTCCCACATGATCGCCTGCATCAGCTGACGGTTGTACTTCATCACCGGCGTCTGCCCGGTGTGGAAGCTGTGGGATTTAGCCCAGCCCAGACCGAAACGAATGCTCAGGGCGCCCATTTTCGCGGCGGCGTCCACTGCACCTGGATCTTCAGTCACGTACAAGCCAGGGATACCGATCTTGCCAGCCACCCGGACTACGCCCATCAACGAGTTGAGCACGGTGGCCGGGGCCTCGTGTTTCACGCCGTCATGGCCGTGGCCGCGCGCTTCGAAGCCTACGGCGTCGATGGCGCAGTCCACTTCCGGCTCGCCCAGCAGTGCAGCGATCTGTTCGTGCAGCGGGGTGTCCAGGGACAGGTCGGCGATTTCAAAACCCTGGGCCTTGGCGTGCGCCAGGCGGACGGTGTTGACGTCACCGACGATGACCACGGCCGCGCCCAGCAGGCGAGCGGATGCGGCGGCGGCCAGACCAACGGGGCCGGCGCCCGCGATGTACACGGAGCTGCCCGGGCCAACGCCGGCGGTGACTGCGCCGTGGTAACCGGTAGGCAGGATGTCGGAGAGGCAGGTCAGGTCACGGATTTTTTCCATGGCGCGATCGCGATCCGGCAGTTTCAGCAGGTTGAAGTCAGCGTACGGCACCATGGCGTATTCGGCCTGGCCACCGGTCCAGTCACCCATGTCGACGTAACCGTAGGCACCGCCCGGACGCGCAGGGTTAACGCTGAGGCAGACACCGGTGTGCATTTCCTTGCAGGAACGGCAGCGCCCGCAAGCAACGTTGAACGGGACCGAGACCAGATCGCCGATTTGCAGGTTTTCGACGTCGCTGCCCTTCTCGATCACTTCACCGGTGATCTCGTGGCCCAGCACCAGGCCGGTTTGCGCCGTGGTACGGCCGCGCACCATGTGCTGGTCGGAACCACAGATATTGGTGGAAACCACACGCAAGATGACGGCGTGATTAATCTTCCTGCCGCGCGGGTCCTGCATTTTCGGATAGTCGATTTTTTGCACCTCGACCTGGCCGTTGCCGAGATACACCACACCACGATTGCCAGACATGCTTTCACCTCACTGTTTTTTTTATGTAGCTGTCGCGTCGCCCGGGATCGGCGGCGCGTTGATTGCTCGGGTTGTTGCCTGTGTGTCTTGTGTCGTTGTTATGGCCTCATCGCGAGCAAGCTCGCTCCCACAGTGGCTCGGGGTGTACACAAGGTCGGCGAACCACACAAAACCCTGTGGGAGCGAGCTTGCTCGCGATAGCGATCTATAGAACGACGGTGCGATTGGCGTTCAAAAACACGCGCCGCTCAATGTGATAACCCACGGCTCGCGCCAGGGTCAGTCCTTCGATATCCCGGCCTTTGGCAATCAGGTCTTCGGGATAGTGGCTGTGATCCACCGCCTCCACGCCCTGGGCGATGATCGGGCCTTCGTCCAGGTCGTTGTTGATGTAGTGCGCCGTGGCGCCGACCAGCTTCACGCCCTTGTTGTAGGCCTGGTGGTAGGGCTTGGCGCCCTTGAAACCCGGCAGCAGGGAGTGGTGGATGTTGATCGCCTTGCCATCGAGCTTGCGGCACAGCTCTGGCGACAAGACCTGCATGTAACGAGCAAGAATGACCAGCTCGGCGCCGGACTCCTCGATCACTTGCCAGACCTGGCGCTCCTGGGAGGGCTTGTCGTTCGGGTCCAGCGGGAAATGGTAGTAGGGAATCTGGTGCCAGTCCGCCAACGGCTTGAGGTCGGGGTGATTGGACACCACGGCAGCCACGTCCATGGACAACTGGCCGATGCGCTGGCGGTAAAGCAAATCGTTGAGGCAATGATCGGCCTTGGAGACCATGATCACCACTTTCGGCCGGTAGTTCGGCGCCGTCAATTCGAAGACCATGCCGAAGGCCTGGCCACGTTCTTCAAGGCCTGCGCGGAAGGCCAGTTCGTCGAAGCCATCGGGCTGGCGAAATTCCACGCGAATGAAGAAACGGCCGGAAAGCCGGTCATCGAAGGAGTGGTGTTCGGTGACGTAGCAGCCCTGCTCGAACAGAAAGCGGGTCACCGCGTCCACAGTGCCGAGGACGCTGGGGCAATCGGCGGTCAGAATCCATGTGTCTGGGGCGCGGCTCATAGTGCGGTGACTCCTGTTGTTATGGGCAACCGCTGCGCGGTTGATCGCCAGCAAGCCGGCTCCTACAGATTTGATGTCATCCGGGAAAATCCGGGACAACAGGTCCACTGTAGGAGCTGGCTTGCCAGCGAAGGCGATCTCAGGCCTGGACGCTAAGCCCGAATTCAGCGGATGCATCCTGCAACCACAACCACCAGTAATCCGAGAAGCTGCGACGGATCAGCAGTTCCCAGGTGTCTTCGGCGGTGTGGCGGATCATCAATTGCGATTTCGCAAACACCGTGCCCACCGCCTTGCCTACCGGGAAACTGTTGGGGTGCACGTCGTAGCTGGTGGATTTCATCAGCACCTGGCGCACGTTCGGGCCGCTCAGTTCGAGAAGCTGCTGGCCGCCGCTGACGTTGACGATGGCGATATGCAGGTCGCCCAGCGCTTTACGCAGTTTTTGCTCGGCGGCGAATTCTTCACCGGTCGGGACGATCAGCAACCATTCATCCGGCCCCATCCATTGCAGGCTGGTTTCGCCTTTGACGATGACGGTCAGCGCGCCCGGCAATTCGATGCCCAGGGCTTTGTGCACGCCAGCGGCGAAGGCTGCATCGTGGCCATCGCCACGAATGGTCAGGTGGCCGAGGAGTTTCTTCTCGCGCACGATCACGCCGGCGCTTTTACGGCCCTTGCCCACCAGGCTGGCGAGGTCGGCATGATGCAGCGACGACTCGGCCTTGGCCCCGGTGGTTGGGCGTTGTTGGTACACATTGGCTGCGGTCATAAAGCACCTGTTCCTGAATTCTGTTGGTTCAATACCTTGTGGTGGCTGTTCTGCCGCCATCGCGAGCAAGCTCGCTCCCACAGTGGATTGATGCCTGACACAAACTTCGCGAGTAACTGCAATCCTGTGGGAGCGAGCTTGCTCGCGATGCAGACGACGCGGTTTGGCGGCGCGCCCACAGGACCCGGAGTCACTACACGTTCTGGCGATCGCCTTTCGGATCGAAGAACACCGAAGAAACGATTTCCGCCTCGATCACGCTGCCGTCGGCCAGCGGTGCGAACACGCGCTCACCCATGCGCTTCAAGCCGCCCTTGACCACACCCATGGCAAACGAATAGCCGAGGGAGTTGTGCAGGTAACTGGAAGTCACGTGACCGACCATGGTCATCGGGATGGTTTGCTTGGTGTTGAACACCAGCTGTGCACCTTCCGGCAGCCACTTGGTCGGATCGATCGGCTTCAGACCGACCAGCTGTTTGCGTTGATCTCGCACGCAGTCTTCGCGGTTCATGCCACGCCAGCCGATCCACGAGAACGGTTTGGTGCGACCCACACACCAGCCCATGTTCAGGTCGTCCGGGGTCATCGAGCTGTCAGTGTCCTGACCGACGATGATGAAGCCCTTCTCGGCCCGCAGCACGTGCATGGTTTCGGTGCCATATGGCGTCAGGTTGTACTTTTTGCCAGCATCGACGATTTTCTCGAGCACGCCCATGGCGTAGTCGGCCTGCACGTTGACTTCGTACGACAGCTCACCGGTAAACGAAATCCGGAAGACCCGCGCCGGCACTCCGCCGACCAGACCTTCTTTCCAGGTCATGAACGGGAAGGCTTCGTTACTGATATCGATGTCGGTGACTTCGCTCAGCAGCTTGCGGCTGTTCGGCCCGGACAGGGTCATGGTTGCCCAGTGGTCCGTCACGGACGTGAAGTACACCTTCAAGTCTGGCCATTCGGTCTGGTGGTAGATTTCCAGCCATTGCAGCACGCGTGCAGCGCCGCCGGTGGTGGTGGTCATCACGAAATGGTTGTCGGCCAGGCATGCGGTCACGCCGTCGTCGAACACCATGCCGTCTTCTTTGCACATCAGGCCGTAGCGCGCCTTGCCCACGTCGAGCTTGGTCCAGGCGTTGGTGTAGATGCGGTTGAGGAACTCGCGGGAGTCCGGGCCCTGGATGTCGATCTTGCCCAGGGTCGAAGCGTCCAGCAGGCCTACGCTGTCGCGCACGGCTTTGCATTCGCGTTTCACGGCAGTGTGCAGGTCCTCACCGTTTTTCGGGAAGTACCATGGACGTTTCCACTGACCGACGTCTTCGAACTCGGCGCCATTCTTCAGGTGCCAGTGATGCAGCGCGGTGAAGCGAACCGGCTCGAAGATGTGCCCACAGTGACGACCGGCCACGGCGCCGAAGGTCACCGGCGTGTAGTTCGGACGGAACATGGTGGTGCCCATCTGCGGGATGGTCACGTTCAGCGAACGGGCGGCGATAGCCAGGCCGTTGACGTTACCCAGTTTGCCCTGGTCAGTACCGAAGCCCAGTGCGGTGTAGCGTTTGACGTGCTCGACCGATTCGAAGCCTTCGCGGGTTGCCAGTTCGATGCCGCCAGCGGTGACGTCGTTCTGGAAGTCGACGAATTGCTTCGGCGCTCGTGCAGAGTTCTTTTCATGCGGCACCTGGAACAGCGCCAGCGTCGGTTCTTCGACACGGCTCAGGGCTTTGGGCAAGGTGCCTGCGACGCCACTGAAACCGGCTTCGCTGGCCGCGCGGGCGCCACCTTCGAAACCATCGGCCAAAGAATCGCCGAGACCGTAGACGCCGTTGATGCCACCGACACACACGCGTTTCTGCGGCGCTTCACCCGGTACGAAACCGAGGATGTCGTCGCGCCAGATCGGCTTGCCGCCCAAGTGCGAGGCCAGGTGAACCACCGGGCTGTAACCGCCGGAGCTGGCGACCAGGTCGCATTCGAGCCATTCACCCGGGCTGGTCACGGCGTGCGCCTTGACGTCGATCGCGGCAACGCGGGCAGCGGTCACGCGCTTGCTGCCGCGGGCCTCGATCACGGCGCTGCCGGTCAGGATGCGGATGCCTTTGGCGCGGGCTTCTTCAACCAGAGCACCACGCGGATTGCTGCGGGCGTCGGCGATGGCCACTACTTGCAGGCTGGCGTCGAGCCAATCCAGGGCAACGCGGTAGGCGTGGTCGTTGTTGGTCGACAGCACCAGTTTTTTGCCAGGTGCCACGCCGTAACGGCGCACGTAAGTCGACACCGCGCCGGCGAGCATGTTGCCCGGCACGTCGTTGTTGCCGTAAACCAGTGGACGCTCGTGAGTACCGGTCGCCAGCACTACACGTTTGGCGCGAACCCGGTGGATGCGCTGACGCACCTGGCCAATCGGTGCGCGGTCGCCGAGGTGATCGGTCAGGCGCTCGTGAATGGTCAGGAAGTTGTGGTCGTGGTAACCATTGACCGTGGCGCGCGGCAACAGCAGCACGTCCGGGGTATTTTTCAGTTCGGCGATGACGCTGGCGACCCATTCCACGGCAGGCTTGCCATCGAGGCTTTCGCGGGAGTCGAGCAGGCTGCCGCCGAACTCTTCCTGCTCATCGGCAAGAATCACGCGGGCACCGCTGCGGGCAGCGGCCAGTGCAGCGGCCAGGCCAGCAGGGCCAGCGCCGACGATCAGCACGTCGCAGTGCTGGTTCATGTAGTCGTAGGTGTCCGGATCGTTCTCGGTCGGCGAGCGACCCAGGCCTGCGGCCTTACGGATGTACTTCTCGTAAGTCATCCAGAACGATTGCGGGTACATGAAGGTTTTGTAGTAGAAACCCGGTGGCATCAGCTTGCCGCCGACCTTGCCGAGAATCCCCATCATGTCGTTGTTGACGCTTGGCCAGCCGTTGGTGCTGGTGGCGACCAGGCCTTGATACAACGCCTGTTGCGTGGCGCGCACGTTCGGAATCTGGGTGGCTTCGGTGGCGCCGATCTGCAGCACCGCGTTCGGCTCTTCGGCACCGGCGGCGAAGATGCCGCGCGGACGCGAATACTTGAAGCTGCGACCGATGATGTCTACACCGTTGGCGATCAGGGCAGCGGCCAGGGAGTCGCCTTCAAAGCCTTTGTAGCTCTGGCCGTTGAAGGTGAAGCTCAACACTTTGTTGCGGTCGATCCGTCCGCCGTTGGACAGGCGATTGATCTGGCTCATACCTTCTCTCCCAGAGCCGTGGCGGCCGCTTTCGGGCTGTCGGTCTTGTCGGTAAATTGTGGCTTGGTGCCGATCTTGTAGGTTTCGAGAATCTCGTAGGTCACGGTGTCGCGCGTCACGTTGAAATACTGACGGCAGCCAGCGACGTGATCCCACAGCTCGTGGTGCAGACCGCGAGGGTTATCGCGGAAGAACATGTAGTCGCCCCACTCCTCGTCGGTGCAGCTGTTCGGGTCCAGTGGGCGCGGGATATGCGCCTGGCCGGATGCATGGAATTCCTCTTCGGAGCGCAGTTCGCCACAGTGAGGACAGAAGATATGCAACATAGGGATTTCTCCTGTTAGTGGGCGACTGC
>Ga0213829_1000557_pt1 | contig 34109 bp, 37 predicted proteins | sample MC6MC0896MG_FD_180665 | JGI IMG/M metagenome (GOLD analysis project Ga0213829, IMG submission 180665) | Enriched soil aggregate microbial communities from Iowa State University, Ames, United States - MC6-MC0896-MG | ecosystem: Environmental > Terrestrial > Soil > Unclassified | place: USA: Iowa...
ACGCAACCCGTTTTGCAGTGACTGCGCATAGCCCAATTCTCGGACTGAAAAGCGATGTTGTTGTTCGGTTGCTGGATGAGGGCGAAACAACTTTCGTCGATATGCGATCCTTGTCGCGCTACGGCAAACGTGACATGGGCCTGAACGCCGCGTTTATCACGCAGTTTTTGACGGCCCTTGAGGGTGAGGTCAACAAAGCGCCTGCGGATGTTGAATGATTATTTTGGCTGGTAAATGCCACTGAGCGATGGATTGCCATCGGTGATGATTTCACCGCGCCCAACAATGTCTTCAAGATGCGCGAGAACCGACAAGGCGGCTGCGCCATGCAGGCGCGGGTCGGTATCGCGATAGATCGCCTTGACCATATCGGGGATGGTGCGATCACCTTGCATAATCCGTTCCAATATCGCTCGTTCGCGCATTTTGCGATGTGCGCGCAGACCACGCACGAAAGCGGCTGGTTTGGTAACAGCGCCGCCATGGCCGGGCAGATAAATGCGATCATCGCGCTCCAGCAGCGTTTCGAGGGAAGCCATATAATCGCTCATTGAGCCGTCAGGTGGTGCAACAATCGATGTCGCCCATGCCATGACATGGTCGGCAGAAAACAGGACACCAGAGCCTTCAAGGCTAAAAGCCATGTGGTTGGCGGCATGTCCGGGCGTGTGAATGCCGCGCAAAACCCATCCGTCACCATCAATCTTTCCGCCATCGGGTAAAGCGATATCCGGAATGAAATCGGTGTCGGCGCTGGCCTCAAGCATGTTCACTTCGCCGCTGTAATAGGGCCGGGCAGGACGATGCGGGCCTTCCGCAACAACAAGCGCTCCTGTCTTTTCCTTTAGTCGCTTTGCCAGTGGCGAGTGATCGCGATGAGTGTGGCTCACAAAGATATGGCTTACCGGGCGATCTGCAATTGCGGCCAGTAGTGTGCGAAAATGCGCTTCATCTTCCGGGCCGGGGTCGATGACGGCGAGCGTGTCTCTTCCGACGATATAGCTATTGGTGCCATGAAATGTGAAAGCGCTCGGATTATTCGCGGTCAGGCGCAAAATGTCTTTACTCAAGGCAACCGGAGTTCCATATTCGGGGGAGAAACTACCGTCGAAATCGATCGCCATTGAATAGTCCAGTTCTTCTTTGGTTTTATTACCCAAAGGAATTAGAGTTTAAAGTGTCAGGTTTCAAATGGATTATCTGGTTTTAGAACCTGAAACGTCCCGTATAAGGAGTGAGGCAAGAATGCAGAACAGATCCCGGGCAAAAGTCGCCACCGCATCGCTCGCCGCCAGCTATCTGCCGACAGGCCAATTGGCACGGGCTTTCTATTTCGTCTCGCTCGCACTGATCGGCACCGCTGTGCTGACAATTTCCGCGAATATCAAGGTCGATCTTCTTTACGTCAATGTGACGATGCAGACATTCGCACTGTTTGCGATTTCGGCGGTCTATGGATCGCGTCTTGCGGTCGCAACCGTTGCGCTTTACCTGCTTGAAGGCGCGCTCGGCATGCCGGTTTTCACCGGAACGCCAGAAAAAGGCATCGGCCTTGCTTATATGGCCGGACCGACCGGCGGTTATCTTCTTTCCTATCTTGTTGCTGCATGGATGATCGGTCGTGCTGCCGATAAGGGACTGGCACGCAATCCTTTGGCGCTTGGTGGCGTTATGCTGCTTGCCGAGCTTGTTGTGCTTGTCATGGGTGCCGGCTGGATGGCCTATTTGTTTGGTCTGGAAAAAGGCATTGCATTTGGCTTTGGTGTTTTCATCATTGGTGATCTCATCAAGCTTGCGCTTGCTGCCTGTGGCGTTCCTGCCGTAAGCGCATTATTCAAGCGTTGATCGACAGAGACCTTTGATAAGTTTGAAAGGCCGGGTGACGAACCCGGCCTTTTCATATGTTTCGTTGAAACTGCTTCGCGATTGACAATTTACTGGATGCAACGCTTTGCTACACCACGTAAATCTGGTTGGGGGAGGATAGAGTGAAGTTTGAGGTTCTTGATGTCGAGTTGTTGACGAAGGCTGGTTTTGCACCTTTTGGTGATGTGATCGAGGTGGAGGGCGCACAGCGTCGTCTCATCAATAATGGCACGACAGAACGGTTTCATGATCTGGCGCACGTGGAAGCGACCGGCACGGATGCGCGTGTTTTGATCAACATTTTTCGCGGACAGTTTTTTGAAACGCCCATCAATATTATAATGCTGGAACGGCATCCCTTTGGTTCACAGGCTTTCATTCCTTTAAACGGGAGGCCGTTTCTGGTGGTGGTCGCCGAGGATGATAATGGCAAGCCTGCCCGACCACGCGCATTTTTGGCGCGGGGCGATCAGGGTGTCAATTACTGGCGCAATGTTTGGCATCATCCGCTGGTCTCTCTTGAAGCAACATCAGATTTTCTTATTGTTGACCGGGCAGGGAGAGAGGATAATCTGGAAGAGTATTTTCTCCGAGATGTTACCTATCGTGTGCAAATGATACCAGAACTAGAAACCGGATTTTGAGGATTACAATGGGCAAGCTATCAACACATGTTCTGGATACGGCCCATGGCAGCCCGGCGGCAGCAATGCGTTTGGAGCTTTACAGGCTAGGCGCCTTGGGAAGCACCGAACTGATCAAGCGCACTGTCACCAATCTTGATGGTCGCACGGATGAGCCATTGCTTAGTGGCAGTGAAATGCAGGAAGGCACTTACGAATTGCAGTTTCACGTTGCTGAATATTTTGAAGGCAGGAGTGCCGATCTTGCCAATCCGCCTTTTCTCGATCTGATCCCGATCCGCTTTGCGATTGCAGACGAAGACGGCAATTATCATGTGCCTTTGCTGGTCAGCCCCTGGTCTTATTCGACATATCGTGGAAGCTGACTTATCCCCCTTTGTCTAAGAGCGATTAAGCTTCCCGCATGATTACTGCGAGGAGCTTTTCATGGATCAGACACCAAATCTCAAACTTCCCTATATTGCGCCGAGTCAGGCGCAGAAACATGTGACGCACAATGAGGCGCTGCGATTGCTTGATGCAGTTGTGCATCTGAGCGTGAAATCGCGCACTCATGCCAGCGCGCCTGCAACATCTTTATCCGGTGAACGATATATCGTTGCATCGCCCGCCACAGGACTGTGGGTTGGCAAGGCCGGTATGATTGCTTTTTTTGTTGATGGCGGCTGGTCTTTTATTGCTGTAGCCAAGGGCTGGCTGGCCTACGTCGAAGATGAAGGCAATGTGCTGGTATTTAATGGCACCCAATGGACGCGCACCAGTTCTCTTCCTGAAACTCTGTCGCTTTCCATGCTGGGCATTCATGCAACAGCTGACGCGATCAATCGTTTTTCGCTCTCTTCAGAGGCCAGTCTTTTTAGCAACGCCGGTGCAGGGCATCAGGTGAAGGTCAATAAAAGTGCTGCAACCGACACTGCGAGCTTGTTGTTCCAATCGAATTGGACTGGACACGCCGAGATGGGATTGAGCGGTGACGATAATTTCAGCATCAAGGTTGGCGACGATACAGGCAATTGGCGTATTGCTGTAAAAGTTGATCGGATAACCGGCAATGTTGCAGTAGGGGCAGTGACGCCGACGACCCGACTTCATGTGGATGGACCTATCCGGCCCGCATCTTATACGGTGTTTAGCCTGCCTTCTGCCTCTCAACATGGTGCGGGAGCAATTGCTTTTGTAAACAACGCGAGCGGTGGCGCGCAGATGGCTTATTCGGATGGCACCATCTGGCGTAGTATTCGTACAGGTGCCATGATTATATAAGTTGCTGACTCAGATGCGGTTTGGTGGTTTTACCGGCCCATCGGGATGATTGGCTTTTACTTTGTCAGCCTGCGAAGCCAGATAGTTCTGAAGCATTGAGATACTGCTGCCATCTGGGCTTATAAGTGTATTGCTTTGGCGGGCGTTTTTTGGGGTCACGCCATATAAACTTTTGAATGCCTTGGTAAACTGGCTCGCGTCAGGAAAGCCGCAGCGGTAGGCAATTTCTTTGAGAGAAAGTTGTTTGCCTTGTGTTTCAACAAGAAGCCGATAAGCGAGTTCAAGCCGCTTGTCGCGAATGACTTTTGCCACCCCACCATCTTGCTCGAAGGCCCGATAAAGATGTGAGCGGGAGACATGAAAGTGCTGCTGTAGAGAATGAGGCCCAAGCATATAATCGGTGAGGTTGTCGTCTATATAGGCCAAAATCCGGTGGCGCATCGTCAGATTGATGGCAACATTGTTTGTTAAGTCTTGCTCCGTACCATTGAGGCTGGAAGCGAGTAGCAGCAGCATCGCCTCCTTAGCAGCAATCGCTTCTGTAGCGTTGAGTTGTGCGCTGATGTCGACCATTCCCTTTACATAGTTGAAAAGTAATCCGGTTGTTGGCGCCTGTGACTTGAGTACAGCACCATGCAGATTTCGCCATCCGGCAAGCTTTTCCAGTTCATGTCTGGGGATGATAATGGTGATACGCGCACCTTTTTCAACAGCACTTGAAACGACCTGCGACAGATCGAGGATGACAATATCGCCGGGCTCAGCAAAAACGTCGATGCCGTTAAAATTGCCTCGCAACGTTCCTGCCAGAATGATCTGAAGGACATAATGGTCAAATCCGCTATGTATGATCAGTCTTCTGGTGCGTTCATATTTCTGTTCGTTAAAACTTGTGCTGCCGACCAGCAGTGATCCCATCATACGCGAGCGTAAGGTTCCGCTAAAGCCTTTCAAATGGTCGTCAGAATTCTCCGAAAGCTCAAAAACCGGCTTGACTGCATCGCGCCAGAAATCATCCCTTAATTTGGAATCCACCATATCCGTCGATAAGAAAAGTTCCTTTTCCATCTAAATCCCATCTGGTTTTAATTGGAATATATAGATTATCGAAATAAAATTTTTCAGATCACTGGTATTTCTATGATTTATAGCAATATATAAATTATAAAATAAATTTTAAATTTATTAAGTATCATTATATATTATTTAATTTAGTTAAATTTAATATCTATTATAGTATAAGATCGCTGAATATGAAATAGGCGCAGCGGAAATTCATGCGCAGAGAAATCAGCCCGGCAGGCTGATTTCTGATCTGATGCGATGATAAGCATATATAAAAGCGTAGATTTGGGCAGTTTCTACTTCAATAGGGGCTGTCGACTTTGCCCATTTCGACATAAACCGTTTTGATCTGGCTGTAATGGGTCAATGCCGCAATACCGTTTTCACGACCAATACCAGATTGTTTATAGCCGCCGAATGGCACTTCAACAGGGGTCAGGTTATAGGCATTGATCCAGCAGGTTCCGGCTTTGATCTGGCCGATCACGCGATGACCACGTGCAATGTCTGCCGTGAAAACGCCAGCCGCAAGACCGAACTCGCTGTTATTGGCACGAGCGATCACTTCGTCTTCGTCCGAGAACTCCAGAATGCTCATGACCGGACCAAAGATTTCCTCGCGCGCGATGGTCATATCATCTGTTACATTCGTAAAGATTGTAGGCTCGACAAAGCAACCTTTGTCAAAGCCCTGAAGCTTTGGAATATTGCCGCCGCAGGCAAGTGTCGCGCCTTCCGCTTTTCCGTTCTCGATATAGGATAGCACCTTATCGCGCTGCGCTGTATTGATGAGCGGACCCATCTGCGTTGCTTCGTCCAGTGGATCGCCAATCCGAATTTTACGCGTGCGCTCAACAAGACGTTCGACAAAGACCTCTCGTACGTCTTTATGAACGAAGACACGCGTGCCGTTTGAGCAAACCTGTCCTGTCGAATAGAAATTGCCGAGCATCGCGCCACCAATGGCACTATCAAGATCGGCATCATCAAAAACGATGATCGGCGACTTGCCACCAAGCTCCATGGTGACATGCTTGAGATTTTCACCAGCCTGCGACATGATTTTCTTGCCGGTTGGAACCGATCCAGTCAGCGAAACCTTGGCCGTCAGGCGATGATTGACAAGTGCGGCCCCCACATCGCCAAACCCCTGCACCACGTTGAACAATCCGTCGGGAAGGCCAGCTTCCTTATAGGCTTCTGCTAATGCGAGTGCTGAAAGCGGTGTATTCTCGGAAGGCTTGAAGATGAATGCATTACCCATGGCGAGGGCTGGCGCAGATTTCCATGCCGCGATCTGGATTGGATAATTCCACGCGCCGATGCCAATGCAAATGCCAAGCGCCTCGCGGCGCGTATAGGCAAACGAGCCGCCAAGCTCAACGAACTCGCCATTGAAGCCCGAAATGATGCCGCCAAAGAATTCAAGTGCATCGGCGGCAGATGCAGCATCCGCCACAAGCGTCTCCTGCAATGCCTTACCGGTATCGAGTGTCTCAAGCTTGGAGAGCTTTTTGTTTTTCTCACGCAGAATTTCAGCAGTGCGGCGCAGAATGCGACCGCGTTCGACGGGCTTGAGTGCAGCCCATTCGCCCTGTGCCTTCAACGCTGCAGCATAAGCGGCTTCAATGACGTCAGGCGTTGCGGAATACAGTCGGGCTATTTCTTCTCCCGTTGCCGGATAATTCACCGGAAGCGGCTTGCCAGCTTTGTCTTCTACGAATGCGCCCCCGATGAAATGCGAGGCTTTGGGTTGGACTTTCATTGTGTGTTCCTACATTTTTCGGTGAGCAAGGCAGTAGGGGAGTGTGTGTTTCGGATATTCTATCTGAAATACACTCGCTTATTCCCGTACTCCCTTAAACCATCAGCGATCGGAAATTTCCCAGCGCGGATTGATCCATGGTTCCTGATTGGATGGTGCCAGTGGTGTGCGACCAAGAATGTGATCTGACGCTTTTTCGCCAGTCATTATGGAGGGGCCATTGAGATTGCCATTCGTTATGCGTGGGAAGATAGATGAATCCGCCACCCGCAAATTTTCGACGCCTATCACCCGGCACTCAGGATCAACGACCGCCATCGGATCGTCAACTGCGCCCATTTTGGCTGTTCCGCAAGGATGGAATGCACTCTCGACATGCTCGCGCAGGAAATTGTCGATTTCATCATCCGACTGAACATGTGCGCCGGGCTGGATTTCCGCGCCGCGATAGGGCGCAAAAGCATCCTGTCCAAAGACTTCACGGGTCAACCGCACGCAATGGCGGAAATCAGCCCAATCATCTTCATGCGACATATAATTGAACTGAATACGTGGCTTCTCGCGTGGATTGGCCGAACGAAGCGTCACGCTACCGCGTGATTTTGAACGCATTGGCCCGACATGTGCCTGAAATCCATGCGATTCTGCCGCAGCCTTGCCGTCATAACGAATAGCAACCGGAAGAAAGTGATATTGAATATCCGGATACTCGACACCCGCTTTCGAGCGCACAAAGGCGGCAGACTCAAAATGATTGGTTGCGCCATCGCCGGTCTTGAAGAACAGCCATTCAGCTCCAATTCTGGCCTTGGAGAACAAGTTGAGTTTTGAATAAAGCGTGATCGGTTGTGTGCATTCCTGCTGGATATAAACTTCCAGATGGTCTTGCAGATTTTGTCCCACGCCTGGCCGGTCGGCCACAACATCTATGCCATGTTCCTTCAGATGGGCTGCTGGACCGATACCCGAAAGCATGAGCAGCTTTGGTGAGTTGATGGACGAAGCGGCAATAATGACCTCGCGGCGTGCGCGAATAGTCGAAAATGAGCGCCCAGCCTCGATCTCCACACCCACGGCGCGCTTGCCTTCAAGCACGATTTTGCGTGCAAGACCTTTGACAAGTTTCACATTGGGGCGCTTGAGCGCCGGTTTGAGATAAGCATTGGCCGCAGACCATCGACGCCCATTATGGATCGTCTGCTCCATTGGGCCAAAGCCTTCCTGTTTCTCACCATTATAATCTTCGGTGCGTTCAAACCCCGCCTGTTGACCTGCATCGACAAAGGCTTTGAACAGTGGATTATCGCGGCGACCACGCTGGATATGCATCGGGCCATCGGTGCCCCGCCATCCATCTTGCCCGCCATGCGCATTTTCCATGCGTTTGAAATAGGGCAACACATCCGCATAGGACCAGCCGTGCGCACCACTTTCTGACCAATGGTCATAATCGCGCGCATGGCCACGCACATAGACCATACCGTTGATCGAAGAGGAGCCACCGACAACCTTGCCACGGGGGGTAACCAGACTGCGCCCACCAATATGCGGCTCAGGTTCGGTCGAAAATCCCCAGTCGTAAGTATCCATATTCATGGGAAAGGAGAGGGCGGCAGGCATCTGAATCAATGGTCCGATGTCCGGTCCGCCATATTCGATGACAATAACCGAGTGCTGACCATCTTCCGACAGGCGATAAGCCATAGCGGAGCCCGCGGAACCAGAGCCGATGATAACAAAATCTGCTTCCATTTTATTTCTCCGCCGAAAGCTGAACAGCGATGTAATCTTCGACAAGTCCAATCGCCGATGCTGCATTGGGCGCATCCGCACCCAGCGCATGGCGGATATACAGACCGTCGATCAGTGCGCCAGCACCTTCGGCAATGCGATTTGCCCGCTCGCGACTGGTCAATTGCTCAAGCGCGAAGACGAGGTTGGAATGCAGTCGGCGCGCATAAATGCGCAACAGCCGTTTCGTATCTTCTGATTGCTGTGCATGGACATAAAATGTCAGCCAGGCGGCGATCGTTTCCTGTGAAAATTGCGAGGCAGAAAAATTGACTGCAATGATCGCTGCTATGCGCTGATGCGGGGTTTCGGTAAGCTTCACGGCAGCATTGAGATCGTTGCCAAGTTCCCGCAACAAATGGCGCATAGTGGCGAGGATAAGCTTGTCCTTGCCGCCAAAGTAATGATGTGCAAGCGCTGGCGAAACGCCAGCTTCATGGGCGATCTGCGCGACTGTTACGTCCAGTGAACCGCGCTGGCCGATTGTACGAATGGCAGCGTCAATCAGCTCGCGGCGCCGTAAAGGTTCCATCCCGATTTTGGGCATGTTCAGCATCCCGTTTTAGGCCTGTTTGAAGACATTTTATCGTTGATTGACTGATCAATCAATAAAAACTCGCAATCAATGCCAACGCAATAAAGTCGAGGCTTGCGGCAGGATCGGGTGACGCTTACATTTGCTCTATGAGCAGAGCTTTCACCAAAGAACAGGATGACGCGCCGACCGACCTTGGTGAGCGCCCCATCAGCCCACATCGTAATCTCGTCACGCCGGATGGTTTGAAGATGATTGAGGATGAACTCACGCGCCTGCACCGCAAACTGGCAGAGGCCAATGTCGCAGGCGAGCGATCCGCTATTGCGCGCTTGTCGCGCGATTTGCGCTATTGGACATCGCGTCGTGAAACGGCTGAATCATCTGTGCCAGAGCCGGATAGCGAAGTGGTGCGGTTTGGCATGACGGTCGAGCTTGAAAATCTCGATGATGGCGGCTCGCGAACATGGACGATTGTTGGCGAGGACGAGGCCGATCCCGCCAATGGCAAGATCTCCCATGTTTCGCCCGTTGCCATCATGCTCTTTGGCAAGCCGGAAGGCGATGTGCTTAAAATCAACGGCAAAGACTGGGAGATTGTGGCCCTGTCTGTGTGATCTATAACCAGCCCTTTCGGCGGAAGTAAAACAACGGCAATAGCGCAGAGGCAACCATCAGCCCGAGCGCCATTGGATAGCCCCATGGCGAATTCAATTCGGGCATGAATGAGAAGTTCATACCATAGATCGATGCGACCAAAGTTGGTGGCATGAAACCTACGGCTGCGACCGAGAAGATTTTGATGATGGCATTCTGTTCAACAGAAATGAGACCAACAATCGTATCGAGCAGGAAGGTGACTTTATTGGACAGGAAGTCCACGTAAGCGACAAGTGACTGCGCATCGCGTTCCAGCGATTTGATCCACGAGCGTGTATCTTTCTTGGTCGCAACAGGGCTGTTGATTGCGGAGAGATAAACGAGCATGCGGCTGACGCCAGCAAGACTTTCACGCATGCGCGAAAGAAACGTACCCTGTCCACCAATCTGTGTGAGGATATGACGGAAATCCTCTGTCGTCATTGGTCGTGCTTTTGGCTGACGTCGATAAATGGAATGCGAGGCCGCATCGATCTTGCCTGCGACACCTTCAAGAATATCGGCGAGGCGATTTGTGGTAGCTTCTATTATACCAAGCATGATGGACAGACCGGAGCATTTGGCAGGGATCAAACCATTACCGGGCTTTGTCGCACGTGAGAGATAAATGCTCATCGACTTGGGATTGGCATAGCGCACGGTCACAAGTCTCTGGCCGTAAAGGACGAATGTCACAGGTGCCAGCTCACGATGATCGAGATCGACCGCATGAAGGATGGGGACGGTGAGATACTGCGCACCATTTTCCATGTAGAAACGGCTCGATTCCTCGATTTCCGTCATGTCCTCGCGCGTCGGAATAGAAATACCGGTCCAGGCTTCAACAATGTGATCTTCGTTGACGCCAGGTGCGAGCAGATCAATCCAGATAACATTGTCAGGTAATGGATTGCCCGGTTCTACCTCGACGCGTTCGAGATGATCTCCGTTAAGGCAGTAAAGCGTTATCATGCGGCACCCGGTTGCGATTTCCTGAAGTCAGAGTAGTTCCAGTTTAACCGTCAAATTCGAAAAATCCACTCGAGTCATAGAGTTACTCTTGACCTTCATGGTTCCTGCCATTGACGGGCTATAAAGTGGGGTATAACGCATCGGAGTTCTGTTGTGCGCGTTAAAATGGAGGGGCGGTCGATATGAGCCACACGAAACCTGTGCTCGTTGAGCCATTGGTCGATGCCGAGGCTGATAATGTCCCGCAACCATCTCCACCTCCAGTACAGCGCACGGCAATGCGCGTGCTTTTGGGGCTGAGCCTCGTGTTGATTGCAGCCAATTTGCGTCCGGTGTTTTCAAGTGTTTCTGTGCTTTTGCCCGAAATCATCGAAGCCACCGGCATGTCGGCCACTGCCGCAGGCTTTTTGACCACACTGCCAGTTGTCTGTCTTGGCATATTTGCACCTTTTGCGCCACGCCTGGCACAGCGTTTTGGGGCCGAACGAGTACTGCTTTTCGTGCTGATCGTGCTGACAATCGGCACTGCAATGCGAGGCATTGGCAGCGCGGCTTCTCTTTATATAGGGGCAACTTTGGCAGGAGCAGCAATTGCTACCGGCAATGTGTTGCTGCCGGGGGTCGTGAAACGCGATTTTCCCAAAACCGCTGCTATGATGACTGGCCTTTATACAATGGCCTTGTGTGGCGGCGCTGCGGCGGCTGCGGGTTTTACCATCCCTATCGAGCACATGCTGGGTGGCTCGTGGAATTTGGCGCTGGCCTTCTGGGCTATTCCAGCAATGCTTGTTCTTGCACTTTGGTTGCCGCAGGCCTTGCGTGCAAAACATAATGTTGCCCATTCCGGCTTCAAAGTCGTTGGGCTCTGGAAAGACAGGCTTGCATGGCAGGTCACGCTGTTTATGGGGCTCCAGTCTTCTCTGGCCTATATCGTTTTTGGCTGGCTTGCACCGATCCTGCGGGAGCAGGGACTGAGCGCCACGGCGGCAGGAGGCCTCGTTTCTTTCTCTATCATGGTTCAGGTTGTCACCTGCCTTGCAATTCCATCCATTGCGATACGACAGAAAAGCCAGAGCTTGCTGAATGTAGTTTTGTGCATGAGCGCAGCACTGCCGCTGATTGGCTTTCTTTATCTGCCACAGTGGAGTTTCTGGCTTCTCGCCATTGTACAGGGTTTTGGACAAGGTGGATTGATCGCCGCCGCAATGATGGTGATCGTGCTTCGCTCTCCGGATTCGCACACCGCAGCCCATCTTTCAGGCATGGCACAATGCGTGGGCTATACACTGGCGGCCATTGGCCCACTGGTTGTCGGCATGATTCATGGAGCTACAGGAAGCTTTGCAGCTTGCGGCATTTTCTTCGCATTGCTGGGGACGGGCGCTGCGATTAATGGCTGGGGGGCGGGACGCGCACGCCATGTTGGAGTCAAGGTCGTGAAACAGGCATAAAAAAACCCCGGTATACCGGGGTTTTGGGTTCTGACTGGCAGAGCTTATACAAACTGTCCTAGACCTGGGATCGATCCGACAACCGCATCAACAGGCTCAGCGCCTGCTTTTTCCTTGGCAAAACGAATGGTTTCCTTCGCAACGCCGGAAATTTCGCCCATGCCGAGGCCCGCGCCCATAAGCTGCGAACCCAGACCCATCACGCCGCCCATAAGGCCGGAAAGAAAGCCGCCACCTTTGACCTGCGCAATGGCTTCTTCTGCACCGGGGAAAGCTGCCAGCAATTGCTGAACCTTATCAGCAGGGCCTTCCTTCTGCAAAAACGCCAAAATCATACCAACGGCTTTTTCTGCCGTAGCCGCATCAATGCCGACATTGGAGGTGATGCGTGCAATCAGTTCATCCATGAGACTCTCCCGAAATATCTTACGTTTACGTAATATGCATTCTCGCCTGTGCTTTGCAAGCTTTACTGATTTAAAATATGGCGAATTTCTTGTTGGAGGGACGCTGAGATATTAATCTTGAAGCACAATTCGCCTTATTCAGTGTTGCGCGACGGTGGCGCTAGTATATCGTAAAGGAAGCAAATCTTTTACGGAGCGACATGCCTGATGACCGCTGATGATGCCATTTTCCTTGGTGCGAGCCGCAAACCAGACGATACTTATCAGCAGCCGGAATATCTGGCGCTGAAATATGGCAACAGGCATGGGCTTGTCACCGGCGCAACAGGCACAGGTAAAACAGTGACATTGCAGGTTCTGGCGGAGAGTTTTTCTGCCGCTGGTGTTCCTGTTTTTTGCGCCGACATCAAGGGCGATCTTTCGGGCATTGCGGTGACGGGCATTAGCAACGACAACCTGACCAAACGTGCCGCCGAGGTGCAGCTTGATCCTTATGAACTGCGTGCTTCTCCAGTTATTTTCTGGGATATTTTTGGTGAAAAAGGGCATCCGGTCCGAGCCACCATTTCCGAAATGGGACCATTGTTGCTTTCGCGTCTGATGAACCTCACAGATGCGCAGGAAGGCGTGCTCAATGTCGCGTTTCGCCTCGCCGATGAAGAAGGTTTGCTTTTGCTTGATCTAAAAGATCTGCAAGCCATGCTTACTGAAATGGCCGAGCGTTCGGCAGAGCTTTCTGCCAAATATGGCAACGTTAACAAGGCGTCTGTCGGAGCGATCCAGCGTTCGCTCTTGGTACTGGATCAACAGGGCGGCTCTAAGTTTTTTGGCGAACCGGCACTGCGCATTGCCGATTTGATGCGCACGACAACGGATGGGCGCGGTGTGGTTAGCGTGCTTGCGGCTGACAAGCTGATGATGAGCCCACGCCTTTACTCGACATTCCTGTTGTGGCTCATGTCGGAGCTTTTCGAGGAGCTGCCGGAAATCGGCGACCCTGATCAGCCGCGACTCGTTTTCTTCTTCGATGAAGCACATTTGCTGTTTGATGAAGCGCCAAAAGCGCTGGTCGACCGTGTCGAACAGGTGGTTCGCTTGATCCGCTCAAAAGGCGTTGGCGTTTATTTCGTCACACAAAACCCGCTTGATGTGCCTGAAACGGTTCTCGCCCAGCTTGGTAACCGCGTTCAACACGCGCTGCGCGCCTATACGCCACGCGAAACCAATGCAGTGAAAACAGCAGCCGATACCTTCCGCCCAAACCCCGATTTCAAAACCTATGATGCAATCACCAATCTGGCGACCGGTGAAGCTCTGGTATCAACCTTGCAGGCCAAGGGTGTGCCGTCGATGGTGCAGCGCACTTTGATCCGTCCGCCTTCGTCGCGGATCGGTCCGTTGACGCCAGAGGAGCGGGCGAGAGTGATCGCGGCAAGCCCGGTTTCTGGGCAATATGATCAGACTATTGATCGCGATTCGGCATTTGAAATGCTGGCCAGAAAGACGCAAGCTGCTGCCGCGGCGCAGGAGAAAGCCAAGGAAGAAGAATCCGGCCAAGGTGGCGGTATTCTGGGTGAAATTATGGGAACCGCATTCGGAACGGGTCGCCGTTCGGGGCGTCAGACTGTGGCCGAGACGGCAATGAAATCTGTGGTTCGTTCGGTGAGCACGTCGCTTGGCCGTGCGCTGGTACGCGGAATCTTAGGTAGCTTTAAACGTTGATCGGGCACTGAACAGATCCAGTCTGTATAGCGCCAGGATAAAATTACACCCAAAATTGGGTTATGCTTTGGCTTGAATACAGATTTACTAAACCTGCATTTATACATAATCTGTGCCCACTCAATATTGAGTGGGCGGATAAAAAACAATGAAATCAATCAAAATTGCTGCTGCAACTTTTGTTGCAGTACTTGCGCTTGTCGGTACTTCTAAAGCAGACGACCTGACCTTTACCCTGAAGAATGGGACACAGTCTGTACTCACTCATTTTTACACGTCGCCGGTCGGCGTCAATGAGTGGGAAGGCGATGTGTTTGGAAATCAGGTTCTCAACCCTGGTGAAGAGATAGCAATCACAATCGCTGACGGCCGTCGTGTTTGTAAATATGATATGCGCTTCGAATTTGCACAAAGCGACGATCTGGACACGACCACCGACACGCAGAATCTTTGCGAGTTGGGCGAGTACACGATCGAAGAGTAAACCTTTTGGGCGGGGTGAAGTGGCTGGATCGCGAGGTCTGGCCACTTTTTATTATTTTTTCAAAAGACGGACTGCCTGAAACAAAGCTTTGGACAGGGCAGAGAACTTTAGTGCTTGCCAGTAACGATAATCTTGCACCAAATTTGCGGATACCCAGCAATTACCACGGCTTCGGGGGAGCTCCCAGCCAATGAGACCGGCGATGCGAGAACGCGCTAAAATACGCGCAGTATGGCTTTGTGAAACAACATATTGAGCGGCAATACTATGAGATGTTGCTGGTCCAATCCAGATGACTTCACCTGAAAGCTCCCATGGCGCACGGGTTGCAAGGTCGTGAATTATACTGGTGCCTGAATCAGCCTGTGTGAAAATAGCAATACTTTCCGGCGGATCGTACCAAGCCGGATTTTGAATTAATTGACGCGTCATGAGCGGCTGAACATGGTTCAGTAGCTCTGGTTGCATCTGCATTAATTCTGCGCGAAACCCGTCATCAATTGCGTCCAATGCCTCCATGTGCGTCAGCACCCAAAGCCCGATAAGCTGTTCCGTCTCAATAGTCGCTTTGAAAAGATGTCGTCTGCGATCCGACGATGGGATCTCTTCCACCATCTTATAATGGCGCATTTCCTGTAAAAAGGCCAAAGCAGTGTTCTTGCTTGCAATGGGCAATCCACGAAGAAGATTAAGCAGATTGGTCGGCGATATTGGTGGGTTCTGTGGATCGTTGGCGTGTTCAAAGTGAAGAGCCAATGTTGTCTGGCTCAAAAGCCACTTTTGAATATCAGCCACATAACGCACTTCACGCGGCAGCCTGCGATGAATCGCGAGAAGCGCGCTTGCGCTCTTACTTAAACACTCAGAGAAGCGGCTGTTTGCTACCAGCTCATCCGGCTCGAATGCGGCGGGTAATGGACGTAAATCTGCCGGAGAAATTGAAAGCATCTCTTGTCTACTGCTGCTGATTTTCATTTGCGTTGCGTCATTAGCAGTATTTGTAAGCGTTTATAGTAGCAAATATATCTGGCAGACAAAGAAAAACCCCGCAGTCACAAATGACTACGGGGTTTTTGATATAAAGTCGGTAATCGCGTGTGATTACATCACCAGAATAGGCGATTTTGCAGGAACACGATTATAAAGATCGATGATGTCCTGATTCAGCAGGCGTACACAGCCCGAAGAAACGGCCTTGCCGATCGACCACCATTCAGGATTGCCGTGAAGGCGGTAAATAGTGTCTTTGCCATCCTTGAAGATATAAAGCGCGCGTGCACCAAGCGGGTTCTTAAGACCCGGTGCCATGCCGCCGTTGCGTGAGCTGTAAGGCTCAAGTTCCGGCTGACGCGCAACCATTTCATCCGGCGGCGTCCAGCGTGGCCATTCGCGCTTGTACTGGATGACCGCACGGCCCGACCATGCGAAGCCGTCGCGACCAATACCAACGCCATAGCGCATTGCCTGACCATTGCCGAGCACCAGATAGAGGAAGCGATTGGTGGTATCGACGACGATGGTGCCGGGCATTTCACCTGTCGGATCCTGAACGACCTGACGCAGATAGCGCTTGTCCATTTTCTGAATCGGAATGGCCGGAAGCTGAAAGCCGTTGTCTTCAACTGCTGCATACATCGATGCCCAGCTTCCATAGGAAGAGTCGACACTGGCTTGAGGCGTGCGGTTGATCGGGTTGCCATTGGCATCGACATCAATGATTGGAACATTCTGCCCCAACTGAGCACAACCGGCGAGGCCGGCCGCCGCTGTCGCTGTCATGGCCGTGAGAAAAGAACGGCGGGTAAGGGTCGTTTGCATGTAAAAACCAGGTTAGTGACGGGAGAAGCTACGGATACAACTACAACGGTTAGAGTTAATTAAATGCGACCAACCCGTTGTCATGATCACAAATTACGCGGCGATAACGATGCTGATCATATTTCGTTCCGCATCTGTTGGTCGCAAAACGCCCGATAAATGTGACCGCCACCCGTTCGTAATAAGGCTTAAACGTGACTTGGATGTCGCTAAAGGCCATGTGTTGCCGTGGCGACACGTTTTTCGCTTCGACAAGCCGTGTCACCCAAAATTGCCCGTTCAAGTTTTGGTGAAGATCAGTCGAGAAGCTGAAGGCTCGGCAGAATAAGGGCGGGCGGATACTGCTTATACTCATCTGGCTGGTTTGATCTGTTGATCCAGACTGCGCGCATACCGAATCGCGCAGCCCCCGCCACATCCCAACGATTGGACGACTGAAATGAAATTGCAGACGGGTATAGCCGCCACTGCATAGTCACCAGTTCATAGACTGCAGGAGAGGCCTTGTAACGCTTAATGCTGTCAACCGAGATGACATCATCGAGCATTACATCAAGTGCGGATGATTTGACTGCTGCCTCCAGCATTGCGGCAGAGCCGTTTGATAAAATTGCCAGACGTGCACCACGGCTTTTAAGGTTTTTGAGTGCGGCAGGTACTTCAGGATAACAGTCGAGCTTCCAGTAAGCATCGAGAAGATCATTGCGTAATGCCGGATCAACCGAAGGATAGCGCGCAAAAGCGAAATCCAGCGCGTCTTCGGTCAAAGCCCAGAAATCCTTATAGTCACCGATCAGACTTAGAATCCAAGAATATTCGAGCTGCTTGGCCCGTCAGATTTCTGAGAAAGCGCGTCCGTCGGGTCCTGCTTTTTCCTCATGGCGACGCACGGCAGAATGCACATCGAACAATGTGCCATAAGCGTCGAAAACATAGGAACTATAAGGCACCGATTTTCTCCATTCGGACGTTCATGTCAAAAAAAGTAAACTGGACCCTATCCTTATGCAATTTCAATAAAAATTCATTGCGTTGCATGCCAAATTTAGAACATGCGCCATTGCCGCGTGCAGCGTTGGGGCCTATGTAGGTTGCGCACGCAAGTTTTCGGGTATGAATTCGCTCTGCCCTGTTAAGCTGAAAGACAAAGAGGAGAGTTTCAATGGCCTTTGAACTGCCCCCCCTTCCGTACGATTATGACGCACTTGCTCCGTTCATGTCGCGCGAAACGCTCGAATTCCACCACGATAAGCACCATCAGGCCTATGTTACCAATGGTAACAAGCTGCTTGAAGGTTCGGGCCTTGAAGGCAAGAGCCTCGAAGAAATCGTCAAGGAAAGCTTCGGCAAGAATCAGCCGCTCTTCAACAATGCCGGTCAGCACTACAACCATCTTCATTTTTGGAAGTGGCTGAAAAAAGATGGCGGCGGCAAGAAACTGCCAGGCCAGCTTGAAAAGGCAATTGATTCCGATCTCGGCGGCTATGACAAGTTCCGCGAAGATTTCATTGCTGCTGGTGCAGGCCAGTTCGGGTCCGGCTGGGCATGGCTGTCGGTCAACAACGGCAAGCTCGAAATCTCGAAGACACCAAACGGCGAAAACCCGCTCGTCCATGGTGCAACGCCAATTCTCGGCGTCGACGTATGGGAACATTCCTATTACATCGACTACCGCAATGCGCGTCCGAAGTATCTTGAAGCTTTCGTCGATAGCCTCATCAACTGGGACTACGTACTCGAGCTTTACGAAAAGGCATAATTTGCCTCTTAGTATAAAAAATGAAGAGCCCCGCGAAAGCGGGGTTTTTCTTTATTGGTTTTCATTAAATAAAAAGATGACAATAAATATCATGTTTTAAAATCACTATTCTCACGACGAGATTGTAATGCTGAGGCATTCAAACAATAGTATTGTAGTCATGTTTTTCACGTTTTCGTGAAAATACTGTAATAATAGCTATAATATCAGCGTGTTGTTTATTCTGACCATCATTTATTGGGTGCATTTGTTGCAATGGCAGGGAATGTATCGGATATTTATATCAGGGATGATTGTTATCCATTTTCAACGCGGAGGATCGTATGCGTTCATTTTTCTTGGCCGTCAGTTCAGTGGCAATTTTGACTGCTGGCGTGGCTCATGCAGACGCTATTGCGGATCGTCAGGCTATCATGAAGGATATGGGACGCTCTGTCGGGCAGCTTGCGCCGATGGTTAAGGGCGATAAGCCGTTTGATGCGGCAGCGGCTTTGGCAGCGCTTGAAAAGTTAGACGCTGACGCGAAGAAGTTTGACGTTGATACGCTTTTCCCGGCCGGTTCCGATCAGGGTGACACGGAAGCTTCGCCCAAAATTTGGGAAAACAAGGAAGACTTCGTCAAGCATGTCGAAAAGTTCCGTGCTGATGCTGCCGCAGCCGTTGCTGCAAATCCGCAGGATCTCGATGCATTGAAGCCTGTATTCCAGCAGGTCGCCGCCAATTGCGGTTCTTGTCATCAGGTCTACCGTGAGAAGAAGAACTGATCTAACTTATGTTCGGAAAACTCGCATATGCCGCAGGTGCTATCGTCATCATTGGTGCAGCTACTTTCTGGGTGCTGACGACGCCTAAGACTGTGGATCAGTCAGTGATGGTATCCTTGCAGCCCGGTGATGTTGAAAAGGGTGAGCAGGTGTTCTGGGCAGGCGGCTGCGCTTCCTGCCACGCCGCGCCCGGAGCAACGGGTGATGCACGCAAGGTCTTGGCTGGCGGTCATGAACTGGCTTCAGATTTTGGCACATTCATAGCGCCAAACATTTCGCCATCAGAGCAAGGCATTGGTAACTGGACCCTGCACGACTTTGCCAATGCAATGCTTGAAGGCGTGGGAACTCAAGGAGAGCATCTTTATCCTTCCTTCCCTTATACGTCTTATGCGAAAATGCAGCCACAGGACGTTGCCGATCTTTTTGCCTATATGAAAACCTTGCCGGAATCCGACAATGTGGCGGCAGCACACAAACTTGCATTCCCATTTAATATTCGTCGTGGACTTGGGTTATGGAAGCAGCTTTATCTTTCAGATAAGCCCGTGGTCGAACTGGCTGATGCTTCCGATCAGGTAAAGCGCGGACAATATCTCACAGAAGCTCTTGGCCATTGTGGCGAGTGTCATACGCCGCGCAATATCATTGGCGGGCTTGATAGCAAACAATGGATGGCGGGTGCCTTGTCTCCAGAAACCGGCACAGATGGTCGAAAGGGTATTGTTCCCAATATCACATCCGGCGAGGGTGGCATTGGTGACTGGAGCGAAAACGACATCGCGTATGCTTTGCAGAGCGGTTTTACACCTGATTTCGATTCACTTGGTGGATCAATGACCGATGTCGTTACCAATATGGCGCATCTGACCGATGCGGATCGCGAGGCGATTGCAGCCTATCTCAAGGCAATCCCGGCGCATAAAAACGGCTATCCGTCGGGCCGCTGATTATCGTTTTGTGCAGCGCACAACCGTTGCGGCTCCCGCATTGGTATATTTGCTTTGCATCGTATAGAGCCAGCCTTTGCACTCGGACATTGTCTGAAAGCAACGGAAGCGGTCAACTGGCACCAGCCCGTCGCCATCGCTGACGAATGGCGAGTCGTCCACACCACTAAACTGGCCGACAATAACGCCGCTGCCACGCGGTGGCGTGTTGCAGCGTTGCCCGGCATATTCGCTGACATCCTTGCGGACCTGAGCCTGAGCTGTGTTGGCAAGGAGTGTTGGCACCAATAGAGGCAGGGAAACAAATGCGTTCAATAATACGCGATACATGGCCTGATCTCCGCGTCGGTGTAATCCGCATAATATAGGCCTAAAAAAACTCCCGGCAACTAACTGCCGGGAGTCCCAATACATATTAATTTGAAACGCTTTAGATTTCACCGACAGCTTTCAGTGCGAAAGCATAGGTATAAGCGACTTCTTCAAGGCGTGAAAAACGCCCCGAAGCACCCGCATGGCCTGCATCCATATTGATACGGAACAATACCGGGTGATTGTCGGTCTTGAGTTCGCGCAGTTTCGCGACCCATTTGGCCGGTTCCCAATAAGTCACACGCGGATCGGTCAGGCCAGCCACGGCAAGAATACGCGGATAGGCTTGCGGCTGGACATTGTCATAAGGTGAATAGGCCGCAATGTTACGGTAATCAGCCTCCGAGGTAATTGGATTGCCCCATTCAGGCCATTCAGGTGGCGTCAGTGGCAACGTGTCATCAAGCATAGTGTTGAGCACATCGACAAAGGGAACCTCGGCAATAATGCCGCCAAAGGCCTCGGGAGCCATATTGGCGATAGCGCCCATCAGCATGCCGCCAGCCGAGCCGCCATGCGCGACAACGCGGTCGTGGCTTGTAAAGCCTTCGTTGACCAGATGTTTTGCAGCCGCGATGAAATCCGTAAATGTGTTGGTTTTTTTCTCGCGCTTTCCGTTTTCATACCATGCAAAGCCCTTGTCCTTGCCGCCGCGAATATGCGCGATCGCATAGACGAAACCGCGATCGACAAGCGAAAGTCGTGACGTGCTGAAACTTGAAGGAATGGTGATGCCATAAGAACCATAGCCATAAAGCAGGCATGGAGCAGAGCCATCAAGCTTCGTATCCTTGTGGTAGATCAGCGATACGGGAACCAGCTCACCATCAGCCGCAGTCGCCAGAATGCGGCGCGTGACATAGTCATCGATAACGTGACCCGAAGGCACTTCTTGCGTTTTAAGCAGAGTGCGCTCGCGCGTGCGCATATTGTAATCGAAGAGCTGCTCTGGTGTGGTCATCGACGAATAGGAAAAACGGATGACATCCGTATCATATTCAGCGCTGCCATGAAGGCCAAGCGAATACGCTTCTTCGTCAAAGGCAATGGCGTGCTGCTCGCCGGTTGCGCGGTCGCGGATGACGATACGTGGCAAGCCATTGTCGCGCTCCATCCAGACAAGATGATGCTTGTAGGCTCCATGTGACAGAATAAGGCGTCCCGGAACTTCCGCGACAACTTCTTCCCAGTTTTCAGGCTGTGGTGCGGTGACTGGCGCGCGCATGATCTTAAAATCTTTGGCACCTTCCGCATTTGTGAGGATGAAGAACTCATCGCCACCAGGAGCAAGGTCATATTCAACGCCGGTTTTGCGCGCCATGACGAGCTGCGGTTTTGCATCCGGCTTGTTTGCGGGCAGCAGCCAGCATTCAGACGTTTCATGATCATGAATGTCGATGAATACATAATCATCAAGAGCCGAACCGCCGACACCGAGGAAGAAACCCGGGTCCTGCTCTTCATAGATAAGCTTGTCCTGCGCCTGTTCGGTGCCAATCCTGTGATAGAAAACCTTCGATGGCCGATGGTTTTCATCAAGAAGCGTGTAGAAAAAGCCCTCGCTTGTCGCGTCCCATACACCACCGCCATTGGTGTCGGTGAGTATATCCTCAAGGTCTGACAACGAGGTGAGTTCACGAACCTTGAGTTTGTAAAACTCCGATCCCTTGTCGTCGTAACCCCAGATCAAACGCTTGTGATCAGGCGAGTGATCGGCAGAGGCGAGGCGGAAATAGGCTTTTCCTTCCGCTTCCTTGTCGCCATCAAGCAGAATGCTCTCTGTTCCGCCATCGCGTGGCGTGCGGATGAAATATGGTTGTTCACCGCCTGTTCGGTAAGAAACGCCATAGGCATAAGGACCATCTTTTGACGGAATAGAAGAATCGTCTTCCTTGATGCGGCCACGCATCTCGGCAAACAGCTCTTTTTGCAGAGCGTCCGTGTCCTGCATCAACTGTGCCTGATAGCTGTTTTCAGCCTCAAGGTGTTTGCGGATTTCAGGCGACAGAACCGAAGGGTCTCTGAAGACTTCCTGCCAGTTGTCTGCGCGCAGCCATGCATAGTCATCGCTGCGGGTGATGCCATGGCGGGTGTCATTCGCCGGATGTTTCGGTGCCTTTGGCGGCTGTGGAATATTTGCGTCTTGCGGCATGTGTCATCCAAAATACGAGAGCATTTCCAGCAAAAGTACGAAGCGCCTACGCAGGGAAATCTGTTCACTGGACTGATCTCTAATCCTGCTGTGATGCGTCGGATAATGCGTACAAACAAATAGATAGAGCGGTTCCTACGATTCCGTTTAAACGGGAACCGCTCTAGATAATTCAATCCTGATCGAAGATCAGCGCGTTTCCATTCATACAATAGCGCAGACCTGTGGGCGGTGGGCCGTCCGGAAATACATGCCCAAGATGTGCATCGCAATCAGAGCAGCGAACTTCAGTGCGGTTCATGCCGTAGGAATGATCCTCAACGGCTGTAACCGCGTCAGGTTCGATTGGCTGAAAGAAGCTTGGCCAGCCGGTTCCCGACTCGTATTTGGTTTCCGACTTATAAAGCGGACGATTGCAGCAGACGCAGCGATAGGTTCCATGCAGTGAACTGTCGAAGTTCGGACTTGAAAACGCGCGCTCTGTGCCATGCTGGCGGGTAATCTGATACTGGATCGGGGTAAGTTGTTCACGCCATTCGGCATCAGTCTTAACAACTTTAAGATTGTGGTTCTGATTGGTAGAGCTTGACATAGCTGTGTCCTCTCTTCGTCGCATTGCAGTGTGAAACTGCCAATCGGTTCTTGTCAGCTAAGGGTAAGTGCCTCAACCCACTTATAAATCTTGCCTGCGCTCATTGGCGCATATCTGACCATGGGCGTATGACGCATATATAGTTGGGGACATCATTGAATGCGAGTTTATTTAAACGAAATATCTTTGAATCGTGCCTTTTTGCTGCCCGACTCCTTGTTCATGATTGCCCTTGATGAACGATATTTGTTTTAGCTCATGTTAAAAGACTTATCACAAAAAAATGATTGCTTATATGTGCTCTGCAACTTAAGGGAGCGCTAACACCATTTGTCACTCCCCCTAATCATTACGAATAAACTATGGCGCTGAAAGCAGCGGCATCTGTGGGTTTTCAGTCATTTTAATGGGTTGAGTCTGTGAATGATTATGTTGTATTTGCTGTCATAAGAAGAAAACAGTCATTTTAATGTAATGTGGTTTGACAATTCTATTGCAAATGACACTATTCATTGTTAATTGCATCGCTGGTGAAGTTGGGCAGGGATAAGAAATTCGCGCAGACGGCGTTCAGGTTTTTGAGAGCCATAATCTGTTTGATACTAAGACGACCAAAAAGGAAAAAAAATGGAAAACTCTGAAGTCTACGACGAGAGCGCAGAATTGCTTCTCAGCCTCACTGCTGATGTTGTTGCAGCCTATGTCGGAAATAATTCTATTCGTGCAAGTGAACTGCCTCTCCTGATTTCAGAAGTACATGCTGCTTTCAAGAGCCATGTTGTTCGTGAAGAAGCGCCTGTCGTCGTTGAAAAGCCGAAGCCAGCCGTAAATCCTAAGAAGTCGGTTCATGATGATTACATCATCTGCCTCGAAGACGGTAAGAAGTTCAAGTCGCTGAAGCGTCACTTGATGACCCATTACAGCATGACCCCTGAGCAGTATCGTGAAAAGTGGGATCTTGATCCTAACTATCCAATGGTTGCTCCTAACTATGCAGCAGCGCGTTCGCGTCTTGCAAAGAAGATGGGCCTGGGCCGCAAGCCTAAGGACGCATAATTAATCAAGTTCTTGTTGTAAAACAGGATGATAATGGCCCGGTATGATTATGCCGGGCTATTTTATTATTCAAAGCTCTTATACCAGCGCGCACGAGATACTGTTTGATTTAATATTGTTCTTGACGACTAGCCTGTCTAACGCCTGCTTCAAAGCAATATGTCGATTGAGATCGTAGCTCCAGTGACCATTCACGCCTTTCAGACGTTCGCGCTCGATCAGGCGGACCAACTTGCTTTGTGCCTGTCTTTTCTCGTCGTCGCTAGCCTGCAACAGGCTGTCCATATCGATACCGGCAATAATCTGTAGGGCAACGCGCTGCACGGAGTTCATGCGCTCCTGACTGCGTGTGATCAGAAACTCCTGGCAGGCTTTACGAAGAGCAATTTCCATTTTTGAATCTTTCATCGGTTGTGATTTGTGCCGATGACAGGATCACCTGGATCACAGGTTGTCGGATAAAATTCCTATATTTTGATAAAAACGGTGGAAACCATAGCGATTAGGTGATTCAATAAACTTATCCCCACTTGCAGAATCCTCATTATAAGAACATATTCCTATAACGGTGAGGAAAGATGAATGTCTCTGAAATTTTCGGATATCATCCATACCCGCGCAGAAGCTCTCGAGGCTTTACAAGTTATTGCAGCGCGACACGGACGAACGCTTAACCCGGAGAATTCTGGACCTGCTTTGGGGCGCAGGCGTCAGGAAAAGAACGTGGAAATCTGTTACGCTCTGATCGATTTATTGTCGGCTTATTTTGCTGTCAGCGGCGCAGAATTGCGCTCGCCTTTACGCTGCAGAAGAGATGTAGCGCAGGTTCGGCAATTGGGAATGTATCTCGCACATACCTCGTTTGGAATGGTAATGCGCGAGGTCGCTGTCGGTTTTGCCCGCGATCGTACAACGGTCATGTATGCCTGCCATCTCGTAGAGGACAGGCGGGATGACGAGAATTACGACGCTGTGGTTTCAACGCTGGAAAAGGTCGTTAATCAGGAATTTTGGGCGTGGAGGATGGCAGCATGAGCGTGACATATTCGACTTCCGAAGCGCGGATTATTCGCTTTCTCAAGCAGGGCGGCTGTGAAGTCCAAGATTCTGTGCGCTCAACACATGTTCTGCTGGTGGGCGAACATGGAACCATTGCTGCAACGCGTAACGAACTCAACGCCATGCAGAAGCGGGGAATTCTGATTTGTGACGGCGATCGTCTGGTGATTTCCGGCTATGCGCGTAAGACTGCCCCTAAAAATGCAAGGCCAGTGCGCAGAACCGAAACGGTTGAGATCGAGCATGGTGAAAAGGTTGAAGTGAACCTTTCCGAATCTCCTCTGGCGAAACTTTATCGGCTTCGCGGTGGAGATGGCGGCAGCTTCATTTCTGAAGATGAATTTCGTGCAGGTGAACGCTTGCGCGCTGATTTTACACGCGGTGCGATGATGCCATCGATTTCGGCGCGCTGGGATATGGGCGTTGGTAATTCCACGCGTTCAGGACCGGGCGGTATGGCGGAACTGACTGATATTGCGCTGGCAAGCCGGATGCGGGTGGAGCGTGCTCTGAATGCTGTCGGCCCGGAGTTGAGCGGTGTTCTGATTGACGTATGCTGCTTTCTCAAAGGGCTTGAGACGGTGGAGCGGGAGCGTCAATGGCCGGTACGTTCGGGAAAAATGCTGCTGAAAATGGGGCTTGCTATGCTGCATCGGCATTATAATCCACAACTGGAAAGAGATTGTCGCTCTCCGGTGATTCTACATTGGGGTGCAGATGACTATCGTCCGACTGCACGTCCCGGTCAGGGTTGATTGCAATTTGAACATGGAAATAAGAATGCGAAATCTTGAGACGATCCTGAAAAAGCTGGAGACGCGCGCTGATAATGAGCGGGTGTTTAACATGATTTATCAGGATGATGCACGTCTTGAGGCCGATGCTTCCAAACAGCGCGTGAAAGAACGGCGTCTTGTTGGGCCGCTTGATGGTCGGATTGTTTCGATTAAGGACCTGTTCGATGTGAAAGGGGAGCCAACGCTTACAGGCTCTGTTATTCGCAAAACGGCAGCGCCTGCAAAGGCTGATGCGATTGTTGTGCAGCGCTTGCGAGCGGCTGGCGCGATCATCATTGGCAAGACCCACATGACGGAATTTGCTTTCACTGCGGTTGGCCTGAACCCGCATTATGGTGTGCCGGGAAATGCCGTTGATCCAACCCGCGTGCCGGGAGGATCATCGTCTGGTGCGGCAGTATCGGTTGCGGAGGGGAGTAGCGAAATTGCGATTGGTTCCGACACGGGCGGTTCGGTTCGTATTCCCGCGGCATTAAATGGTCTGGTCGGTTTCAAGCCGACCGCAAAACGCATTCCGCTTGAAGGTGCGTTTCCATTGGCTCCATCGCTCGATTCGATAGGCCCTTTGGCGAAAAACGTTGCTGATTGCATTCTCGCCGATGCGATAATGGCCGGTGAGCCGCCAGTTTTGCCCGTTGCCGCATCGTTGGATGGGTTGAGGGTGGGATTGCCCGTTGGCTTGTTGCTGCACAACACGGAGCCAGAGATAGCATTCGCCTTTGACTTGGCAGTGACTGCACTTGAAAAGGCCGGAGCACGCATCGTAAAAATTGAACTGGATGATCTTATCCTTGCTCTTTACGAAGCAACCCGCATTGGCTCTATCGCAGGTATTGAAGCCAGCCGCATTCATGCGCAGACATGGCTGAAAGTTTCTGATGCCAATGTCGATGATCGGGTAAAGCATACGCTTGCAAAGCGTCTCGACGTTTCTGATGAAGCCTATAAACGGCTGATGGATACGCGGTTGAAGCTGGTTGCGGATATGGATCAGCGGCTGCGCGACATTGATTTTTTCGTCACGCCGACAACGCCGATTGTTGCACCGACAATTGCGTCCGTGAGTGAAAACCCTGTCGAATATGATCGGGTAGAGGCACTCTTATTGCGCAACACGCAGATCGCCAATCAGTTCGATCTTTGCAGCATAACACTGCCGATGCCAGTTTCAGGAATGCCAGCAGGCCTGATGATGAACGCCCGCAACGGCGCCGACAAACAGTTGCTCTCAGCAGCGCTTGCAGTCGAAAATTTATTAAGCTGAGATTCTCAGCGCTTCTGCATCGCGGCGAATACGTGCCACCATTGAGCGCAGTCCATTCGAACGCTGTGGCGTCAAATGCTCATCCAATCCGAGCTTCTTGAGCACGGCTTCAGGATCGGATGCGACAATGTCTGATGCCTTACGACCTGAATAGAAGGCCAGCACGATTGCCACCAGACCCCGCACGATATGTGCGTCGGAATCGCCCAGAAATTCGACAACCGGATCATTGCCTTCATGAGGAATGGTCTTGAGCCAAACCTGACTGACACAGCCCTGTACTTTATGTGCCGCGTCGCGGGCATCGTCTGGGTAGGCTGGCAATTCCTTACCAAGATCAATCACATAACGGTAGCGATCTTCCCAGTCGTCGAGAAATTCGAAGTCGGAGATAATGCTGTCTATCGTGGTGGTCATGACATTCGCCTGAATAATATCTTGGATATGCCGTCTATATAGGGGCAAAAGCCGGTAACGTCACGGAAAACTGTTCGTTATGCCCGAAACCTAATTCGTAACAACGCCTTGCGCCCGCAATGCGCTTGCACGTGGCGTGGGGATCGGAATGATATGGGAAGAATTCTTCGAAGGCTCCGCAGGCAGCTCCTGCTTTGCAACAGCGGGTGCAGGCGTCTCGTGCTTTGTACCGAAGCGATTACTCAGATATTCGAGAATACTGCCGCTGCGTTGCATCATTCCGCTTGTCGCGCTTGATAGCAGAGACGTTCCGTTTTCACACAATGCAGGATTATTGACGCAAAGCTTGCCGATTTCCAATGCGGTTTTGCCATTGGCGAGCAATTGCTCAATGGAGTCTGGCTCCGCTTTGGCTTCAACAGAAGCGACGGTCTTTGGTGCAGTGTTTTCTTTGTCCGCAGGAAAGAAGTGCGGCATTACAATGAATGCCAACGACAACCAGAATACGGATTTGATAAGAAAACGGATCATCACGCTCGAAATTTGTTGGCCAGGATTGGTGCTTCTATTGTCTACGTAATTTGAAAAGATTCCGTAACCGTGAGAATCGCCCGTATTTTCGACCTTGATTGCGGCATCAATTGAAACGCAAACCTGTCTATATCCACTATCTGTTTACCATAGCGGGAAAACTCCCGCCTTAGGCTGTCGGATTCTGCATCAAGATGCTCAATATGGCTTTGTTTTATCGTTTCTTTAAAGCCTGACCTGCATTCTGGCTCTAACAGGTTCTTCCCTGATGGATGAGCCGAGCGAGTATTGAGTGAGTAAGGCAAGTTGAACGCCATTCTTTTGAACGCAGCACAGATTGTTGGCACGAAGGTGCAGGCTTTGGCGCGTTTTCACGAACGTTTCTGCCAGCGCTGGACGGAGCAATCGGACGCGGCAGCACTGCGCACTGTCAGTTCGTTCATGCTCATGCCCGCTCTTCTTTTTGCAGCTGTGCTCGCATCGCGCGTCACGACCGATTTTGCAGCGATCGCTGTTCTTGCCGCAAGCTTTGCGGGTTTTGCTATGATTCTTTGCGCGCTGAGCCTCATGGGTTTGAGCGTCGCGGCGCTTGGAACACTCAACTTTGTTGCCTATGGCGTGGGTCTTGCGGCAATTTCTATGTTTGCGGGTGATAGCAATGTCGCTCTTTGGATCATGGCAGCATCCTTGCCGCTGGAAGCGTGGTTTATAAGCCGCAAAACCTCGGCCGTGCTTGCAGCCACTGCTTTGAGTGCGGGAATTTTAAGTTTGTTTGCACTTAAGGGCGGCATATCCGTCGCATCAGCATCGCTGATCATTCTGATATTCTATATGACAAGCCTCATTGCCCGGAGTTTTGCGATCAAGGCTGCGGTTCAATCGAAGCCGTTTGAGCAGCATCAGCCTGTGGTAGTTGATGGGGATGTGCAGCTCTCATTGGATATTGAGGGTGTTATCACGCAAATTGATGCGCGGTCTGCAACGGTTCTCGGCGTGCAACCGCAGAATCTCGAAGGCATTGCACTAATTGATCGCGTTCATGTCGCAGATCGGGTGCAGTATCTCTCGCTTCTTGCAGACCTGCGTTTAGGACGCACACCACTTCCAGCAGATATTCGCCTGCGGATGCTGGAAAACGGAGCCCCGGTTTTCCTTGCTTTCAGGATGGAAGGTGTTGCAACCCGCGAAATTATCACGCTGGTTGGGCGTTCGCTTGAGGGCGAACATAAGCTCATCGAAGAGATCAATGCGCTGAAAGCACAGATTGAAGCCGAGCGTATTGGCAAAGGCCGTCTGCTTGCTACCGTCAGTCATGAACTGCGTACGCCGCTGAACTCGATTATTGGCTTTTCAGATATGCTGTCGCACGAAATGGGCTGCCAGCTCCAGAATGAAAAGCAGCGCGAATATGCGGGCCTCATTCATAAATCGGGCCATTATCTGCTGGATCTGGTCAATTCGGTGCTTGATAATTCAAAGCTTGAAACCGGCACTTACAGCATTGAACCGCAGAACGTTAATTTCAGGGAAGTGGCTGAGTTGTGCGCGGCTGTTATGCTGCCGCAGGCCGAGAAAAAGGGCCTCGCTTTTTGCCATCGTGTGAATACGAGCACCGGTGAACTGATAGCTGATCGCCGTGCCGTACAGCAGATATTGATCAATCTTGCAGCCAATGCAGTTAAATTCACGCAAAGCGGCGGATGTGTCACGCTTGATGCAGCGCGGGTGGTGATCAATGGGCGTCCGCATTTGGAAATCGTGGTTTCCGACACCGGCATTGGCATTGAACCGGAAGATATGCAGCGCATCGGATCGCCATTCGTGCGCGCCGATAACCATTATACGCGCACACAAGAGGGGAGCGGTCTTGGCCTTTCAGTGGTCAAGGGATTGGTGGAACTCCATCAGGGCTCGATGCAAATCAAGAGCTGCGTGGGCGAAGGGACGGCCGTAACCGTTCATTTACCTGTAGCAGGCCCACAAAAACTGCTCGAACAGGGTTCTTTGGGAGAAGAAGATCAACAGCAACTTGGCACGGTGCCTGGCACAGTAATTGATATGCACCGTCACCAGGGAGAACGGAATAATGACTGGCAGAAAGACGAGAACCAGGACCAAAGCTCAGAGCGGATCGATGCGCAAGCCCGCAAAACGGCATAGCCTCGGTCGCCGCCTGCTAAAGTTCTTTTTCAGTTCGGCTTCCGCGCTGGCGATCTTTGCCGGCGAATTCATCGTGCGTAATCCTGTACTGACAGGTGGCGCAACGGCGTTTGTCGTCGTGCTGGGTTTTGTTTCGGCAAATGCGCTGTGGTATCAGCCAGAAGCGCATAATGCGGTGTTTTTCAAAACCCGTGCGGATTTTGTTTTCAAAGCAACGCCACGAGCAGTTCTGCCGGGAACGGTGGTCGAAAAAGCGCCTGAAACTGCAAGCGCTGAAACATCACAGACCGCTGCGCCGCAACCCTCCACGGATGCCGCAGAGCTGTCGCCCGACCGTCTGCAAGTAACTGGTTCTGTTGATGAAATGTTGCCCGCTCTTGCGCCGAATGCTGATCTTGAAATCGCTCGATTGCAACAAAGACTGTTGACGCTTGGCATTTATCAGGGTGCCGTTGATGGCTTTACCGGCCCGCAGACGCGTGAAGCAATCGAGCGCTGGCAGGCGTTGCAGAAGAAGCTCGGTGTTCCGGCACAAAACGCTGCGGCACCGGCGTCATCGGAAGACGATGTTGCAAAGGTCATAGATCTCGCCGTGCCCACACCGCGGCCAGAACCTGCTGTGCTGAAAGTCAATGAAACGCCAAAACGTGCGCCTGATCTTGCATCGCTTCAAAGCAAGTCTGCCCAGGAAAAGAAACAGGTGGCATCCGTGCCAGCCTCAGTGCCAGCGATTGAGCAGCAGGCAAGGATTTCCTCGCAGGATATTGTCCGTGTTCAGGCAGGTTTGAAAGCCTTCGGCAATGAAAGAGTGAGCGTTGACGGTGTTCCCGGCAAATCCACGCAGGATGCCATTCGTGAATTCCAGAAACTGTTCAACCTGCGCGTGACCGGCGAAGTTGATGCTGCGTTGATTTCCAAAATGCGTGAAATTGGCTTGATCAGCTGATGCGTTTGACGTCAGATTTTTGGGTTTCGGCATTGATCCGCAAAGTGCAGGGCGAGGGCGGATTTGCCTATCTCGCGCGCCGTGGATCAAAAGAGGCGGGTGCGATCTTTATAAAGGTCAGTTCGCGCTTTGGGACATGCGATCTTTATTCGCCTGCACCGCAAACGTCTTATGCTGACGATCATGACGGCGAACGCATGTTCTTGCGTATTCTTCAAGAGGCGGACGATATCAAAGCGAGCGAGCGCATGGAGCGTGAAATCCGGTTCGATCCAGATCTCTGGCTCATAGAGCTTGAAGATGTGGCTGATCCGGCAAGCTTGTTTTCTATTTCATCGGATATTTTATAGGCTTGACCGTATCGTTGCGGAATCAACATCCGCAGCGGTCGCCATCTCACGCAATTTGCTGCGTAGCATTCTCGACATGTCGTCGGCCTTCCAGCGGCGCACGAGCATGACGGCCTTTTCACGATCAATCGAACGATACATCTGAATGAATTCGCGTAAATGATCGCGGTTGGCGGCAATCGGCCCCAAAAGTGCAGACATTATCATGAAAGCTTCTGAAGCCGACATTCCCAGTGCGCGCAGAGCTATCGGCAGATGTGTTTCCGGCCATTGCCCTATAATGCGGTCGGCGCGATCAAAAGAGACATCAAGCGAGTCAGCCAAAGCCGTGCGGAAAATCTGATCGTCGATCAGCAGTGCAGTATCGATCAGATAGTCAGGGGCCGAAAGTGCACTTGTACCGAAAAGCGATGGTGATGGCGTTGAGCCGTTATCCGGCTTTTCATTTGTGTGTTCTGATGCGGCCAGTTTGTCAGGTTCAAGGCCAGCCAGATTTTCCTGTAGAGCCAGCAATCGATCAATCGCTGGATCATCGAAGCTGCGTAGAACATTTTTCAGTAACGGATCGTCAGACTGCCTGCGCGCAATAGCGCGGGCATGGCCAAGGCCATTTTTGCTGATTATGTCGATCAAGTCTTCGGATCGCAAAACTGACGAGCGCAGAAGTATAGGCGCCGAAATCTCAACGGGCTCGTTTGCAAGCGACAAAACGAGACGGCGCGGCGCGTCTTCTATCTGAGCCAATGCGTGTGCGGCTTGGCGTTTGCCGCGTGTGGTTGCGCGTTCAATTAGTGGAAACGCCAGATCTTCAAGCTGATGCGCATCGTGGCGGCCCGGACGCGTGATGGAGGCAAACGCAGCTATTGCAGCGCCCAGAAGGTCGTCTGCTTTACTGCTATCAGCTCTCGAATGTGATTGGCTCCGGTTACCTGAAATCTCTTCCAGGACGCGGAACTGATCGTTTGTCACGCAAAGTTACTCCGGTAGGCTAAAACTATGAACGCGGCCTGCCGCATGTCGGCAAAATGGATAATAGGTGTGAAGCCTTAGCAACTCATTAACCGTGCATAAGAAAGCGTCTGTTTTGCAGGGAGTTAACTCATTTCGTACGGGGTGCAACTTGCTTGCCTGAAAAAGCTTTGCACCTGTTGTCGCCAGCTTGCATCGGGAACGAAACCGCGCAGAACAACGGCACCTTCGCTGACATTCTGTTCGATGATGATCGAGCGGCCATCATTTGGCACACCCTCTGCGCGAAGCGCTGCAATTCCAAGCGGATCGGCAATTATCAGATCAAGCTGCCGGTCATTCGATACATTGTCATTAAGGCTGTAAAGATTATCGCCGTTGGGGGTATAGACCGATAGCGACCAGAAGGGCAGATTGCCTTTTGTAGTAATGTGTACGGGACCATCCGTCAGATCAAACCGGCACGCTGCCTGTTCTACAAGTGGGTCCTGATCGCTTACCAGTCCGGATTTTTCAGAGAGCATATAGAAGCCGTAGGGCTCGCCTGACGCTTCCAGATGCGACCACGCATTCTTGCTTGAATAGAGCGGGACCAGCAGCAGAACCGCGATATGCACGATTGCAGCACCAATCAGGCCAAGCAGCAACAGGCGGAGTAACTTACCCACGGCAAGCCTCCAGCGTTGCAACCGGTACAAGGCGCGGCATGACGAGATCAATCAACCCCGACGAACTTGCGGCGGGTGTATCATAAAGTGTCATCACCAGAACGAGGCTGCCGCTTCCCTCAACGGGCAACCAGTTATCCGGGCTGGCATTCGGTCCCACCGTAATTTCGACACTGCCGTCATTATCATAAAGAACTTCGCGCGAGTGCAGGGCAGGTAGCAAGCCTTCGCGTGGCGTTATCGGTTCGAGGTTCGATGTCGCCGGATAGAGCGTCCAGAAACGCGCCGATGGTGTAGGCCCCGTGAGGCGATAACTGCATCCGCGCCGCAATTCCTGACCATTGCTGTCGCGACGTGCATAAAACGGCAGCCCTTCCGCCGTGCCAAGTGCGAGCGACGCTTTGCGTGCAGCGCGCGCTTTTGAGTAGGGATCGGCATCACTTGTTCCGGAATCCGGATACGCATTCCATGCACCAAGCTTTAATTCGCCAAAGCCATCAAAATGGTCAAGCGCATAATCGGTCGCCCATATGCCGCCGCCAATTGCTATGGCCAGTACAGTCAGAACATTGAGGATTGTTTTTAGCATTCTTTGCTCAAAGTACCGATATTTTGGTTCTTGCCGCAAGGGCGGGGACAGGCGGTGCAGTGAGGAATTTGTCGTGCAGCTCTTCAAGTGTTTTTGTAGCGACAGGTGACAGAACGCGCGGCGGAGCGGCCATCATTTCCGGTTGGCTTCCCGTTACAGCAATTGTTGGTTCGGTCGTCTTTGCAGGGGCGGGGAAAGCGGGCGTGATGCCCGGTATAGGCTTTAATTCGATGTTCTGATGGGCATAATTCATCATGCGTTGCCATGCCATTGCAGGCAGAACACCGCCGGT
>Ga0213829_1000559_pt1 | contig 33994 bp, 31 predicted proteins | sample MC6MC0896MG_FD_180665 | JGI IMG/M metagenome (GOLD analysis project Ga0213829, IMG submission 180665) | Enriched soil aggregate microbial communities from Iowa State University, Ames, United States - MC6-MC0896-MG | ecosystem: Environmental > Terrestrial > Soil > Unclassified | place: USA: Iowa...
GCGTTCGGTGAGCATGAAACAATGGTGCACGGCCAGCGAGGATGTATGGCCCGCGGTTTCAAGGCTGAACCAGTAGGCATCCGGGCGAAATCCATTCAACGCTTTACGCTGGCTGCGGGTGGGACGGTCGGGGTCGAGTACCGTATGGACAATGGCGCTATCGACTTGCGACAATGTGCGGTTAAGTCGACGAAGGTTGGCCTCGCCACGAATACCCACCGACAGGGCATTGGCCAGTGCGGGTTTCATGGCTTCCAGGCTGGTTCTCTGCAGCGCACCGGTCTCGACAGGTTGCGCCTGCCACTGCGCTTCGAGAGCTGATTTAACGCTATCGAAGGTTTTCGACAGCGTTGTCGCCTTGTCGGCCAGAACAATTGACGGACGCGATTGCCCCGTAATGACCTGCTGGGTGCTCCACCGACCCTGCGTTGGCATTTCCAACAGCTGATTGTCGATCATGCTGCGCACGTCCAGTGCCTTGTCGAACAACGCCGCAATACTCACGTCACCATCGCTGTGACGGAACACCCCCAGCGCGTATTCGACGTTATGCAGCTGTTTGTCGATGATTGAGTCAAACAGCGACTCGAACACTGAACCTGCAATCGCTTCGCCGGAAACCTGAGCATCCTTGAAGCCAAGAAAACGATGGCGATCTGCTTGTGTCAGCAATTCGTACAGCTCATCGTCATGCCCTTTGGCAATGACCTTGGCGCGCACGGTGTTGTGTAAGTCTTCAGGGCTCTCAAGCACCTGCAATCCGCTGGCGGGGGTAAAGAGATAGGCATCCGGTTGAGCAATCATGAATGAGCCGGCCAGCTCAACGAAATTCGCTGCGTGTTCCCACAGGCGCACGGCTTCAGGAACCAGCGGCGATGGTTCGGTACGAGTGGTACTGCGGTCGAATAAAACCTCCAGTGCCCGACTCTGTTCAGGACTGATGATCTTGTCCTGTCGCTTGAACAAGATGTCCGCCCGAGCCTTGTCGCTGATGGCCTGGATAAACAGCTTGCGCCGGGATTGCCCATTCGGCAGAACATGATTCCAATACGCCCGCAGTTTTTCGCCGAGCAACCAGGTCAGCCCGGCGGACGCGGTCTTGACCGCCTTTTTCCATATCTCATTGTCGCGCTCGGCCTGGGCCTTATCGTCAGGTACCAACGTTCGGTCCGGGTGGTTGAACGCCAGGGTCTGGTCTGATGGCCAGCCTTGGTGGCGATAGAAAAGCATGAGGGCGTCACTGAGGGGCATCGATATTCCCGATGCGGAGTTCACACTCGAATCAATCCCGAAGTCGACCCGGGTGTCGCGTTGCTTCAGTCCTGCAAAAGAGCGGCCTAACAAACTGTCAAGAATCTCATTCAGCGAACCTGTCAACGGTGGCAGTTGAATCAACGCCTCCAGCAACCGCTGTGCATTCTGTTGCTGATTGCTCTTGATGACTGTTTTCTGGTCGTCGAATACCTCGCCCTTGATGATTTCACGAGTGATCTCGGTGATCGTTTCGCCTTCCAGTTCGATGCGTTGGGCAATCGAGGCAAAACGCAACAGTTCATCGCGCCTGGACTCGTTGGTCAGTCGCAGAATCAGCTCTGCGGTGAGTGCATCGACGTCATCGAACTTCTCGATCCCGCCGTAGGGCGTATACAGAATTGCATCGTTGTCGTCGGGCGTGGATGACAACATGAAACATCCGGCCAATGGCACCGGCACCTTGTCCTTAACCTTCAAAAACAGTTTTTCGGCAGACATGGGAGGCGTCTGCTTTTGTCGAAGTTCATCGCTCGCCAACTCGATATGGCTGAGCCAGGAAAAGTCCTTGCTTGAAAGAGAATGGGTTTTTCGGAGTTCTTCGTGCGTACCCGGTTCATCCAGCACTTGCGGAAAAAACAATGGAGAGGGAGAAGTGGTCATGGAGGTCTCGATGGGATCGCCACGTGGCGAATAATGAATGGGCCTCCAACCTAGGTGATGCCCGCGCGGGCAAGGTGGTAAATAGTTATCGCAGTGTGCCGTGCCGGGTCGGTTACATTGAGCCGGTTGAGCGGCATTCAATCAAAAGATTGACAGGCGGCTCGGGTCGCGTTGTTAATCGGTTTGCATAACTCTCGTACGCTGTTGCCCCCTCCAATAATTAGTCTGGAGCTTCAGATGTCTGCGCCACACGATCAAGTGTCTACGGCTGTCTCGCAAAACCTGTCCCTCGAAGCACTGACGGAATTGCTTGAAAAGATCTTCCTGCGCCAGGGCACCTCGGCTGACGTCGCTCGCGTACTGGCGCAAAACTGCGCCGGCGCCGAACGCGATGGCGCCCATAGCCATGGCGTATTTCGCATCCCCGGGTACGTATCGACATTGCAAAGCGGCTGGGTCAATGGCCAGGCCGTGCCAGTGGTCGAGGATGTTGCCTCGGGTTTCGTCCGGGTCGACGCCGGCAACGGTTTCGCCCAACCGGCGCTCGCGGCGGCCCGTGCGTTACTGGTGGAAAAGGCCCGTAGTGCCGGGATCGCGGTGCTGGCGATTCGTAACTCTCACCATTTCGCCGCCTTGTGGCCGGATGTCGAACCCTTTGCCTATGAAGGGCTGGTGGCGCTGAGTGTGGTCAACAGCATGACTTGTGTCGTGCCGCATGGCGCCGATCGTCCCTTGTTCGGGACCAACCCGATTGCCTTCGCCGCGCCACGGGCCGATGGCGAGCCGATTGTCTTCGACCTGGCGACCAGCGCCATTGCCCATGGCGATGTGCAGATCGCCGCCCGCAAGGGCGAACGCTTGCCTGTGGGGATGGGCGTGGACAGCCTCGGCCAGCCGACCCAGGACCCGAAAGCGATTCTGGAAGGGGGGGCGTTGTTGCCGTTCGGTGGGCACAAGGGTTCGGCACTGTCGATGATGGTGGAGCTGTTGGCGGCGGCGTTGACCGGGGGCAATTTTTCCTTCGAGTTCGATTGGTCGAACCATTCGGGCGCCAGGACGCCCTGGACCGGCCAGTTGCTGATCGTCATCGACCCGAGCAAGGCGGCCGGTCAGAGCTTTGCCGAGCGCAGCCAGGAACTCGTGCGGCAGATGCACGGTGTGGGGCTCAAGCGTTTGCCAGGGGATCGACGCCACGAGCATCGGGCCAAGGCCGCTACCGATGGCATCCAGCTTGATGCTCAGGTGTTGGCGGATCTGCGGGGATTGGCAGGGCTCTGAAATCTGCGTTCATGCTGGAATGGCGAGCCCAGTGGTTAACGCCGTTCAGTGTAGGAGCGAGCTTGCTCGCGAAGGTCTCAAGGGCGCCGCGTTCAATCAGAAAGGACGCGTTATCGTTAACGTCCATCGCGAGCAAGCTTGCTCCTACAACCTACAGCTTACCGTCGGCCTAGTAACAACCCGACCACCAGGCCGAACCCGGCGGAGATGGCCACGGTTTGCCACGGATGGCCACCAATATAGGTCTCGGTGGCTTCGACCGCGGGCAGGGTCCGGTCCCGGACGCTGGTCACCGAGTCCCGGGCCTGCTGGAGTTTCTGGGCGATTTGCCCACGTAGGGTATCCGCTTCCTCACCGACCAGTGAGGCACTGCTCTTGAGCAGTTTTTCCGACTCTTCGATCAGAGCCTGCAGTTCGCTGAAGGCCTGATCCTTGATTTGGTCTTCGGCGACTTGTGCGGCGGTTTTCCGGGCCATTGAGGTACTCCTTGCAGGTGAATGGACAGTGAACAATGGAGTCTGCGACCGTGGGAAAAGTTGCAGCGAATTTGCCTGCCGACGTCATCCTGATGAAAAATCCGGCGCAGGAAATTTCTTCCTGCAGTGTAAGATGTCGCCAATTTTACGCAGCAGGTACTTCCCATGAGCTTCAATCTGGCCGACAAACCCCTTCCCGAGCGCGCCGCGCTTGAAGATGAGAAATCCCGTCTGTTCGAACTCTGGCAAAACAACCTGGGCAAAGCCAAAGGCGAGGCGGCGCGGTTGTTTGGCGAACGGTCCAAGCGCAAAGGCAAATGGGCCGAGTGGGTACGTGCCGAACTCGACGGCATGTCGCCGCCGGAATTCGCGAACATGGTGCGCAGTGAAATCAATCGGCTGATGGCTGCGAAATAGATGTCCATCTGACACTATCCCGGCAGGATATTTGAACAGCTGCACAATGGTTATTGCGCCTGCGCGAAGCTCGCGACAATAGCTTCTCGCACTTTCAAAACCACCGGATCCAGCCGCGCGCCGGTGCGCCAACCCAGTTCGATCGGGTATCGCGGCAAGTCCAACGGGCACGGCAGCAGTGCCAGGCCGCTGAGCGCTGCGATACTTTGGGCGGCGTGGGCCGGAATCGTCGCCACCGCCTGACTGCCCTTGAGCAAGTGCGGTAACGCCGCAAAGTGCGTGGTCGAGGCGCTCACCCGTCGACTCAAGCCCACTGCCGCCAACCCTTCATCGGTGATCCCGATAAAACCGCCGGACGACACGAGGATGTGCTCGCGGGCAACGAACTCTTCCAGGCTGATGCTTTGCTGTCCCTCGGCCAGGCTCGTCGGATCGACCAGGCACTGGTAGCTGCCTTCGCCGAGCACCTGACGGCTGAGCAATCGTTTGGCGAAACCGCCGGCGGTGATCGCCAGGTCAATGCTGCGCTCCATCAATGCCCGGGCGACGATCTGGGCGTGGGTCTGGCGGAAGATCAGCCGCAGCCTGGGGGCGCGCAGGGCGATTTCTTCGATCAATCTACGCCCGTAGGCGATCTCGAAATCATCCGACATCCCCAGGGTGACCGAGCGCCCGTCGTAGTGATCGGCCCCCGGATCCACCATCGCCAGGCTTTGCCGGCACTTGTCCAGCGCCTCGCTGACCACCGGTTTCAATTGGTTGGCCTTGAGCGTCGGCGCCAGGCCGCGGCCGGTGCGCACGAACAATTGATCGCCATACAGCTCGCGTAACCGACGCAAGGCGGCACTGACCGCCGATTGCGTGACGCCCAGGCGCAACGCGGCGCGGCTGGCACTGGACTCATCGTGCAAGGCTTCAAAGACTTTAAGCAGATTGAGATCCACGGTCGCAATATTCATGGGGTTCATATCATTCAGTAGTGAGTCGGTCTTTATTCATGATCCGGCGACGGCCGAGAATGAGCAACACCTCGTTCCCTTTCGGAGACTGTCATGCCCAAGTCAATTGTTGCTGCGCTGCAAGTCGGCGCCTTGCCCGGCGGCAAGGAAGAGACCCTGTCGCAGATTCTGTCGTATGAGCAGGCCATTGTTGAATCAGGCGCCGCGCTGGTGGTCATGCCCGAAGCGTTGCTCGGTGGTTACCCCAAGGGCGAGGGCTTTGGCACCCAGTTGGGTTATCGACTGCCGGAAGGCCGTGCCGCCTTTGCCCGCTACTTCGCCAATGCCATCGACGTGCCCGGTGTGGAAACCGAGGCGTTGGCCGGCTTGTCGGCGCGCACCGGGGCCAACCTGGTGATGGGTGTCATCGAACGCGCTGGCAGCACGTTGTATTGCACAGCGCTGTACTTCGATCCTAAGGCGGGACTGGTGGCCAGACACCGCAAGTTGATGCCGACCGGTACTGAACGGCTGATCTGGGGTAAGGGCGATGGTTCGACCTTGCCGGTGATCGACAGTCAGGTCGGGCGGATCGGAGCACTGGTGTGCTGGGAAAACATGATGCCGCTGTTGCGTACCGCGATGTACGCCAAGGGCGTGGAGGTCTGGTGCGCGCCAACGGTGGACGAGCGGGAAATGTGGCAAGTGAGCATGCGCCATATCGCCCACGAAGGGCGTTGCTTCGTGGTCAGTGCCTGCCAGGTTCAGGACTCACCGCAGGCCCTGGGGGTTGAAATCGCCAACTGGCCGGCGGACCGGCCGTTGATTGCCGGCGGCAGTGTCATCGTTGGGCCGATGGGTGACATCCTGGCTGGGCCGTTGCGCGGTGGGCCCGGATTGTTGAGCGCCGAGATTGACACCGACGAACTGGTTCACGCGCGCTATGATTTCGACGTGGTCGGACACTACGCGCGCCCGGACGTGTTTGAATTGACGGTGGATGAGCGGGCTAAACCCGGCGTCCGTTTCACCCCATGACTCCCCTGTGGGAGCGGGCTTGCTCGCGAATGCGGTGTGTCTGTCAGCTCAATGCTGGATGTGCCGCCGTCTTCGCGAGCAAGCTCGCTCCCACAGTTTGATCGGTAGTATCCGGTAGCTTTGTGATCGATATTGGCCATTCGTGGAGGGCGGTTCAGCGCTGCTGCGACCACTCTTCGCGGGTGATTTCCCAGATTTCTCTCGGCAATCGGCCGCTGACGAAGTCCCCCTCGTCGGTGCCGATCAAGCGCATGCCGGTGCGCTGCGAGAGTTTGCGCGAGCCGAGATTGGATTCCGCTTTTGGTACGCGCAGCACTGAACGACCGAGTGTCTGGAACCAGTAGTCGGTCACGGCGGCACTGGCTTCGTTCATCAAGCCCTGACCTTGCCATTGCGGTGCAAGCCAGAAGCCGCGGTTGTTGTCCTGTTCATTCATCAGGCTGACATTGCCGATCAGTTGTTCAGGGGACGACTTCAAGCGGATCGACCAGTGCCATTCCTCGCCGCGGACCATCGCCGGCAGGGCAATATCGCGCAGATACGTCAGCGCACCATCGGCTGGGTATGGCCAGGGCACCAGGGCGTTCAGATAGCGCACCACTTCCCAGTGCGGGAACTGTTGCTGGATCGCCTCGGCATCGGCCAGTTCCAGCGGGCGCAGGATCAGGCGTTCGGTGTAGAGCGTGGGGATGTCCATGGGGGTTGCCTCCTTGTCTATCCGTATTGAACGTGATCGACAGCGCAGGATTTACCTGGGTGCAGCGTTCGGCCCCGGCAAACTGAGCTTGTCACTGTCGACAAATCGCAGGGTACCAAACAAGCCGCCAGCCAGTTTGCCGCGCAGCACATAAGGCACATTGTTCAGCGTCTGCGTCTGGCTCAGGCCCAGTGTCTGGCGCAGCACCGAGAAGGCCGAGACACTGACCGGCACGGTTAGCACGGTGTCGGAAAAGCGCGCAATTGTGCCTGACTGATCACTGACACCCGAGGCCAGTGGCTGGCCGTTGACCTCCAGGTCCAGGGCCAGTCCGTTGTAATCGATCGCGGTTTCATTGGGGTTTTGTACGCGTATCTTCACCGCAAAGCGCACTTCCATGTCCTGGCTCGGCAGCGGTTCAAAACCGACCACGTTGACGTTCAGAGGATCGCGATTGGGCAGCAGGGCACAGGCGCTCAGGGAGAGCAGCAGCACATACAGGGGTAAAGCGAGGAGTCTGCGCATGGAGGGCTCTCGACAGAAAAAGGGATCGAATCACCGATGGCTCAATCCTTGAGCGCTGTTCAGCGGTTCAACCTGTGCGACCACAACCACTGTGAGGCGTTCGCTGCGGCCTGTCACTGGTTGATGCGCAATGCCCGATCATACAGGGTCGATCGCTGTTCCCTCAGGCAAACGCCGCCAGCAAATCCTCTTCAAACGCCTTCTGCGCATCTCCCGGCACCTGCGCGCGATGGCGGGCCAGATGAAACGCCACATCGAAACTCATGTCGCCATGGCGCACGGACCTGAGCAGTCCCTTGTCTTCCCAGCTCCTGGCAAAGTGACTGGGCAGGTACCCCACATGCTTGCCAGAGAGAATGAAGGCGAGGGTGCCTTCGACCTGCTCCGAGCGCGCCGAACACAGCTTGCCCTGGAAGGGTTTGTCACTGCGCAGGAAGCGGTAAGGGTGATCGATCCGGTCGCAGGCCTGGAGCGCCTGATCGTCCGGCGCGTCATCCGTGAACAGCGGATGGCCGGGAGCACAATACAAGTGCTGGGTTTCGGTGAACAGTTGGCGGTAGTCAAACGCGCTTTGCACCTGTGAGAAATAGCCGATCGCCAGGTCCAGTCGCTGCTGCAGCAGCAAGCGCTCCATTTCACCGGGCATCGCGCTGATCAATTCGATGCGCACCGATTCGTCCCGCTCGCGAAAGCGCCGGATGGCTCCGGCCACCCGTTGCAGCACCGATTGATCGAGTGCCTCGGACAACCCCAGCCGTACTTCGCCGATCAATCGACCCGCCACGCCGTTGGACTGATGATGGAAGGCTTCGATGGATTGAAACAACCCTCGCGTCGCCGTTAGCAGTCGTTCGCCCTTGGGCGTGACCTTGAATCCGCCCTTGCCGCGACTGCACAGACGATAGCCGAGCCGGGTTTCAAGCCTGGCCATTTGCTGGCTGATGCTCGATTGGCTCAAACCCAGCTCACCTTGGGCCGCGCTGAAACCGCCGCATTCGACCACGCTGACGAACAGTCGCAGCAGATGCAGATCCAGATCGTGCAGTTGGCCGAGCATTAAACATTACTCCTGGATAAAGTCAGGATAACAATCTTTATATTTTACCAATGTATCCGACGCTGCATCCTGCAACCACTTCCTCCGGTCAGGTGTGCGCCATGGCTCCTATATTCAAGCTGTGTTTACCCGCGTTGTTCATCGCCATGGCCGTCCCGGTGCAGGCTGCGGACACGGTCGTCAATCTGTACAGCTGGGCCGATTACGTGGCGCCGGAAACGCTGCAGCGGTTCGAGCAGGAAACCGGCATCCAGGTGCGCTACGACACCTTCGATTCTTCCGAAGTCCTGGAAACCAAATTGCTGACCGGTGGCAGCGGATACGACGTTGTGGTGCCTTCGTCGAGTGTGCTGGCCCGTGGGCTGGCGGCCGGTGCGCTGAGGGAAATTCCCCACGAGGGCCTCAAGGGCTACGCCAATCTCGACCCGGACTTGCTGGAGAAGCTCGCCGCCGTCGATCCCGGCAACCGTTATGGCGTGCCCTACACCTGGGGCACCCTGGGGTTGGGGATGAATGTCGAAGCAGTGAAACAACGCCTGCCGAATGTGCCCCTCAACAGCCTTGATCTGCTGTTCAAACCTGAGTACGCCAGCAAACTCAAGGATTGCGGCATCGCCATTCTCGATTCGCCCCAGGAAGTGTTTGGCCTGGCGCTGCATTACCTGGGTAAAAATCCCTACAGCACAGACAAGGCTGATCTGTCAGCCGCCGAGGCGTTATTGCGTCAGTTGCAACCGAATGTGCTGTACGTGGCCACCGGACGCCAGATCAGCGATCTGGCCAACGGTGACGTCTGCCTGGCATTGACCTACAACGGTGATGCCAGCATGGCCGCCGATCAGGCGCGCAAGGCCAACAAGCCGTTCGAGGTGGCGTACCGGATTCCGCAGGAGGGCACGCTGATCTGGCAGGACAACCTGGCGATTCCCAAGGACGCGCCTCATCCCGAGGCCGCCCGGGCCTTTATCGAATTCATGTTGCGCCCGGAATCCGTCGCGGCGCTGACCAATACGCTGTTCTTTGCCACGGCCAACCAGGCGGCGACACCCCTGGTGGATGAGGCGGTGCGCAGCGACCCGGACATTTTCCCACTGGCCGACGTACGAGAACGGCTGTATGCCGACCGCAGCATGAGCCTCAAGGACATGCGCCAGCGCACTCGGCTGTGGACCACTTTCCGTAGCCGCCAATAATAAGGAGCCTTCAATGGACGTCCCTGTGCAGAACGATCAAGCCCTCACCCGTGACAGCCTTTACGGAACAGCGGCCGAAAGTACCTACGCCGGTATCACCAGTTTCATGCGCCGTCGCTACAGTCGCGACTTACGCGGTGTCGACGTGGCGGTCAGCGGGGTGCCGTTCGACACGGCCACCAGCAACCGTCCCGGCGCGCGTTTCGGACCGCGGGGCATTCGGGCCGCGTCCACCGGGATTGCCTGGGAGCGCCACTGGCCCTGGACGTTCGATCCTTTCGACCATCTGGCGGTGGTCGACTATGGTGATTGCGCCTTCGATTACGGCACGCCGCAGTCGATTCCGCAAAGCATCGAGGCCCATGCCGAGCACATCCTCACTGCCGGCAGCGCGATGCTGACCTTCGGCGGCGATCACTTCATCACCTATCCGTTGCTCAAGGCCCACGCGCGCAAACATGGCGCATTGTCGCTGATCCACTTCGATGCCCACAGCGATACCTGGCCGGACGAGGGCGGCAAGCGTGTCGATCACGGCACCATGTTCTGGCACGCGGCCAGGGAAGGCCTGGTCGATCCGTCGCGGTCGGTGCAGATCGGGTTGCGCACCACCAATGACGATCATCAGGGTTTTGAGGTGCTGGATGCGCGACAAGTGCATCGGCGCGGGGTCGATGCGATTGTCGATGCGATTCGGGCGCGGGTCGGGGATAACCCGGTGTACCTGACGTTCGACATCGACTGCCTCGACCCGGCTTTTGCCCCGGGTACCGGGACCCCGGTGTGTGGGGGATTGAGCACGGTGCAGGCGCTGGAAATCCTCGGCGGCCTGCGCGGGATCAATCTGGTAGGGATGGACGTGGTGGAGGTGGCGCCGGCGTATGACAGTGCGGACATTACGTCACTGGCGGCGGCGACCCTGGCGATGGAAATGCTGTGCCTCTATGCGGCCAGGCACAAAGTCGACCGGTAACACACACACACACACACACACCTGTAGGAGCTGGCTTGCCGGCGAATGCGCTGGGTCAGTCGACATTAATGTTGGATATGAGGCCGCCTTCACCGCACCGCAGCGAAGGCGGCCGCACATTCAACACAGATGCTGACTGACCCACCGCTTTCGCGAGCAAGCCCGCACACAGGTTGATCCGTATCAGGCCACTGGAATAATGGGCAGGTCCAGGGTTTCAGCCCCGGTAAACCGCGTCATCGATCCGGCAATGGATTCATGGGGCACGCCCATCGCCACCTCGCTGACCCCATCAAGGCGCGACACCTGCTCCGCACTCAAGTGCACCTGCAGCGCCCCCAACGTCGCATCCAACTGCTCACGGGTTCGCGAGCCCAGAATTGGAATCAGCGCCGTGGTCGACCGCCGGGCCTTTTCCCGCAACCAGGCAATGGCCACATGAGTCGGGCTGGCTTCCAGTTCTGCGGCAACGGCCAGCAACGCGTCGAGCAGCGCGGTGTCCCGGGCGCTTTTCTCTGCGTGAACCAGCATGCCGAGTTTGGCCGCGCGGTTGTCGCCATCATTGCTGCGGTACTTGCCGGTGAGGAACCCGCCACCCAAGGGCGACCATAATGTCGCGGCCAGGCCGAGGGCTTCGGCCATGGGCAGTTGCTCCCGTTCGGCCGTGCGCTCGGCAAGGCTGTACTCGACTTGAATGGCGGCAATCGGCGCAAAGCCGCGAACCTCGGCCAGCACGTCGGCCCGGGCGATGCGCCAGGCCGGGAAGTTTGACAGCCCGGCGTAATGAATCTTGCCGGCGCGCACCAGGTCGTCGAAACCACGCAGGATCTCTTCCATGGGCGTCACTCCGTCGCTCATGTGCGCCCAGAACAGGTCGATGTGATCGGTTTTCAATCGTGTCAGGCTTTCTTCCACGGCGCGGATCATATTCTTGCGGTTGTTGCCGGTGTGGGAAATGCCTGCAGCTGGCGTAGTCCCCAAGGTGTATTTGGTGGCGATGACCAGACGATCGCGTTCCGCGGCGATGAACTCGCTGAGCATGGCTTCCGACTGCCCGCCTTGATAACCGTTGGCGGTGTCGATGAAATTGCCACCGGCTTGCAGGTAGCCGTCGAAAATGCGCCGGGCTTCCTCACGTTCGGCGCCGTGACCCCAACCGGTGCCGAAGTTACCGGCGCCCAGTGCCAATTCCGAGACCCGCAAGCCGGTTTTACGGCCAAATACTTTGTAATGCATGGGATGACTCCTGAGAGGAATGGCGTTGGCTGGATAGGGACGGCGTATGACATTTGATTAATATTATGCTCATAATATATTTCGTCAAGGCCCTTTCATCCGCGTCCTTGTATGCCAGGCATAACCCTGTGATAGCGAGCGGGAGACGATCCGGCTTGCCCGCGAAGAGGTCGTCACATTCAACGAATATATCGGCTGTCAGGACGCCTTTGCGGGCAAGTCGGATCGCCGCACCGCCGCTCCCACAGGGGTATGTGTCCGGCTGCACATCTTCCTGCTGCGGACATGGCATACTGCCGCGCATGAATCTTGACTCCCCCCTCAGCGCCTGGCAGCACGCCATCGAACATAAGGGCTTCGTCCAGGACGAGGCCCAGGAACATGCGGTCTGGGCCTTGCAGAAATGCCACGAAGCCCTGCATGAAGGACGCACGCCGATCACCGGTGTCTACCTGTGGGGCCCGGTCGGGCGCGGCAAGACCTGGTTGATGGACCAGTTCCACCAGAGCCTGCAGGTTCCGGCCCGGCGCCAGCACTTTCATCACTTCATGGGCTGGGTGCACCAGCGCTCGTTTCAGTTGACCGGCACCGCCGACCCATTGAAGGCTCTGGCCCGTGAACTGAGCCAGGACGTGCGGGTGTTGTGCTTCGATGAGCTGTTCGTCAACGACATCGGTGACGCGATCATTCTTGGGCGACTGTTCCAAGTGATGTTCGAGCAAGGCGTGGTAGTGGTCTGCACCTCCAATCAGCCGCCGAACCAGCTCTATTCGGATGGCTTTAACCGTGACCGGTTCATGCCTGCCATCGCGGCGATCAAGCAGCACATGCAAGTGGTAGCGGTTAACGGCAGCGAAGATCATCGCCTGCACCCGGGTACCGGTTTGCAACGTTACTGGGTCGTAACGCCCGGGCAGGCGGGCGCCTTGGCGGGCGTGTTCGATGCCCTGACGGTCGGCCAGTCAATATCCAGCGCACCGATCAAGGTCGGCTACCGTAGTCTCGATGTGGTGCAGTCCAGTGACACCGTGCTCTGGAGCCGTTACGCCGATCTCTGTGAACAGCCCTTTTGCGCCATGGATTTCATGGCGCTGTGCGACACCTTCAAGGCTATTCTATTGAGTGAGGTGCCCAACCTCAGCGCCCAGAAACGCGCCGGACGCATCGCCCGCGGTACTGAAGATGGCGTCGAGCGAGTAGTGGCGGGCGATCGCGAGTTGCCGCAATTGTCGGTGAATGACGACGGTGTGCGGCGTTTCATTGCCTTGGTGGACGAGTGCTACGACCGTAAAGTGCCGTTGTACCTCGAAGCACAGGTGCCGATGGAATCGCTGTACACCGAGGGTTATCTGGAATTTCCGTTTCGCCGTACCCTCAGTCGTTTACAGGAAATGCAGTTGCAACGTTTCGCCGACGCTTGATATTCGCGAGGAGAAAATGAATCAGCCACTGTCTCACCATTTGCTGACCATGGCCTATCAGAATGCCTGGGCCAATTATCGACTGGCCAGTGCCTGGGGCCAGTTGAGTCCGCAAGACCTGACGGCGCCCAGGGTCAGTTTCTTCCCCAGCCTGCGCGCGACGCTCAATCACATCCTGACCTGTGACTGGTTCTACGTCGATGCACTGGAGCGGGAATTGCGCGGCGATGACCCGCATCCCGACTGCACTGTATTTTTCAGGCATGACGAGCCTTGTTCAGCAGCCGCCGAACTCAAGCACGAGCAGGCCTTGGTAGACCGACGGCTGATTGCTTATTGCGAGCAAATGCGCGACGCAGACCTCGGCAAGATCGTGACCATCGATCGTGAAATACCCCAACACGACAGCCGTTTACGCCTGCTGTCGCATCTGTTCGAACACCAGATTCATCATCGCGGGCAGGTGCATGCCATGCTCAGCGGCACCCCGGTCAAGCCGCCGCAACTGGACGAGTTTTTTTGTGCCGGTGAGTCGAGGTTGCGGGCGGCGGATTTTGCCGAGCTGGGATGGACGGAAGCCTTGATCTGGGGGCATTGAAGGCAAACGATCGCAGCCTGTGGTCGAACGCGGTCTGTCAGCCGATACCTGTGCTGAATGTGCCGCCGCCTTCGCCGGCAAGCCGGCTCCTACATGGGATGGGGTGTCGTCCACCTGTTTCGTGTTGGCCGAAGATCCCTGTAGGAGCCGGCTTGCCGGCGAAAGCGGTCTGTCAGCCGATACCTTCGCTGAATGTGCCGCGGCCTTCGCCGGCAAGCCGGCTCCTACAGGGGATTGGTGGCGTTCACCGATCTGGTGTCAGCTGAGGATCAATGGTCATTTCGGCTTGTAGGACTCGGTCATTTGTGCGGTCTGATCGTCCGGGACCCGGACCTCGGATCCTTTGTTTTCCTGGGCCTGCTGTTGACCGGGTCGCAGGTTGTCGAAGTAATACCGCATCCGTTCGGCCCCACCTTCGGCCAAGGCGGTGGCCGAGACAAACGTCATCAGGCCGGCGATGATCAGGGGTGTTGGTTTCATGGTGTGCCTCCCATCAGGAATATCGGGTGCCTTTCGTCCGTGCTCTAAGGCGTTGTCGAAGGTCCATTATCTGCCGATTCCGTTAATTGGGCGTTAAACGCTAGAGTTTCCAGTCCAGGCTCAGGGTGACCGTGCGCGGGTCGCCCCAGAACACGCCGTTATAAAAGCCGACGTTGTCGTAATACTTCTCGTCGAACAGGTTATCGACATTCAGCGAAGCGGACAGGTGACGGTCAAACTCATACCGCGACATCAGTTTGACCACGGTGTAGGCCTCCTGACGCATTTTCGTGCTTGCGGTGATCACCTCACCGTTGGCGTCGCGTCCGATCGGGCGACTGGCGGCGCGGTACACGTCGCTCTGCCAGTTCACCGCGCCACCCACGGTCAGTGCCTGCCAGTCGCCGGGCAGGCGATACGCTGTGGAAACGCGCAGCATGTTCAGCGGCTGGTTGGTATTGGCGCGTTGCTTTTCGCCGTTGGCCGAGTGGGTATAGGTGTAGCCGGCCGTCATGTTCCAGCCGGCCATGACCTCGCCCGACACTTCGGCTTCGAAGCCCTGGACCTTGTTGCCTTTGCCCCCTGACTTGAAGAACTCCTCGCCGGTCACCGGGTCCGGTGGCACCGAATCGTCAAGCTCCGCGACGTTGTCCTGTTTGCTCCAGAACAGCGCGGTGGCCAGGTTCAGGCGTTCCTCCAGGAGGCTGCCCTTGAGCCCCAACTCATAGTTGCTGCCCACTACCGGTTCGAGGTATTTGCGGTTGCTGTCGCGATTGGACTGCGGTTTGAAAATGTCGGTGTAGCTGACGTACACGGTGTATTCAGGAGTGAGGTCGTAAAGCAGCCCGGCGTACGGCGTCCAGATGTCATTGTGTTGTTGGCGGGTGGCGTCAACGCTGCTGAGCTGCAGGCTGTCGTCGTAGCTGTTGGTCTTGCTCGACGCTTTCCAGCTGCCATAACGACTGCCGAGTACCGCGTGCAGTTCATCCGTCAGACTCAGGCGAGTGGCCAGATACCCGGCCTTCTGGCGGGTACTGTCTTTTGCACCTGTAAGGCTGGTGACGGTATCGGAATACTTGGCGATGTTGCCCATGTATTTCCAGTCGGGAATGCTCAAGTAGTCCGGCGGCAGTGCGCCTTGGACCAGATAGGGGCTTTCTTCGCTGCGCTCGGCCTCGCCATACCCGAGCATCATTTCGTGCTCCCGTCCGAACAGCGAGTAGGGGCCCGCCACGTTGAAGTCATAAGCCTTCATTTTCTGCGTCCCGATCATGTGGCCCGTGTAGGCGGTCATGCCACTGCGGTCCTCGTTCGGGAAGCCGGCACCGCCGTAATACAACTTGCCGTCGGTATCGCTTTCGCGGTGGGTGTAAGCCGCTTTGAAATGCCAGCCGGCGCCCAGTTGTTGCTCCAGCGTGGCGAACGCTGTCTTGTCCTTGATCGGCCACGAACTCCAGGACGTGGCCATATTGGTGGAGCGTCCCAGGTTTGCTTTGCCTCCCTCGGAATTCCAGTAAGGCAAGGTGCCATAGGAGGAGCCCTGCACGTGTTTGTTCTGATAGTCATAACCCACGGCCAGCACGGTGTCATCAGTCAAATCGGCTTCGAGAATGCCGTAACCGACTTCCCGTTGTTGCTGGTACTTGTCGCGGAACGAATTGGCATCGCGATACGCCAGCACGCCGCGTCCGCGCAGACGGCCGTCAAAGGCCAGCGGGCCGCCGACATCCAGGTAACTGTAGTCGTCGTCGTAACTGCCGCCGCTGACACCGGTCTGGACTTGCCACTGCGCAGTCGGTCGCTTGCGCACCATGTTGATGATGGCCGACGGGTCGCCCGCACCCGTGGTCAGGCCGGTCGCACCGCGAACCACCTCGATTCGGTCATAGATGATGGTGTCGGAATCGGACTTCATGTAGCTGAAAGTGTTGAGCATGCCATCGACCTGGAAATTGCTGATCGAGTAGCCGCGGGAGGAATAGCTGACCCGGTCCGAGTCGTTGTGCTGGACCACTATGCCGGTGGTCTGGCCCATGGCTTCGGAGAGCGAGCCGAGCTTGAAGTCGTCCATCTGTTGACGGGTGACTACCGAAACCGATTGTGGTGTCTCCTTGATCGACAGGTTCAGGCGGGTAGCGGTGCTCATGGCGCCGGTGGTGTAGGACTCGGTGTTTTCGGTGGTGCTGCCCAGATTTTGGGCGACGACATCGGTGGCGTCCAGTTCGAGGGTGTGACCAGGTGCTTGGTCGGCGTCGGTTTCAGCCAGCAGATCCGGGCACAGGGCGGCACTGCACAGGCCCAGGGTAAACGTCATGGAACGGGTGATAGGCGCGAACATCGCAGCCGACTCCTTGTCTTCGAGGGAAAAATTCCGTTTGCTCAAAGACGAAGGGGAGGGCAGGGATTTAGCCTTAAACGAGAATAATTATTATCTTTGCGATGTTGCTGTCAGATTAATCCTTGGTCAGGGCGCTCCGATGGATTCTTTGTAGGAGCGAGCTCGCTCCTACAGGGGATCTACTTCTGTACAAGTTCCGGGGCAGATGGCAATGCCTTGGGCTTCATCAGGCTGAAGTCGATCAGCGGCCGCTGCTGGCGCTCGTAGGGGTTGCCGATCATCAGAGGCCGGGGCTTGAAGCTGTCGCTGACCAGGCTTTTGCTGCGATCGAGTTCATCGAAGCTCAGTCCTGCGAGGTCGGCCCAGGTGTGAATCAGGTGCGAGCTGCTGTACGGCCGCCCCAGATCGCCGGCAAAATTCCAGTCATGGGTGTCGCGCCATTTCGGCGAGGCCCAGGCCATGAACGGAATGGTGTACATCGGCGCCGTCGGTTTGCTTTCGTTGCGCCCCAGGGTGCCATGGCCGGGGGAATCGAACACATCTTCGCCATGGTCGGAAAGGTACATCAGGAACCCGTTCGGATCGGATTTGGCGAAGTCCTTGATCAGGCTCGAGACCACGAAGTCGTTGTACAGCACTGCATTGTCGTAGCTGTTGTAGGTCGGCAACTGATCGTCGCGCACCCCGGGTGGAACGCCCTGGCGGTCCTTGAACTTGTCGAAGGTCGATGGGTAACGGTATTGGTAGCTCATGTGCGTGCCGAGCAGGTGCACGACGATCAGCTTGCGCGGCGCAGCGTCGGTCAGGGCCTTGTTGAACGGCTCGATCACATCGCCATCGTACTGGGCGGCGTTCTGGTTGCGGTTGTTGTTCAGGTACACCTGCTCATCGGCCTGCTGGGAGAAGGTCGTCAACATGGTGTTGCGCTTGGTCATGGTCTGCTGGTTGGTGATCCAGAAGGTCTTGTAGCCTGCCTGCTTCATCATGCTCACCAGCGACGGGGTCGACAGGTACAGGTCCGGGTTGTCTTCGTCGGCGAAGGTCAGCACCTGCTGCAACGCCTCGATGGTGTAAGGGCGTGGGGTAATGACGTTATTGAAGACCGCCAACTGATCTTTTAGCTTGTCCAGTTCCGGCGTGGTTTCCCGAGGGTAGCCGTACAGGCTCATGCGCTGACGGTTGGTCGATTCACCGATCACCAGCACCAGGGTCGACGGCTGATCGGCTGTCGGGTCCTTGAGATTGTGCAGCGGCGGGATCTTGCTCGCGCTGGTGAGCATGTCTTGCATGCCGGCCAGCGTATCGAGGTAGCGGTGATAAGCCACGGCCATCTGCCAAGGCACGGCGGGCTCGATGCGGGTCTCGAACTTCTCGAAACCGTCGGCAAAGTTGCCGGTGCGCAGGGTCTGCTTGATCAGCGGGTAACCGATCACGGCCACCAGAATCGCCGTTGCAGCGACCAGTGCCTGCCCGCGGGGCAGGTACACCGGACGCAAACGCGTCCACAGGAACCAGGCAAACAGCGTGTGGGCGAGGAAGGCCGCCACCATCCACCAGGCAAAGTACTGGGTCATGTACTCGCCGGCTTCAGACACGTTCGACTCGAACATGATGAAGATGACGCTTTGGGAAAATTCCTGCTGGTAGATGAAGAAGTAGCCCAGGCTCGCCATGGAGCAGGCCCACAGCACCACACCGATCAGCGCGGCGAGGATCCGGGTCTGTTTAGGGAACAGCAGCATCGGCGCCAGCCAGATGGCGCTCATGATGAACGCCTGGCGGAACCCGGTGAAACCCGAGGTGCCCGTCAGCTGGATCAGTAACTGGGTGATGCCGGAAAAATACCAGAAGAACAGAAACAGCCAGAGCAATCCTGCCCAATCGAAACCTTTCGCAGACGTAGTGCTGCGTTTAAACAAAGTCATTCATCGCTCCAACCTGAAATCACTGCCTTCGCCGAGACGTGAATGTCCGCGGCGAACGGAGGGCGCGCGAATACCGAGCGGCCACAATGCGCCGGAGTATCGGCAAGTGCGTGTGAAAAAAATGTGATTGGCAGGCAGGGCGGGGCGTATCTGGAAGCAGCAGGAGGCTGCTTCCGATTCAAACGAAGGGATCAGGCGTGGGGAGCACGCTGTGTGACGGGCCAGGACTGAGCCTGGGCATCTTGTGTGAGCAGGCGCAGTTGCGCGACTTCCTGCCTCAACTGGTCGCGCTCGTCTTTCAACTGGCGCAATTCATCGCGACGGATCGTGACGTAAAGGGTTTGTGCTGGCCGTGCTGCTAGTAATGTGCCCATTGCTCACCTCGCAAATGGCTGATTCAACTGTAAATCCGCTCCGACGTCGGATGCTGACTTACTATCGGCGCCGATTTTGATTTCTTTTGCTCAAGAATGGAACTTTTTTATTTTTCATGGTCTCCGTGTCTTCGGCACGATTTCTGACGTTATGTGTCTGGATCGGGCACAATGCCCGGAAACTTCGTCCCGCCGCTCTGGACTAACCCACATTAGTCGCGTTGGGCTATAACCTTTGACACACTTTATTTGTAGTAGGGAGCATCAGCACATGCAACTCGGGATTATCGGACTGGGCCGCATGGGCGGCAATATTGCACGGCGCCTGATGCTCAACGGGCACACCACCGTTGTTTATGACCGCAATACCGCCTTCGTCGAAAACTTGAGCGAAGAGGGCGCCACCGGCGTTGCCGACCTGCCTGCACTGGTTGCCGGCCTGGCCAGGCCACGGGCGGTCTGGGTCATGTTGCCGGCCGGCGCACCGACCGAAGACACCATCGACACCCTGAGCACGTTGCTCGAAGCCGGCGACACCATCATCGACGGCGGCAACACCTTCTATAAGGACGACATTCGCCGGGCGAAAACCCTGTCGGAAAAAGGCCTGCACTACATCGACGTCGGTACCTCGGGCGGCGTCTGGGGCCTGGAGCGCGGTTACTGCATGATGATCGGCGGCGATGCCGACACTGTGACGCGTCTCGATCCGCTCTTCGAAAGCCTCGCGCCAGGGCTGGGCGACATTCCGCGTACCAAGGATCGCCAGTCTGATGACGATCGCGCCGAACGGGGTTATATCCACGCGGGGCCGGCCGGTTCAGGCCATTTCGTCAAGATGATCCACAACGGTATCGAGTACGGCATGATGCAAGCCTTCGCCGAAGGCTTCGACATCCTCAAGACCAAGGCCAGCACCCACCTGCCGGAAGACCAGCGTTTCGACCTGAACGTCGCCGACATCGCCGAAGTCTGGCGTCGTGGCAGCGTGGTGTCGTCCTGGCTGCTCGACCTGACCGCCGACGCACTGGCCAGCGATCCGAAACTCGAGGGTTACGAAGGCGCTGTGGCCGACAGCGGTGAAGGTCGCTGGACCATCGAAGCCGCCATGGAACAAGCGGTGCCGGTACCGGTGCTGTCGAATTCGCTGTTCTCCCGCTACCGGTCGCGCGGGCAAGGCACCTTCGGCGACAAGATTCTCTCGGCCCAGCGCTTCGGCTTCGGCGGCCATGTGGAGACTGCGAAAAAATGACCCGCCTGATCCGCAATAAATCCAAGGCAGAACCCGCTCCACCGACCACGCTGTTCCTGTTCGGTGCCCATGGTGACCTGGTCAAGCGTCTGCTGATGCCGGCGCTGTACAACTTGAGTCGCGACGGTCTGCTCGGCGATGGATTGCGGATCATCGGCGTTGACCACAACGCCATCAGCGATGAGGCTTTCGCGAAAAAACTCGAAGACTTCATTCGCGCCGAGGTGGCTTCCAAGGTCGGCAAGGGCGATACAGCCCTTGATCCGGACTTGTGGGCCAAGTTGGCCAAAGGCATCAGCTACGTCCAGGGCGATTTCCTGGACGACAGCACCTATCAAGCCCTGGAGGCGAAAATTGCCGCCAGCGGCACCGGCAACGCCGTTTTCTATCTGGCCACTGCGCCGCGCTTTTTCAGCGAAGTGGCGCGCCGCCTTGGCGCTGCCGGCCTGTTGCAAGAAACCCCCGAAGCGTTCAGGAGGGTGGTGATCGAAAAACCCTTCGGCTCCGACCTGCACACTGCCGAAGCCTTGAACGCGTGCCTGCTCAAGGTGATGACGGAGAACCAGATCTACCGTATCGATCACTACCTGGGCAAGGAAACGGTACAGAACATTCTGATCAGCCGGTTCTCCAACAGCCTGTTCGAAGCGTTCTGGAACAATCATTACATCGATCACGTGCAGATCACCGCCGCTGAAACCGTCGGCGTGGAAACCCGTGGCAGTTTCTACGAGCACACCGGCGCCCTGCGGGACATGGTGCCCAATCACCTGTTCCAGTTGCTGGCGATGGTGGCCATGGAGCCGCCGGCAGCCTTTGGCGCCGATGCGGTGCGCGGCGAGAAAGCCAAGGTAGTCGGCGCGATTCGCCCCTGGTCGGTCGAGGAGGCACGGGCCAACTCGGTCCGCGGCCAATACGCGCCCGGTGAAATCGACGGCAAGCCGTTGCCCGGTTATCGCCAGGAAAACAACGTCGCGCCGGACAGCAGCACCGAAACCTACGTGGCGCTCAAGGTCATGATCGACAACTGGCGCTGGGTCGGCGTGCCGTTCTACCTGCGCACCGGCAAGCGCATGAGCGTGCGCGACACCGAGATCGTCATCTGTTTCAAGCCGGCACCGTACGCGCAGTTCCGCGATACCGAGGTCGATGAGCTGCAGCCTACCTATCTGCGCATCCAGATCCAGCCCAACGAAGGCATGTGGTTCGACCTGCTGGCCAAACGGCCAGGCCCTGCGTTGAAGATGGCCAATATCGAACTGGGTTTTGCCTACAAGGATTTCTTCGAAATGCAGCCGTCCACCGGCTACGAGACCCTGATCTACGATTGCCTGACGGGCGATCAGACGCTGTTCCAGCGCGCCGACAACATCGAGAATGGCTGGCGCGCCGTGCAGCCGTTCCTCGATGCCTGGCAGCAGGATGCGAGCGTACAGCGCTACGCGGCGGGTGAAGACGGGCCGCAGGCCGCAGAAGACCTGCTGACCCGCGATGGCCGCGTCTGGCACGGCCTCGGATGAGTGAGCCGACGCAACAGCCCATCCTTTTTCTGCTCAGCGACATGGACGGCACCTTGCTGCTGCCCGATCACAGCCTGAGCCAGCGCACCCTCGAAGCGGTCGGTTCGTTGCGCGAGGCGGGCGTGCTGTTCAGCCTGGCCACCGGTCGTCCGCCCAAAGCCATGCTGCAGCAGATCGAAGCCCTGGGCGTCGATCTGCCGACGGCGGCGTTCAATGGCGGCACCCTGGTCAATTCCGACGGCAGTATTCTGGTGGCGCATTACTTGCCGGCCACGGCCGCGTTGACCACCTTGACGCTGTTTGCCGACCTGCCGGATATCGAAGTCTGGGTATTCAGCGGCGGCGACTGGCTGGTGAAAGACCCGTCCGGGCCCATGGTGCCACGCGAGCAGCATGGGCTGGGATATCCGCCGGTGATGGTGGATACCTTCGAGCCCTATCTGGAGCGCATCGACAAGATTGTCGCCGCCAGTAACAACACTGAGCTGTTGATCGAACTGGAAGCGCAACTGCTGCCCAAGGTTGAGGACCAGGCGCAAGTCTCACGCTCGCAGCCGGTGTACCTGGATGTGACCGCGATGAAAGCGAACAAGGGTGAAGCGCTGGCGACGCTGGCCGAATTCCTCGGTGTGCCGCTGGCGCAGACGGCCGCCCTGGGCGATGGCGGCAACGATCCGGCGATGTTTCATCGCGCCGGGTTGTCGATCGCGATGGGGCAGGCGGAAGAGGCGGTGAAGCGCCAGGCGCATGTGGTCACGGGCAGCAACACCGATGATGGCGCGGCGCAGGCGATAGAGCGCTACATCCTCCCGCGCTAACCACACAAAACCACTGTGGGAGCGAGCTTGCTCGCGATTGCGGTGTGTCATTCACCATCGATGTTGAATGACATGGCCTCATCGCGAGCAAGCTCGCTCCCACAGGGTTATGTGTTTACAGCCAGAAACTTACGGCATACCACCCTAATACCCCCATCACCACCGTATACGGCAACGCCATCCACACCATCCGCCCATACGACAGGCGAATCAGCGGTGCAATCGCCGAGGTCAGCAGAAACAGGAACGCGGCCTGACCATTAGGCGTCGCCACGCTTGGCAGGTTGGTGCCGGTGTTGATCGCGATCGCCAACGTCTCGAAATGCTCACGGCTCATGTGGCCGGCGATGAAGGCCCGTTTCACTTCCGTGATGTAGATGGTCGCGACGAAGACGTTGTCGCTGATGGCCGACAGCAAGCCGTTGGCAATGAACAGCATGCCCGGTTGTTGCTCCGCCGGCAGTGCCAGCACCCACTGGATCAGCGGTGTGAACAGTTGCTGGTCGTGAATCACCGCCACCACCGCGAAAAACACCACCAGCAGCGCCGTGAACGGCATGGCGTCCTTGAACGCGTTGCCGATGCGGTGCTCGTCGGTGATGCCGGTGAATGAGGTGATCAGCACGATCACCATCAGCCCGATCAGGCCGACCTCGGCGATGTGAAACCCCAGCCCCGCAATCAGGATCAGTGCCGCCAGCCCCTGCACGATCAGCGCGGCGCGTTGGCGTGTGGTGCGTGCGGCGTTGTCTTCGGCGGCATAGTTGGCCAGCACGACGCGCACGTTGTCCGGCAACAGCGTGCCGTAGCCGAACCAGCGCAGTTTCTCCAAGAGGACGCAGGTCGCCAGGCCCGCCACCAGTACCGGCAAGGAAACCGGGGCGACTTTCAGAAAAAACTCGGCGAAGTGCCAGCCCATCTCATGGCCGATCAGCAGGTTCTGCGGCTCGCCGACCAAGGTGCAGACGCCACCCAGGGCGGTACCCACGGCGCCGTGCATCAACAGGCTGCGCAGAAAGGCGCGGAATTGTTCGAGATCGGCGTGATGCAGCTTGGGCAGATTCTGGTCGTTACCGATCGGGGTGTCCTGCCGCGGATCGTTGCCCGAGGCGACGCGGTGATACACCGAGTAGAAGCCTACCGCCGCACTGATGATCACGGCCGTGACGGTCAGGGCATCGAGAAACGCCGACAGAAACGCCGACAGGAAGCAGAACATCAACGCCAGCATCGACTTGGAGCGGACCCCGAGCAGCAGTCGCGAGAACAGGAACAGCAACAGGTCTTTCATGAAGTAGATGCCGGCCACCATGAACATCAGCAGCAGGATCACCGGGAAATTGTGCACCAGTTCGTCATAGAGTGCCTGGGGCGTGGTCATCTTCAACAGCAGCGCTTCAACCAGCAGCAGGCCGCCGGGCATCAACGGATAACACTTGAGTGCCATCGCCAGGGTGAAGATGAATTCCAGCACCAGCAGCCAGCCGGCCGCCACCGGGCCGACCGTCCACAACACCAGGGCGTTGAGAATCAGGAAGCCGACAATGCTTGCCTTGTACCAGCGGGGGGAATGCCCGAGAAAATTGTGCGCGAACGCCTGGGCCATTGAGCCGGACATTGGCTACTCCTTGAAATAAGAAGCGCGCAAGTTGCCGTAAGTGCAGGGGAAGATCAAGTGTAGGAAAAATCCTTGGAATTAACCCAGGTAACGTGCGACGACGGCCCGATAATTGCCGTCCAGTGAAGAGCCCGCCACGACGATGCTTGCGTTCTCTTGCACGGCCAATGAGGTGGCAATATCCCGGGTGCGACCCTGGCGGGTGCGAACCCAGCCGGTACCCTTGCCAAAACGATAATCGAGCTGTCCGTCGGGCATGTAGCGGGCCAGAACGAAATCGCCCTCGCTGCCGCCGAAGGTTGCGCCTGCCGTGAGCACGCAGCCGTCAGGCAATGCCAGGGCGGCGTTCCACTGACAGCCACTGTGGCCGATTTCCAGCAATTGCGGATGGCCGCCATGGCAATGACTGTCCGGACGGCCGTTGAGATGGATTTTCAGTGAAAGGCAGTGCAGCGGGTCGCGGCTGCTGCCAAAACACTGCAAGTCGCCATTGTCGTGCTGGATGATCTGGCTGACCCGGGTGCTGCGCTCTTTTGCCTTGAAACTCATGAAGCCGTCCACCGCGAAAGCATCGTCGAGCCGGCCATCGGCGTGATAGCGGGCCACCAAGCCTTCCTGGGGGAAATTGATCGAACCGCCTACCAGAATCCGGGTGTCTCGTTGGATCATCAGGCTGCTGATCCAGGTGTTCATCAGCAAATGCCTGACAATTACGAAGCCACGACCATTGAATGTACTGTCGAGTGAACCGTCGATATCGAGCCGTATCAGCAGGCCGACATGATCGGCCAGTTCAAAGTGGTGATTGGCCAGCAGCAGGATACGACCATCCTCCTGCACACAGACATCACAAGCTTCGGCGCCTGGCATGCCAGGAGGCAGCCAGCCGTCGCGCGCACCCTGGGAAAGATCGCCTGGCAGGCGCACTACGCAACGGCCATTGTCGCCAAAGCCTTGATCGGGACGGCCGTGCTGATCGAACAGCGCGACGGCAGGCAGTGTCCGGTGCGCATTCTCGTAATGCAGCCCGGCCAATAGAATACGCCCATCGGCCAGGACGTGGACCTTTCCACCCATCGCCTCGAAGCCGTGTTCGAATTGGCCGATGATGCTGCCGTGATGGCCGAATACCAGATCGGCCGAACCATCTTCCAGCAGGCGAGCCAGACCGAAGCGGCTGCCGCCGGGTGTGTCGACCTTGGCCGCTACCAGCAACCTGCCCTGTGAATCGATCGCGACCCCGTTGGCCATGCTGGCGGTGCTGCCAGCGAAATACACTTGGGTCGTGCCGGTTCCGGCGAAGGATAAATCCAGGGCTCCAGCGTTATCAAGCGGTGTGGTCAAGGCATAAGCGGTCTGAATCGACATGCACGCATCTCCTTGCGAGTCGTCCTGATCCAGAAGTTGGGTGGCGACTTTCATTAGGGGAATCATTCAATCCCTGTATGCACTAATGCACAACAGTGAGACCTAACAGGCGGAGGGTCGTTTTGTGCCAGAACAGTGTCTTTTCGAACCATAGCCTAGCCTGCCAACAACTGCCGGCGCCTGGTTGGAAAAAACAGCACTTATGAATGCGGATGACATGCAGAATCAGCGGGTTGCCGATTGGGGGGAAGGGGGGCGGGTCACCGTGAAGTAACCCGCCAAATGCTTAGTGCGGCATGGACCACGACTGGAGTTGGTAACCTTCCTTGCTCAGCTCTTCACGAACTTCTTCCAGCAAGTGTTCGAGTTGTGCGGGATCGGTATAGGCACTGCTGGGAATCTGCTTGCGACCGATGCGGGTGTTGGTGCGGTCGATGACGCTCAGGCTGAGTTCGCCATTACCGTCCTGTGGGGCCCAGGCCACGCATTGAAAGGGTCGGAGTGCGCGGTCGGCGATCAAAAGAGCTTCGTTGATACGGAGCGGGGCGTTCATGGGATCGTCTCTCTGTATGCCCAATCATGTGAAGTGCCGTCGGTTGGGCTTACCGTTCGGCTCGTTACTTGTACTGATGCCCGCAACCGGGGGGTGGGTCACATGCAATTCACAGATATTTCAACTTTCTTTCATCGGCCCTGGGTTCGAACAGGATTGAAAGCTGAATGAAAGTTTGAGGTCGTTAGGCAACTAACAAAGCAAATTCTTATAACTATTTATGCGGCGTTCATATAGACAAACGTTACAAGGTCTCGTCAAAAATCTTGCTAGTGTTACAGCCAAGATCGCCAAATGACTGTTTTTAATAATATTTCATATATTTGGCGCCAAGGAACAGTCATGAGCGAAGCGCCTGCTTTACGACGTCTATTAGTAGTGGACCCCTGCGACGACTGCCATCGGCTATTGCCCGGTTTACGCTCTGTGGGATGGGACGTGGACAGCTGTACCCTGGAACACGCCGCAGACAAGACCTGCGACGTTGGCCTGCTGCGATTGCAACCCTTTCACCTGGAACGACCGGACGCAGTCAAGGAGCTGATCAGCCGCAGCGGCACCGAGTGGATCGCCGTGCTCAACCAGGAAGTCCTGCGCTTGCAAAATGTCGGGGACTTCGTTTGCGAATGGTTTTTCGATTTCCATACCTTGCCGTTCGATGTGTCCCGGGTCCAAGTGACGCTAGGCCGGGCGTTCGGCATGGCACGCTTGCGCGGCCAAGGCACGGTTCATATTGATCAGCCTGAGCATGAACTGCTGGGCGACAGCAAGCCGATTCGCGAACTGCGCAAGTTGTTGAGCAAACTGGCACCCACCGAGTCACCGGTGTTGATTCGCGGTGAAAGCGGGACCGGTAAAGAGCTGGTCGCCCGTACGCTGCACCGACAGTCCCAGCGACATAGCAAACCATTTGTCGCCATCAACTGCGGCGCGATTCCCGAACACCTGATTCAGTCGGAACTGTTTGGCCACGAGAAGGGTGCCTTTACGGGGGCCCATCAACGCAAGGTCGGGCGAATCGAAGCGGCGAACGGCGGGACGCTGTTTCTTGACGAAATCGGTGACCTGCCCCTGGAGCTGCAAGCCAATCTGTTGCGGTTTCTCCAGGAAAAGCACATCGAACGTGTGGGCGGCAGTCAGCCGATTCCCGTGGATGTGCGGGTATTGGCGGCGACCCACGTCGACCTTGAGGCCGCCATAGAAAAAAAGCGCTTTCGCGAAGATTTGTACTACAGGCTGAACGTCCTGCAAGTCGTGACCGCGCCCTTGCGCGAGCGCCACGGCGATCTGTCGATGCTGGCCAATCATTTTTCCCATTTCTACAGTCATGAAACCGGTCGCCGCCCTCGCAGTTTCAGCGAAGACGCGTTGGTTGCCATGGGCAAGCACGACTGGCCGGGCAACGTTCGTGAGTTGGCCAATCGGGTGCGCCGCGGGTTGGTGCTGGCGGAAGGGCGGCAGATCGAGGCGCGGGACCTGGGACTGATCAGCCAGCATGCGATTGCCGCGCCGATGGGGACCCTTGAAGACTACAAGACCCGCGCCGAGCGCCAGGCGTTGTGCGATGTATTGAACCGCCACAGCGACAATCTCAGCGTCGCTGCCCGGGTACTGGGCGTGTCGCGGCCAACCTTTTACCGATTGCTGCACAAGCACCAGATCCGCTAGAGGCACAAACAAAAGATCGCAGCCTGCGCCAGCTCCTACATCGGATTACGTTCATCCGGTAGGAGCTGGCGCAGGCTGCGATCTTTTGATCTACAACGTTGGTCAGAAGTAGTAAGGGAATTTCAGGCTGAAGGTAAAGTCCGGGGCATCGTCTGTCATGCCGATGGACAGGTTGGGGACGATGGTCAGGTTGTCGGTGGCCGCAATGGTCATGCCGATGTTGAAGTAACCCGCGTTGGCATCGCTTGAAGTGACCGATTGCCAATCTCCGCCATCTTCCTTGATCTTGCTCTTGCGTTGCACCAGGTCAGACACCGAGAACGACATACTCATTTTTTCGTTCAACGCAAACGCGATACCGGCACCGATCTGGAAGCTGTCGCCGATACTCACCTTGCCCGGGGTTTTCTGGTTGACGGTGGAGCTGATGTCGTCGAAGTTATCCTCGAAATTGTGGGTGTAGGAGAGGCTACCGAACAACACGGCCGGGTCGAAGGTCTTGACCAGCGAGATACCCGGCGTGATCGACCAGACGCCGTTACCGGTCGGCAGGGTGTCAGGCACGAACAGGTTGGTGTTGGCGTCGGACTGGCGCAGCTTGATGCCGAAGGGATCCTTGCCGGTAGGTGCCTTGACACGCAAGGTGACCACCGCATCCGGGGTGTTGACCGACTCGTCCAGGAACTTGTAGGCGATGCCGAAGTTGACGTCGCCAATGGTTGGATCCTTGGTGACGGTTTCTTCGGTGGTGACGCCGGCCGAGCCTTCGTTGCCGCCGCCGGACTGATAGGTCGATTCACGGTAGATCACCGGCACGTTCAGGTCGAACTGCCAGCGGTTGTCAAAGTTGTAGCGGCCGGTGAGATCAAGCGTCCAGGTATCGGCCTTGATCCGGTCCAGGTTGATGTTGCCCAGAAAGATCGAGTCCAGCGCGAGGAAGCCGTTGAGGATCAGTTGGCGCGTATCGTACCGCGAATAGGTCAGCCCGGTTTCCAGGCTGAACTTGCCGCCGCCGAAGAACCCGCTGGCCTCGTCGTACAGGTTGGAAACACTCTGTGCAGGCTGTGAATCGTCGGCAAGCGATTGCCCGTAGGAACTGCCGCTGCCCCCGGCGGCGCCCCCTGAGGCCGCTGCCGCACCGGTACCGGTGGCGACTTGTGAATTGCCCTTGAGATCGGCTGGCGACTTGGCCAGGCGTTTAGGTTGTGGGGTTACCGGTTGCTCTTCGACCTGGCGTACCCGTTGCTCGAGAATCGCCAGCGCCTTTTGTTGTACTTCGTATCGTTGCTTCAGCTCCAGAAGCTCCTGTTTCAGAATCTCCACATCCGATGCGGGTGCTGCTTGCAAAATCGCCGCGGGAAATAAAGTGCTCAGACATACTACTGCGCGCAGTGACACTGATCGATACATGAATAAGCCGTCCCTTAATGCCCAATGATCGAGAGTCAGCGTAGTTCAATATCCCAGACTGCGTAGTGCGTTGAGTTGAGTCAGGTTGCAGTCCAGTGCACCTGCGCTCGGGCCATTATTGTTCAGCACTACATTAAGCTGAGTCAGGTTATTGACCATATTGCTGCTGCCCAGTAAACGCGTGTTCTGCACCAGGCCACCCTGGGCAACTTGCTGCATCGCCGTGCCCTGGTTGTTATTGGCCTGTATGGCCATCTGGATGCCGCCGCCGGTGGCGGAAACGGCCACGGTGCCGGCCGCATTGCTTCCGGTAATGGTTTGCCCGCTCATCAACACCTGGCCTTGGCCCGGGTTGAGGGCCGGCGCACGGCTGGCCTCTTTGACGTCGATCGCGACGTTGTTATAGGCGGTGTTGCCATCGCCGGCGGCGCGCACGCTTTGGGTGATCCCCTGCGCGCTGTTCAAGCCCGCGCCGCCAATGACGTTGCCGGAGCCTTGTCCGGGCGTACTGCCGTCTCCGGACTGGCTAAAGGTTGAAACGTAGAATTCGGGTTTTACGGTGGCTGCCTGAATCTGCATCGACGTGGTCGCCCCGATCAGATCGCCACTGGCATTGCGCCAGGTACTGCTCATGACAACGCCGAAACTGATGATCCGTCCCGGCATGACGTAACGGCCGCGCAGCTCACCGAGCTCATGGTCGTTGATTTCGACAGGTTTGAAGCCGTTGGCATAGCCTGAAGCGCTCGCTGCCAGACAGGCAGCGGCCAGCCAGTATGAGGTTTTCATCTGCTGCTCCCGGAGCATCCTGCCCCACTATCATCTTGGGCGATTAAAAGAAGTCGCTCTGAATGAAACCAAAATCCATCAATTCGGCATCTTTGACCGGATTGAAGTTGTCCAGCTTGTTCTTGGCCGTCAGGGGTTCCGGTGGACTGCGTAGTGCATTGGTTTTGTCATAACCGGGACCTACGATAGCGAAGACAATGCCGTTCCAGCCCTTGACGAAGTCATCATGGGTGTAGCGTTTATGACCGAGGACCGGGTCGCCGATATAGACCCAATTCTTGTCTGCCCGCTGCATCACCACGAAGTGCTTGTAGCCGCGAATTTCCATCAGTACCACCACCGGAATCGTCACTGCATCCAGCTTTTCAGGTGGGATCTTGTAGCCCCGGGCGCGCATGCCGATGCTTTCTATGTAGCGCTTCATGTCCAGCATGGAAAAACCCTGGGTACGAACCAGGTCCTGGTCAGCGTTGACCAGCATGCCTTTGACGATGTGCTCTTCATCGACGTCGAGCCAATAGGCCTGGCGTAACACCGTCGCCAGTGCGGCAGCGCCACAACTGAAGTCGGTTTTCTGTTCGACGATGTCGCTGAACTTGCGCTCACGCAAACTCTGGACTTCCTTGTAGACCAGTACGCCGCCAGGTAGCGCGGCAACCGGCATCTGTGCAGCCTGAGTCAAGCCAGACAGGCACAGCAGAGCGAGGAGGGCAGTCTTACGCATGATCGATACGCCTTTGCGGACTGTGGAAAAGCCCCGTTGCCGGGGCTTTTGTTTCGATCGCGATTACAGGCAGACTTGGCAGCCGGCAGCGATGGACAGCGAGTTGCTTTGTTGGTTGCCTACACCAGACGCTACGTTGGCACCGCCGTTGCCGGAGAAGCCGTTCATCGAGTTGGACATGACAGCCGTGTTGGTTACAGGGTTTTTCCAGCCGTTTGGCGTCATTTGTTGTTGGGTGGTTACGCCGGCCAGACCGAATACGCCGACCGCAACGAAGTCGGACTTGGTGTCGCCATTGTTGCCGCCGTGACCACCGCCATGGCCGCCGCCATAACCGCCGCCTTTGTTGCCCCAACCGCCGTGGTCGTCATCGCCTTCGGTAATCGCGGTCCCTTTAGCCACGAACACACCAGCAGCGTTGAAAGTTCCCACCAAAGTTTCTTTAGTGTAGGCCTGAGTCGCGCCGTTGCTGACGTTCAAGCCGCCGGAGGTTTGGTTGGCCGCAGCAGAAGCTTGTGCTACACGGCCGCCCGATACGGCGATGGCCAGGTTGTTTTTCTGTTGGTTGAAGTTGCCGGAGGCCACGTTGATGCCGATGTTGCCGGAACCATTGTTGCCGCCATTGTTGAGAGACGCAGCGTTGGTGCTGGAGGAGTTGTAAACGGTGTTCCCACTGTTGACTTGAGTGGCGCTGGAAGCAGCTACCGCAGTGCCGAAGATGAAGCTTTCGTCAGAGGTGGCCAGGGCAGCGGCGTTGTCTTGTTGGTTGCCGTCGCCGGCTGCAACGTTGGCGCCCATGTTGCCGTTGGAGCCGTTCAGCGAGTTATCCATCGCGGCGCCATTTTTGGTGCCTTGGTTGGTCACGGTGTTGCCACCGCTGGATTGTTGGTCCACGACGATGGCGCCTGCACCGGCACTGAGTGCCAGGATCTGTTCCAGGCTTGGGCCCCGAGGGTTGCCATGGCCGTTGCCATGCCCGTTGCCGTGGCCATTGCCATGATCGTTATCACGACCGCCTGCCTGTGCCGCGATTGCCATCACTGCTGCCAGAGCGAAAACCAGTGGTTTGAGAGCCATTGTAGGTTTCATGGTGTTTCTCCGTGCTTATTAGTTGGTTAAGTGTTGGTACTTTCCAATCGCACTGCGTTTGGGTCAGTCAGCGACCCGGATGCTCAGGGTGTTAGCCATTCGGTTCCCCACCCCGGCACTCTGGTTCACCTGGATCACCCCTCGACTGCCGGTGAAGGCCTGGTCGCTTGTCACGACCTGGCGACTGCCGATTGAGGTGCCAGTTGCTCCTGAGCTTGGTTGCAACGCCACGTTCTGTTGAGAAAGGGCGCTATCGTCGACGCTCTGCGGCGCAGCACTGATGCTGATACGCATGGCGTTGGCCATCTGGTTGTTGGCCCCGGCGCCCTGGTTGACGCCCAGTACACCGTTGCCATTACTGAAAGAGGTGCCGCCGATGGTGGCCGTCGCGTTCATGGACGGATTGGCGGAGGTATTTATTTTCTGGTTGATGCGGGTGGTCGCGGCAGCTTCGGTGCCGATGGCAATCGCCCGTACGTTGGCCTGTTGCTGTTGGTCGCCGGCGGCCTGGTTGACGTTGAAGTTGCCTTTGTACTGGGTGCCGGAATCCTGGATCCTGGCGCTGTTCACCGTGCTGACGCTGGAATCGGCCATGGCGCTGGTGCAACCGAGCAGGGCGAGTACTATCAATGAACGAGTCATGTCATTGGCCTCCAGCCAGTCTGCCCAGTGGGGCGAGGCCGGTACTCATGGCACGGTTGATGGTGCCCGAGATTGAACTGCCACTGCCGCCGCTGTGGCCCGCGGACATGCCAGGCATGCCGTTGGGGTTGGTGACCACGTTGAGGCCTTGCATGCCAGGGTTGTTCTGGTTGCTGTTGTTGCCGCCGAGGGACGAACCGCTGGCGATGTTGGCGAAGTCGCCATCGCTCAACTCGGTGCTGTTGAGGGTCGACTGAATGCGTGACGAAGGGTTGGCGTTGACGGTGTTCGGGTAGGGGTCCTTACCACCGTTACGTCCGAAATGAACCGGCTGGACGTCGCGTTGCAGTACGATGGTACCGTTGCCTTCGGCTTGAACACTGAGACTGAGCACCGAGCTGGCGGCACATCCAATCAGCAGTAAGCTGGTTAACCCTTTGTTGAAAGTCCCCACAGCGGCAATTCCTTCTTCTTGTGGGCTGGCATCTGTCAGCGTTATGAAGGAGAGAGCGAAAGCTGTGCCGCTTTTTGATAGTCGTGGTAATTCAATAGCTTGCGAATTATGCGCGACAGGGGCGTGTTGGCACTGTTTCAAGTTTGAGACAGTCCAAAATGCCTTCATTCGGTTAAAGTGGTTGCAATGCTCTAGAACGGGGGTTGACGGCGATGTGTATCACTGGCTTAACAGCCGGGGTGTAAAGATTATGAACCCGTTCAAATCGCGAGTTTGAGCTGGCAAGGGTGTTTCAAAAACGGACAGTTCCCCCCCAAAACAGGGGAATTGCGGGGGCGGATCAGCAAGAACAGTCAGGAATCGAGCAGCCGTTCAACGGCGTTCAGGGCCTGGGTGCGACGCGCGGCCCAATCACCCTCCAGCACCTGAACCGGTTGTCGATGGTGCTCCAGCCAGGCGAGGGTCTGATCGAAGAACGCCCGGCGTTGCCCCAGTTCGGGTTGGCAACGCTGGCCGTCATCAGTCCAGGGAACGTTTTCGGGGGATAACACCAGGTGCAAGTCGTACCTCCTGGCCAGCAATGCCTGTTCGATCCAGGCTGGGCAATCGCCGAACAGGGTCTGGCTCCAGAGGATGTTGCTCAGCAGGTGAGTGTCGAGCAGCAGCAATTGCGGCTGTCGGGCGCGGGCTTCGTCTTCCCATTGCAGTTGTCCGCGGGCTATGTGGGGAATGTCGGCCAGGCACGTGTCTCGCGGGTTCTGGTCGATGAACCAGCGGACGTATTCATCCACCAGAACGCCTCCGAACTGCGCTTGCAGCTCGGCCGCGAGCCAGCTTTTGCCACTGGATTCGGGGCCGGTGAGTACCAGGACTTTCATGCGCGCACCACCGGATCGGCGCGCCATTCCCGCCAGCCTTGCATGGCTATCACCGCAAACAGCCCGTAGAGGCCGGCGGTCAGGTACATGTCCTTGTAGATAAAAAGCCCGACGAACACCACGTCGAGGGTGATCCACAGTGGCCAGCATTGCACGCGTTTCTGCGCCATCCAGACTTGCGCCACCAGGCTGAAACCGGTGAGTGCCGCATCGAGCCAGGGTTGGGCGGCATCGGTCCAGTGGGCCATGGCGGCGCCCAAGATCAAACTGCCGATCGCACCAATGGCAAGGCTGACCGTTATCGATCGACCATCGAGCAGGCTGACCTGACGG
>Ga0213829_1000563_pt1 | contig 33906 bp, 29 predicted proteins | sample MC6MC0896MG_FD_180665 | JGI IMG/M metagenome (GOLD analysis project Ga0213829, IMG submission 180665) | Enriched soil aggregate microbial communities from Iowa State University, Ames, United States - MC6-MC0896-MG | ecosystem: Environmental > Terrestrial > Soil > Unclassified | place: USA: Iowa...
GGGGCCTGGCGCATTCCGCTTGGAAGCGTCACATCTTCAGCCGCTTCCCGACCTGGATGTGGCGCAATAGCGAGGTGAAGGCGTTCGCCCACTGGTTGCATCAATACAATCACCAACAGGTCGTCGAACGCCGCGTCGAGTTTCGCGGCCTGGACGTCTACAGCTTGCGCAATTCCATTCATGAAGTGCTGGATTATCTGGACCGGGTCGACCCGCATCTGGCCCATGAAGCCCGCCGGCGCTATGGCTGTTTGACGCCGTGGCAGGATGATCCGGCGCTGTACGGCCACTTCGTCGAACGTGGCGGTGTGATGCCCTGTGAACAGCCGGTGGTCGAGCAGCTCAATGCCATGCTGACTGAACAATTGGCCGGGCTCATCCGCGACGATGAAGCGTTCTTCAATGCGACGCAAAACGCTCGAGTGGTGATGGCGGCGGAACAGTATTACCGGGCGATTTATCGAGGGTCGACGGCTTCCTGGAACCTGCGTGATCGGCACATGTTCGATACCTTGCGTGCATTGCTCGACCACCGGGGTCCTCAAGCCAAGGCTGTGGTCTGGGCCCACAACTCCCATATCGGCAATGCGGGCGCCACGGAAATGGGCTGGAAGGGTCAGTTCAATATCGGTCAACTGTGCCGAAGCGCCTTTGGGCGCGATGTCGTGCTGATTGGCATGGCCACCGACCGAGGCCAGGTGGCTGCCGCCGATGACTGGGACGGCGAGATGTTGATCAAAGACGTCTGCCCTTCCCGGCCGGACAGCTGGGAGCATCAGTTTCTCAAGGCCGGGGTGGCGGCGTCTCTGACAGACTGGCGAGACCCGCAGCGCAAAGTACTGCGCAGCGTTCTGTCCGCGCCCTTGCTGGAACGGGCCATCGGAGTGATTTACCGCCCCGAAAGCGAGCGGTTCAGTCACTACTTCGAGTCGATGCTGGCCGAACAATTCGATGCCATGATCTGGATCGAGCAAACCACGCCGGTCACCGCGTTGCCCCTGCCGAAAAACCAGCAGCTGGAGCCGGAAGACGAAACCTATCCGTTTGGCGTGTAAGTCAACGTGCAGGATAGTCGCTTGGCCAACCGGGGGATATCGTAACGCAGTTGCCGGGCCCGGTTGTCCACACGCGACTCCGATTCCGTGAGCAGGTCGAACAACTGCGAGCCCTGTCCCCGCCGAGCTAGGCATCGGCCACATATTGATAACGCGGGCTCGAACAGCCGCTGCTAGACAGCCAAAACGCTGCACGCCACCTGATACAGGATATGTTCGGTAGTGCTGCCCAGAAACTTGTCCAGACCATGCGACTGGACCCTGCCCATCACGATTACATCCACATGCTGCACATCGGCGAACGCATTGAGCACCGCGACAGGGTGCCCCTCAATGAAGTGCCGCCGGTCAGCGGGCACGCCGTAACGCTCGGCGAGCGCGAGGAACGATTTTTCATGTGCTTTGCGCAACTGTCTGTCGAGGTCCGAAAGCGTCAGGCCTGCGCCCCCCATATCGCCCAGATACAGGGAGGAAATGTCACAGGCGTACAGCAAGTGCAACTCGGCCTCACACTGCATGGCGAGGCTGTATGCCTGCTGGATGATCCGCTCATTGAGCTCGCTGTCCGGCGCCAGCGTATTGGAAGCATCGACCGCCGCCACGACCTTGCGCGGCAAGGCATGGTCACCTTCGCCAAGCAGATAGACCGGTATCGGGCAATGACGCAGCAAGCGCCAGTCCAGCGGGGTGAAGAACGCGCGCTGCAGCGCTGACGCTTGCTGCACTTGCTTGATCAGCAGATCGGGCTGCATTTCTGCAACGTGATCGAGGATGTCTTGCTGCATGTCGTCGGTCCAGGTGACTTCTGAAGTCACCTCGATGCCGCTATCGCGCAGTTGAGTCGACTGATACTTCAACCAATCGCGCTGGTCTTGCAGGTAACTTTCGCGAGCCTTTTCCCTATCGCCCTCTTCGAGCAGCGACAACAGTTTCCAGGTAGGGATCAAGGCGGCGACGTGCAAGCTGGCACCGCTGGCCTTGGCCAGGGCTGCAGCATGGCTCATGGCTTGGGATTGGCGCAGGGCTGGGTTGATGATCAGCAATAATTTTCGATACTGGCTCATGATCGGACTCCATGGGGCATGGGGCTTGCAGGATTGCTGCTGCCCGCGGACCACTGTCGTGTTCGCCGCTGGATCAGGCACCTGCGTTGCAGATTCAGAATCCTCTGTCGAGGCGGCCTTGGCGTTGATTTATGTCAAGTGCTTGCGCGAGACATACACCCGGACAGCTCCGACTCATGCACATCGGAAGTGGTCGGTGATTTGCGTTCGTTAAAGCGAACGACGTTTGATTTGATCGCTATTGATCAATGTCAATCGTGCCGGAGCCAAGCGGTCTGCATTGACCGAAAACCCGGCTCTGGGCACCTGGCCAATACCACTTTGCTGGTGGCGTAATGCCCACCGCACGTCTGTCGGGTCCAAGGGCAATCACTCATCACTTGCGCGTAGCCTTGTCCAGCATCTGGCTGGCGCGTGTCTGTGCCTCATCGGCTATGCGTTGCGCCGGACCTACTCGGGTGAGTGTTCGATTGCGGCGGCTGCCACGGGCGTCCATTGCCAGTTCAGTACTTCCGGCATGTCCTGCCCATGTTCAATGAGGTAGAGCTTGTGTTTCTCCATGGTCGACCAGTAGCGCGACCGCGCGCTTTGCACCTGATCGTGCAGCCGGGGTACGCGTTCGATGACGTCCAGTGCCAACTGATACCGATCCAGGTTGTTGAGCACCGCCATATCGAACGGCGTGGTGGTCGCGCCCTCCTCGTTGAACCCGCGTACGTGGAAATTCTCATGATTGGCGCGTTTGTAGATCAGTCGATGGATCAGCGCCGGGTAGCCGTGGAAGGCAAAAACCACCGGTTTGTCGCACGTAAACAACTCATCGAAAGCGCTGTCCGGCAGACCATGGGGGTGCTGGAACGACGATTGCAAAACCATCAAGTCCACGACATTGACCACCCGCACCCGCAAGTCCGGCACGTACTCGCGCAACAGGGTCACGGCGGCCAGTGTTTCCAGGGTCGGCACGTCACCAGCGCAGGCCATCACCACGTCCGGGTCGCCATCATCACGAGACGCCCAGCTCCAGCGACCGATACCCGTCTGGCAGTGGCGGATGGCGGCATCGATATCCAGCCATTGCCATTCCGGTTGCTTGCCGGCGACGATGACATTGATGTAGTTGCGGCTTCGCAGGCAGTGGTCAGTCACGGACAGCAGGCAATTGGCATCGGGTGGCAAGTAGATGCGTACCACGTCCGACTTTTTATTGGCCACCAGATCGATGAACCCCGGGTCCTGGTGGGAGAACCCGTTATGGTCCTGACGCCAGACATGGGAGGTCAGCAAGTAATTGAGCGAAGCGACCGGTTTGCGCCACGGCACCTCGGCGGCGGTCTTCAGCCATTTGGCATGCTGGTTGACCATCGAATCGACGATATGGATAAAGGCCTCGTAACAGGACAGCAGACCATGGCGTCCGGTCAGCAAATAGCCCTCCAGCCAGCCTTCGCACACCTGTTCACTGAGGATCTCCATCACCCGGCCATCGGCCGCCAGATTGAGGTCGTCCGGCTCCAGCGGCTCCATCCAGGCCTTGGCGCTGACCTCATAGACGGCATCCAGCCGGTTCGAGGCGGTTTCATCCGGGCCGAACAGGCGAAAATTGCGGGCGCTCAGGTTGTTTTTCATCACGTCGCGCAAATAGGTGCCCATGACCCGTGTGGCCTCCGCACGCTGGCTGCCAGGCACCTCGAACGCCACGGCATAGTCGGTAAAGCGCGGCAGATCCAGCGCTCGCAACAGTACGCCACCGTTGGCATTGGGGTTGGCGCTCATGCGTCGATGACCGGTCGGTGCCAGCGCGGCAATTTCGGGCAACAACGCGCCATCGGCATCGAACAGTTCGTCGGGGCGATAGCTGTTGAGCCATTCTTCCAGCTGGCACAGATGAGCCGGTTGCTGGAAATCGGCCAGCGGCACCTGATGCGCGCGCCAGGTGCCCTCGACTCGATGGCCATCGACGAATTTCGGACCGGTCCAACCTTTTGGGGTTCGTAACACCAGCATCGGCCACAGGGGCCGTTCCGGCGGTGCGGATTGCGAAGAGCGGCGCGCGTCGAGCTGAAAGCCTCGAATTTTCAGGACCATGGCGTCGAGCGTCTGGGCCAGGTTTTGATGCACTTGCATCGGATCGTCGCCTTCGACGAAATAGGGATCGTAGCCATAGCCATACAGCAGGGCCGACAGCTCATCCTCACTGATTCTGGACAGTACGGTGGGGTTGGCGATCTTGTAGCCGTTAAGGTGCAGGATCGGTAATACCGCACCGTCACGCACAGGATTCAGGAACTTGTTGGAATGCCAACTGGCGGCCAGCGTGCCTGTTTCCGCCTCACCGTCACCGATGACGCAGGCGACGATCAGCTCCGGATTGTCAAACGCGGCACCGTAGGCATGGGCCAGGCTGTAGCCAAGTTCGCCACCTTCATGGATCGATCCGGGAATCTGTGCCGATACATGGCTGGAAATACCATAAGGCCACGAAAACTGCCGAAACAAGCGAACCAGGCCGTTACTGTTGCACTCCACCGACGGACAGAACTCGGTGTACGTGCCTTCGAGGTAGGTCTGGGCGACCACTGCCGGGCCGCCATGACCGGGACCGGCGATGAAAATCATGTTCAGATCGTGCTGCTTGATCAAGCGATTGAGGTGTGTGTAGATCAGGTTCAACCCGGGCGTCGTGCCCCAATGGCCGAGCAGACGCGGCTTGATGTGTTTCAGGGACAACGGCAGCTTCATCAGCGGGTTGTCCTTGAGGTAAATTTGCCCCACGGCCAGATAATTGGAGGCCCGCCAATAGGCATCCAACCCCTCCAGTTGCTCAGCATTCAGAAAATCGGTCATATCCTTCTCCGCCGCCAACCCACTGATAGACGTCTTCGTGCCCCATTGCTCAGGATTGCAACATCTGGCCCGGCTTGATCGCCAACACGCTGCACGGCGCCCGATGCAACAACTGCTCGGCCGTGGTCCCCAGTAACTTGTCCAGTCCCTTGTTCTGAACCGTGCCCATGACAATGACATCGCAGTGGTGCTCGGCGGCGAACTCACAAATGCTCGGTACCGGCATGCCCTCCATGAAGTGGCGACATTCGGGTGGCACGCCATGGCGTTCGGCGATGGCCGCAAACGCCTCATTCTGAGTCACTCCCAACGCTTCATGAATTCCGGTGGCCAGCGGCAGTGCGCCAAAGCCCATGTCCTGGGTATACAAGGACGTCCAGTCAAACACATGCAGCAGTTCCAGCCGGGCATCGCAGACCTCTGCCAACTTCACGGCGGCGTCGATAATCTGGTCGTTGAATTCATGATCCTGTTCTTCACTGCGCAGCACATCGATGATCGCCAACACATTGCGTGGACGCGGGTTGAGCGCATGGGTCACCAGATGCACCGGTACCGGACAGTCGCGCAACAGTTGCCAATCCAGCGGCGTGAAAAATACCCGTTTCAAGGCCGGTTCTTCCTGCGCATCCTTGATGATCAGCGCCAGCGGCATCTCATTGACGAATTGCACAATCTCCTCGTAGGGGTGCTGGACCCACACCACTTCGCTGGTGACCTGGATGCCGAGTTTACTCATCGAGCCGGTTTGCTCCGTCAACCATTGCCGATGGGCTTGCAGGTAGCCTTCAACGGCCTGGCCGATTTGCTCGGGGGCAAAGAAGCCGGCCACCGCCAGGGCCTGGACATAATCAAACGCCACAATGTGCAAGGGCAATTGCAGGGCATGCGCCAATGCGGCAGCCCGGTCGAATGCCGGTGTACGGGTCATGGCTTGGGGAGCAATCAACAGTAAGCGCTGGAGTTGCGACATGGAACACCTCGGCATGCGGACAATGGCATGGAACAGGCCTTCAGAATGAGCGCGTCACATACAGCCAACTTGATATTTGTCAGTTATCGGTGAGCCGCGATCAGAAGAGCACGAGGCGACTGGATGATTGATCAGCGCCGCGATCAGGCTGCTCACGCTGGCGGTGGCAGCAAGCACAGGGTACGGCGACCGATCCAGGCATCCTGTTTGCGGTGTTCAGTTCTGATCCAGATCATGTTCGCCAGCGGTCAACAGTGTAGAAACAAGTGAACCGCGTCGTTCATTACTGCGCGCCCACCCTTGATACCAGACGGAGGATCGCCCGATGTTCACTGCCAAAAAACCTCATTATCGGGCCGCTGAAGCCTGTGCCAAAGTCACGGGTCAATACTGGATCGCAACCCTTCAGGATGGCGGTCACGTGTTGATCCGGCAGTTGACGGATAAAGACCGCGAGCGTGAATACGCCTTCATCAAACGTCTGTCCCCCGAGTCCCGGCACATGCGCTTTCTCTCGCGGGTCAACGAACCTCAAAAAGCCATGGCTGGCCCCTGGTTGGACATCGATAACAATCAGCGCATGGCGTACATCGCACTGGTCCGCGAGAATGGCCAATTGATCGAGATTGGCGTCAGCCGCTATGTCGCCACGGACGAGCACAAATGTGAATGTACCGTTATAGTCGCTGAAGAATGGAAGCAGCTGGGATTGGGTACGCTCCTGATGGAACATTTGATCACGGCCGCGCGCAAGAATGCTTTCCACCACATTTACGCGGTCGACGAATCCAGCAATGCGCCCATGCGCGCCCTGGCCAGATCCCTGGGCTTCGAGACGCGCGACGATCCCTTCGAAACCCGCAAGGTCGTTCACCTCCTGTACCTGTAATCATCCTGCATCCACGATGCAGATTGGCAGGATGACCCGGCGCTGTGCGGTCGCTTCGTCGAACGCGCCGGCCTGATGCCCTGTGAACAGTCGGCGAGCGCAAATCCGCGTCCCGGCCTACCCAATCGATCACCTCCACCAGCCGCCCGGCAAGCAAGTCGAAATCGAACCGTAGCTCGCCGGTGAGGTTATCCAGGTGTTGCTCTGGCTCCGTAAGCAGGTCGAGATTGAGGCTCAATCATCGAGAGGCTCCTCAGAGGAGGAGTCGCTGGGGGCTTCTCGCAGCCAGGCCCGCTGCAACAAATCATTCACTTCTTCATCCGAGGTCTGGGGGAAGTGCAAGTACCAATAACCGATCGACATCAGCCATTCAGCCATGAGTGGGCAGATCACCTCATCGACTTCGAAGCTCAGCGTTTCCACCGTTTCCAGTGGCGCAACCGGCACGGCAACGACGATGCGAGCAGGTGCTTGCATGCGCACCGCGCGGATTGCCGCCATCATCGAGGCGCCCGTCGCGAGGCCGTCATCGACCAGTATCACCACCTGATCCTTGAGCTGCAGGGGTGGCCGGGCGCCCCGGTAGAGCTGCTCGCGCCGCTGCAACTCCCGTGTCTCGCGCTCGACCACCGTCTCGAACGCGGCCGCAGAAATCGGATGAGTACGCAGCGCTTCTTCATTTCGGATCTGGATACCGCCACTGGCAATGGCGCCCATGGCGAACTCCGGGTTGGACGGCACGCCCAGTTTGCGCACCAGCATCAGGTCCAGGCGCACGTCGAGGGCCTTGACCACTTCATAGGCGACCGGTACGCCGCCACGGGGCAAGGCAAGGACGATGACATCGGGTCGATGCGCGTATTTGAGCAACGGTTCCACCAGCCGTCGACCGGCTTCTGCCCGGTCCTGCAAGGTGGTATGCAATGAGGGGCTTTGACTCATGAAAAACCTCCTCAGGCGATGACGCCTGGCGTTTCGTTACAACATGGCCTTGTCCGATCCAGACCGCCAGAACGCTGCAGGGCACCGGGTGACCGAGAATAAAATACCGATGGTCAGAGGGGACGCCTTCGCCGGATCAGTTACCAGCGTTTACTCAGAGTCCTCTGTTGATGTCGCCCTGGCGTTGATTTATATCAAATCCCTGCGCCAGCGCAGCTCAAGGAGCCAGGGGACGCTTGCGCAAAAATGGACTGAATGTCATTTCATCGCGCTTGATCAATATCAATAGGGACGGGCCGAGCAGGATTATGTTGTGATGGCGCGCCAAGCTGCGGCATCGTTGCCGCCCGCCCAAGCGGCACTGATGAGCATCCACACCGCGGCGAGCCCTGTGGCGCAGCGTTTACAGCAGCAAAAGCCGACGCCATCCGCAACCCTGTTCAGGATCAAACCCATGACCCGTTCTATTCCTGTAAACGCCGACGATCTGGAGCGAATACATAATCGATCGTTCGAGGAAATCGTCATCGGCGAGTCGGCCTCTCTGGAGCGCACCCTGACAGCTCAAGACATTCAGCTGTTCGCACTGGTCTCCGGCGATGTGAACCCGCTGTACGTCGATCCGGAATTTGCCGCCACCACCCACTTCAACACTGTTTTCGCCCATGGCATGTGGGGGGGCGCGTTGATTTCGGCGCTGATTGGTACGCGGTTGCCAGGACCCGGTTCGGTGCCCTTGGGGCAAACCCTCAAGTTCCTTGCCCCGGTACGCATCGGTGACACACTGACGGTCTCGGTGACGGTTACTGCTCGCGACGCGGCGCGATATCTGCTCACACTGGCCTGTACCGGCATCAATCAGGAAGGCGTGGTAGTGCTGGAAGGTGAATCCCTGGTCCACGCGGCCGGCGAGCATATCGATGTGCGTCGAGCCAGCCTGCCGGGCATAGAACTGCGCCACAGCGCCGACGGTCTGAATCGTTTGTTGCAAGCCTGCCAGACGCTGGAGCCGATTCGCGTTGCGGTGGTACATCCTTGCGACGATGTGAGTATCAAGGCGGTCCTTGATGCCCGCAATGCAGGGTTGATCGACCCGATCCTGATTGGCCCAAGAGCCAAACTCGAAGCATTGGCGGCCAAGGGCGGCCACGACCTTTGCGGTCTCACCATCGAAGACGTGCCCCACAGCCACGCTGCCGCCCTGCGTGGTGCGCAAATGGCCCGTGACGGTCAAGTCGAAGCCTTGATGAAAGGCAGCCTGCACACCGACGAATTGATGTCCGCCGTGGTGCCGTCCGCGGCCCTATTGCGTACCAAGCGGCGCATCACCCACTGTTTCGTGATGCAGACGCCTTTTTATCCGCGCCCCTTCATCATCACCGATGCAGCGATCAATATCGTGCCAGCCCTGCTCGACAAACTGGACATCGTGCGTAACGCCATCGATCTGGCGCATATCCTCGGCGTCAGTAATCCCCACGTGGCGATCCTCGCTGCCGTGGAAACGGTGAATGCCAACATGCCCGCCACCCTTGATGCCGCAGCGCTGTGCAAGATGGCTGATCGCGGCCAGATCACTGGCGGCGTCCTTGACGGGCCGCTGGCGTTCGACAACGCCATCTCTCTGGCGGCGGCACGTATCAAGGGCATTCACTCGGCTGTTTCCGGTAGAGCCGACATTCTCGTAGTGCCGGATCTGGAAAGCGGCAATATGCTCGTCAAGCAACTGGAATACCTGGGCGGCGCCTCCAGCGCGGGTATAGTGCTTGGCGCCAAAGTGCCAATTGTCCTGACCAGCCGCGCCGACTCCGTCGAATCGCGCATCGCGTCCTGTGCCATCGCCGCGCTGGTCGCCCATCACTATCGGGTAACCCCGCCATGAACGACACAGATACCGGTGAAGTGATTCTGGTCCTCAATGCGGGGTCGTCGAGCATCAAGTTCGCCCTGTTCGACGCCACCTGCAGCCCTTTGACTCGAACACCACTGTGGCGCGCAAAAGTTGACGGCATCACGGGGCCAAACTCGGTGGTCAGCGAAAACGGCGGCGACGATCAGCCACTGACCCTCGATGAAAAGCATCCTTATCACGATGCCCTTGGGTATATTCGTGAGCGGCTGCGAACTCCGCTGGCAGGCCGTTCGATCAGGGCCATCGCCCACCGCGTCGTGCATGGCGGGATCAAATACTCAAAACCGGTATTGATCGATACGCAGGTGCTGGCCGACCTTAAAAGCTACATCCCGCTAGCCCCTCTGCATCAGCCCTTCGCGCTGGAGGCCATCGAAACGCTGCTGCACACCCGCCCCGACCTGCCACAAGTGGTGTGTTTCGATACCGCCTTCCACCAGACCCTGCCAGACGTGGAGAAAATCCTGCCGCTGCCTTGGTCGGCCTGGGAAAGCGGCTTGCGTCGTTACGGGTTTCACGGGCTTTCCTATCGCTACCAATCCATTGCGCTGGCCGAGCGCTATGGCGATCAGGCGCGAGGCCGGACCCTGGTCGCGCACCTGGGCAGCGGTGCCAGCCTGTGCGGCATGCGGGACTTGAAAAGCGTCGCCACCACCATGGGTTTCTCAGCGCTGGACGGTTTGATGATGGGCTCCCGCTGCGGGGCGCTGGACCCTGGCGCAGTGATTTTCCTGATGGAGATCTGGAAGCTGAGCCTCGAGCGGGTCAGCCATATTCTGTATCACGAGTCTGGTCTGCTGGGAGTTTCCGGCATTTCCAGCGACCCCCGCGAATTGCTCAAAGTCGAAGCCACCGAGCCTCGTGCGGCCATGGCCCTTGCGTTGTACCTGCGCCGCTTCATCCACGAAGCCGGTGCCCTTGTCGCGGCACTGGGTGGTCTGGACATGCTGGTGTTCACGGCAGGTATTGGCGAACACAACGCGGCGATTCGCTCTCGTATGTGCGCTGGCCTGCAGTATCTGGGCGTCGAACTGAACGAAACGGCGAACCAGGCCAATGCCTCAGTGATTTCGACCCCGGCCAGCCGAGTCAAGGTGGTGGTAGAACCCACCAATGAAGAATGGGTCACCGCGCTCGATGCCCTCCGCCTGACCGAGCCAGCCAACCTGCAACAGTAACTGGGCATCTCGCTGCCTAAAAAGCCTGAAGCCATGACCCCTATGGCACCCAAGAATGCGTTGGAACAGATCGCGGGCAAGTGCTAGCGCCCCCTCCTTCAAGGGGTCAGGCGCTTGGCCAGTTCGACATTGGGCAGCCACAGGGCGCTGATGCAGGCCTCCTCATCCTTTTCCGTCACGGGTTCAAGAGCCATCGAATCAAGCATGCGCATGTTGACCATGGCCAGACGCACAATACCGTTTTTGTCGAGGAAGGAATGTGCCACACATTCACACAATGGCCGAGCCAGGGCTTTTGTGAGGGGATCTGCATCGGCATTCTCAAGCTCGATCTCTAAACGCGCTGTGCACGTGCCTACCAAGTCCTGCACCGCGTGAGAGGCGCAGAGAAACACCGTGAGATATCCCGCCATCAGCGCCACCAAGACCGACAGCAGGATGGTCGCTTCCCGCCTCCAGGAACCTGTGCCCGTCCAGTGCAGGTACCTGTGCACCGCAACTCTGCTCCTGTCCTGAACCGCGTGATACCCGCCGAAAAGCTTGTTGTTTGCCATGACTGGACTCTCGCCGTCTTTATCAAAATAATGGCGCAGCCCGAAAAATGCCGTTTGATCTGGATCAACCCAGGTGCAACCGGGTCCGTCTTCTTGACCTGCAAGGAACCATGCCTCAAACGGCGGTGGCTTTTTTTGTTACCTGGACGAGCTTGCAGTGAGATCAATGCTGGCGAGTTCAACGCTATCGCGATACTCCGGCACCGAAACCGACCACCCCAATTCCTGGCTGATACGTCGGCGCAACACATCCGACGCGTTAGGCTCCCCGTGGACGACAAAGGTATGTTTTGGCGGCTGCTTGAACCCGCGCAGCCACTGCATGATTTCATCGGCATCGGCGTGCGCGGACAAGGTTTCCATCAGCACGACTTCAGCCCGGATCGGCACGTCTTTGCCATGAATACGCACTGAAGGCGCTCCCGCGACAATCTGCGCGCCACGGGTACCACCGGCCTGGAAGCCAGGCATCAGCAGCGTGTTAATTGGATTGGGAGCCAGTGCCTTGAGGTGATGGACCACGCGCCCACCTGTCGCCATGCCGCTGGCGGCTATGATCACCGCTGGGGTGCGTTGCTGATCAAGCGCTCTCGAGTCATCGACGGTGCGTACGAATTGCGCCACATGGCACATGCCTTCGCACTCCTCCAGCGATAATCTGTGCTCGCTGCGAAAACGCTGATACAAAAGCGTGACATCGGTGGCCATGGGGCTGTTGAGGTAGATTGGAATATCGGGAATTGCCCGTTTGCGCTTCAACTGATACAGGTGATACATCAGCAGTTGAGCGCGCCCAACCGCGAAGGATGGCACGAGGGTAATCCCTCGGCGCAACGCCGTGCGGGTGATGACTTCGGCCAATTGCGCCTGTGGCGCCTCGCTCGGATGTTGACGGTCACCATAGGTCGACTCCACCAACAGGTAATCCGCCTGCTCGACGGGTTCCGGAGCGAACATCAAAGGATCGTCCGGCCGCCCCAGATCCCCTGAAAACACCAGGGCCAGGCCGTCGGCATTAACCTGCACCGTCGCGGCACCCAGAATATGCCCGGCGCCACGCAGCAGGATGGTCATGTCCGCGGCGATTTCCACCTTGTGGTGCAACTCCACCGGCTGCAACAGTTTCAGTGCTCGCTCGGCATCTTGTTCAGTGTAAAGCGGCAGCGCCGGGCTGTGCTTTGAAAAGCCGTGCCGATTGGCGAACTCAGCCTCTTCTTCTTGCAATCGGCCACTGTCCAACAGCAGAATTTTCACCAACTCACAGGTGGCGGGCGTGGCGTACACCGGGCCGCGATAACCATTGCGCACCAATACGGGTAAGTATCCACTGTGATCGAGATGGGCATGGGTCAGGACAATGGCATCGAGTTCGCTGACCGGAAGCTGGAATGGATCCCGGTTGTGCAGTCGCAGTTGCTTGTAGCCCTGGAACAGACCGCAATCGATCAATACATGTTGGTTACGGTGCTCCAGCAAGTACTTGCTGCCCGTGACCGTGCCTGCGGCACCTAGAAATGTGATTCGCATGGCCATTTTCCTTGAGCATTCAGAGGAGCACTATTGATCGCTCCTTTTGGCTCAAGGGCAGTTGATTTTTATCAACTGCAGGTTCGACGGCGTCTCGCTCAATCGGTTGGAAGTAGTGGTTTAACGATCATCAAACTGCACGGTGCCCGGTTTAACACGCCCTCAGCGGTATCGCCGATAAACCGGTCAGGCCCATGGTGATAAACCGTGCCCAGCACCACCATGTCGAAGGCATGCTGTTGTGCGAACAATCCAATGACCTTGTGGGGAATGCCCGTCAGGAGATGTCGATGTGCGTCGTTGACGCAATATCGCTCGGCAAGCACATCGAAAGCCTCTCGCTGAGCATCTTCAATCGCGTCTCTCAAACTGTCATCAAGACTGCCTGTCGGCACACTTATCGGCGCCCCGCTTATCTCTGACCAACGACAGACATTAAGCAAGTGCAGCGCGGCACCGCAGCTGGCCGCCAGAGTCGAGGCCAGATCAAGTATTCGGTCATTTAAACCGTGCGTCAGCTCTTCCAGATGGGACAGATCGATCGCCGCAACAATTTTCACCGGTTTTGGATTTTTGGCACTGGTCACCAGGTGCAGGTGAGTCGGACACTCGCGCAGCAGTCGCCAGTCCAGAGGCCGGTGGAAGGCACGATCCAGTGCCGGCACGTAATGGGTGTCCTTGATGACCAGGTCCGGAAGAAAGTCATTCACGTACTCAAGCAGGTTGTTCAGGCTCGACTTGGCCCAGACCACTTCGGTACTCACCTGCATGCCGCCACATCGGTAAAATCGGGCCTGCTGCTCCAGCCAATGACGGTGCACCTGCAAATAACCTTCTCGGGCCTGGGCCATCGCATCGTGGTCCAGCAGACCGGCTATTGCCAGAGCCTGGACATAATCGAACGCGACAATGTGCAATAAGGCACCGGTTGCACAGGCCAAGGCATGTGCACGCGCAAACGCCGGGGTCAGAGTCATTTCGCTGGGGGCTATCAATAGAATGCGTTTGAGCTTGAGCATCACATACCTCGCCCTGAAACCTACCAAGCCCGACTTCCCGTCAGGGGCCTTGAGTCAAACGCTTGTTACGTCGCCTTGCTGACTGCGATCGTGCTCATGGCCGCAACCCGCGAAATATCCGGCAATGCAAAGGACAAGAGCGGCTTTATAATCGTCCCGTCAAACTTGGTGCGGCTGGAAAAACGGTAGCTCGATTATTTGGTGTTATGCCGTGGGGGATCTGACATTTATCAATTAATCAGCAGCTATCGTGAATGGAACGACTGACGTTCGGTTAGTAAGCCCTTGTTGATTCAGCTCAACGATTTCCCGGCTTCTTGGCGTAGAAATACACTGATCCGCCTTCTCCCTTTTCGCTGGAGATTTGCCATGCTGGCAGTCACGCTGATCAATACGCTGGTGGTCATCATCACCGTAGTGATCCACTATGAATGCCTGTTACGCCTGAATGACTGGCTACCCCGGCTCAAGCTGTGGAGTCGCTTCAGAATCGTGGCTGGGGTATTTGGCGCCCTTTTCGCACATGCGATAGAGGTCTGGTGCTTCGCGCTGGTTTATTACCTGATGGTGCACTCCGGGAGATGGGGCAGCCTGACGGGCAACTTCGACGGTTCGCTGATGGACTGCGTTTATTTTTCCTTTACAACGTACACGACGATCGGCTTCGGCGATATTTCACCTGTGGGCAACCTGAAATACTTGACCGGCCTACAAGCCCTTACCGGGCTAGTGCTCATTACATGGACAGCATCCTTCCTGTTTCTGGAAATGCAGAAGTACTGGAAGCGCAAATAATCTCTTTCTGACTCGTATCAGACTCAACTGTCGAACCTGACGGTCCGCCGTCAAGCCTGGTACAGACTCGATTTCAACCGCCAGTACGCTGCAGGGCACCTGATACAGAAACAGGCCTTGATACTGGCTCATGATAAATCTCTTGTGAGGTCGATATTCGACGCAAGCTGCTAATGGGTAGATGTCGGCGATTGGCCATTAATGTCATTTGCCGTTTCAGCCTGGACATCATCCCCTGACATGTGACTTGACCGCCAGAATGCTGCCCGGCACAGAGTACAGCGCCCGTTCTGTATTGCTGCCGATCAGCCGGTCGAACCCCACTCGGTGCACGGTGCCCATCACCACTACATCAGCCAGGTATTGCTCGACGAACTCACTGATCACCGGCACCGGTAATCCCATGACGAAATGCCGTCGCTCCGGAGGCACCCCGTAACGCTCAGCCAGTGTAATAAACGCCTGGTGCAAGGATTGACGCAGCTCCTCGATGAAATCCACACCCCAACCGCCCCCGGCCAGAGGTGCATCGCTGTTGAAGGCAGGCGATAAATCATAGGCGTACAGCAGGTGTAACGGCGCGTCGCATTGCAGCGCCAGGGCGTTGGCCGTCTGGATGATGGTGTCGTTCAAACCGCTGATTTGTGTTGCCGGATCGAACGGGTCCACTGCCGCCACGATTCGGTGCGGCAAGCTGTAGGAGGCGTGGTTGACCAGATGCACAGGGATCGGGCATTCACGCAACAAGTGACAGTCAAGCGGGGTAATGAACACCCGCTTGAGCGCAGGTTCAAGGGTTGCATCCTTGATCAACAGGTCGGGCTTCAAATCTTCGACCGTCTTCAAAATGTCCAGCAGCGGATGGGTGGTAAAGACCACTTTGACCGTCACGTCCAGGCTCAGGTCGCTGAGCCGATCCAGCTCTTCGGCCTCCCAGCGGCGGTAGCGACGCAAATAGCGCTGCTGCTCTGCATCGTCGACTTGTTCTCGCCAAAAATGAACCACCGGCGCCGGCTCGACATAAACCCGTACATCCAGTACGGCCCCGGCTGCCTTGGCCAACGCCACGGCACGCAACTGGGCAGGAGACTGATGCAGGGTTGGGTCAGCGATCAGCAGAAAACGTTGATATTGCGCCATCACACACCTCCATTCGACTCCGGTTATATACTGCCGGCATGATTCAAGACTGCGCTTCATCACTTCGTGCAGTTTGATTTACATCAAGCACCAGCAAATCAATGCCGGCGGCACCGATGTCTGATCCAGATCAGATTCAAGCATCGACAGCAGTGTAGGAAGGATTCAAACGCGGCTCCCAATACACAGCGTGTGGCAATACCTTGATATTGTCGGGCTGCCGGGCGACGAGGTTGCTGGCACACAACGCCCCCGGCACCAATGACCATAGACACCTCCGTGCTGCTACTCCAAAGACTGCTCCGGGGAGCCAGACGAAAGATTGATAAGGGTCAACAATTGCGTCACTGGACGATGCACGGACAACCGCGCGTCGGGCAACACCATCCTTTCTCCTCCCTTTGACAAAGATCAAACCCGATGCCCTGAACAGCGGCAGGCTCAGGACAAGGCTCCACTGCCCAATAACGCCGCAGCCATTGGCGCGAGCGATTGCACGATTACCTACCGGAGATTTGTCATGACTGATCAATCACGATTTATGCTGGTCGTCTCGCCGTTGATGGAAAATAGCCCCGCCTTCGACCGGGCCGCCGCGTTGGCCAAGGCTTGCGGTGCGGCCCTGCACATCGTGGCGTTCGATTACCTTGAAGGACTGGCGACAGCAGGAATGGTCAACGAACAGGCGCTGGAGCAGATGCGACTGGGCTATGTCGAGCGTCATCGCCAGTGGCTCGAAGACCAGGCCCGCCCCTTGCGCAAGATCGGTGTGCATGTCACCACTGAAGTCGTCTGGGTAGAGAGGCCGTTGCAGGAGATCCTGATTCATCTCAAAGAACAGCCGATGGACCTATTGATCAAGGCCCTGAAACACGAACAGCTGCTGTCACGCCTGATGTTTACGCCGCTGGATATCCACCTGCTACGCGAATGCCCGGTGCCCCTGCATTTTGTCAGTCATTTGCACAATATCTTGCCGCGCAAGATCGTCGCCGCAGTCGACCCGTTTCATTCTGATGATCAATACAAAGGCTTCAACGACAGAATTTTGCGTGAAGCCTCCAAACTGGCGAGCACCTGTAATGCAGAACTGGATGTGATCTACGCCCATGACCTATCCAGCATCACTGCGGACGAATTCGGTTTCAGTAATGGCTCGGCGTTTTTCTCCTCGAGAAAAGCCAAAACACTGTTCGACTCGCAGGCTGATGCGTTTCGCGACCTTTCTGAGCGCAACGGAATTCCGCCAGAGCGCCAGCATATGATCATGGGCAATCCGGCCAAGGTGCTTTCCAGCTACGCCGGGGCCTATGACATCGATGTGATTGTCATGGGACGCGTCGGCCACCGCGGCATGGAGCGGTTGATTGGCAGCACGGTGGAGCATCTGCTGTACAAGTTGCCCTGCAGCGTGTGGGTGGTTTCTCCAGAAAAAATCTGACGATCGATGACGCGCGTAACAATAAAACAGGTGACGGGAGGATGAGGAATGAACACTCAACTGACCAAAGTCAGCAATCCGGTGCGAGTTGCAGCTAAAGATGAGAATGGCAGCGTCCCGAACGACCGACTACCAATATTTGGTCACCACGGCGCGGAACGATTGGCTTTTCGTAGCGAAGGACTGATCGACACCCGCTGCGATGGAAAGCAGCCTTTCTATAGCATCAGCAGCCCCGCAGCAAAGGTGGTCACTCAAACGATCAACTACTTCGCTTCGCAGAAGCATCATGAATGTCGACTGGCTCAACTTCACTCCCTGGTCATCCCTTGCAGGCGGCGCATTGATTGGCCTGGCGGCCAGTCTATTCGTCGTCGCCAACGGACGTATCCTGGCCCCGCAGTGGCAATTCTTCTGCCAGGACGCTGGCACGTGATCGTATTCATGTCGGCCATGCTGGCCGGCATGTTGTTGTTTACTGCGCTGGAGGCCCGGCGCAGCCATTGATCGGGAGATCGCCATGAAAGCGGTCATTGGAACCATTGACCGTAGCCTGCGCATTGTCGCCGGTCTGCTTCTCATAATACGCCAATGATCTAAGAACCTGCTTGCCTGGAGCTGGAGCTAATTCTGGCGACGCGAAACGTTGTGCTCACCCCTCACCCCCTCACCACAAACAGGTTATCCAGGACCTGGTGCAGTCCGGCCGTTATCAGAATGCCAGTGAAGTGATGCGAGAAGATTTGCGCCTGGCATTCCGCTCCAGTTGCCGACGGGCACGGGGATCGATGCCCCTGGCGACCTGAGCCCTGGCTACATCACGCAGAGCGCGCGCATATCGTAAGCAAACTTCAGGATAGGGACCAAGAGAAATACGGGGTTGCTTATCCGCCCTCCAATTTAGTCCGTTCAGACGATCACACAGAAATGCACAAACATTACATTGGTAACCGCTACAGGACCCATGCGGACCAAACTGTCGTTTTCCGGTAGCTATTGATTGTGGGGCTGGATGTTGCCGAAGAGTTTAGCTGAAAGGTTTTCGAAACGGGCGGGATCCCTTTCATCTCTGTTCAATCCGCCAGCGCAGCCTTAACTCCATTAAAGAGACTACCCAATGACCTACACCAATCTCCTGCTGGAAATGCACGGAAAAGTGGCTCTTATTACTCTCAACCGTCCGCAAGCACTCAATTCACTGTCTCCAGAGTTAACCAAGGAACTCTGTCACCTTCTTGATTTATTGGAGGCTGATGACAATGTAGGCGCCGTGGTTTTGACCGGCAACGCGAAAGCCTTTGCGGCCGGTGCCGACATTAAGTCAATGCAAAACTTTTCGTACATGGAGGTCTACAAAACTGACTTCATCACCGCAACCTGGGACCGTTTGGCGGCGTTTCGAAAACCCACAATCGCCGCGGTAGCTGGATACGCTTTAGGAGGCGGCTGTGAGTTCGCGATGATGTGCGACTTCATCATTGCCGCTGACACAGCGAAATTCGGGCAGCCGGAAATAACCATCGGCACCATCCCCGGGTGCGGTGGCACCCAGCGACTATCTCGTTTTATCGGTAAATCCAAAGCCATGGACATGATTCTGACCGGACGCATGATGAATGCCGACGAGGCGGAACGTTGTGGTCTAGTGAGCCGACTGGTGCCAGCAGCCCGACTGCTGGAGGAAACGCTCACGATAGCCGCAGGTATATGTCAGCAGTCAGCGCCCATCAACATGATGGCTAAAGAAGCAGTCAATCGCGCGTTCGAGACCAGTCTCGCCGAAGGTGTGCGATTCGAGCGTCGCCTGTTTCATTCCACATTCGCTACTGAAGATCAGAAGGAAGGCATGCAAGCGTTTATCGAAAAGAGAAAGCCAGTTTTTTTGGATCGTTGATCCAAGGATTCTCTATCCCCTTGTCTGCCGTACTTCCAATACCGGCATCCGCACACTTGGTAAGTCCTATCGGAGATCCCCATGTCCTCGCCTGATGTTTATGTTCTCAGCGCAGTCAGAACACCCATTGGAACCTTCGGCGGTTCACTCAAGGATGTGCCCCTCACACAGTTGGCAACGACGGTGGTTAAAGCGGCACTGACGCGCAGTGGGTGCGACGCACAACAGGTCGGTCATGTGGTGATGGGTAACGTCATACCAACCGACCCCAAAGACGCCTACGTGTCGCGCGTCGCGGCCTTGAATGCAGGCATTCCTCAGGAAACTCCAGCGTTCAATGTTAACCGACTATGCGGTTCTGGCCTGCAGGCAATCATTAGTGCAGCCCAGTCCCTGATACTGGGTGACGCAGAAATCGCCGTTGCCGGTGGCGTCGAATCCATGAGTCGCGGCCCTTACATGCTGCCGGGTGCACGTTGGGGCGGACGACTGGGCAATCTTGAAACCATTGACTACATGCTCGGCATTTTGCATGACCCTCTATACGGCATCCATATGGGTATTACGGCTGAAAATATTGCAGAGCGATATGGCATAACCCGGGAAATGCAAGACGCTCTGGCGCTACTTAGCCAGCAACGCGCGGGCGCGGCGATCGCCAACGGGCACTTCCTGAGCCAAATCGTGCCCGTTGAGATTACCAGCCGTAAAGGCATCGAGCGCTTTGAAGTGGATGAACATGTCCGCAGCAATACCTCTCTAGAACAGCTGGCAAAAATGAATCCAGCTTTCAGGAAAGATGGAACTGTTACTGCGGGCAACGCTTCAGGCTTAAATGACGGTGCTTCAGCGTTGGTGCTAGCAACCGGTGCGGCGATCCAGAACAGCAACCAGCGTCCCCTCGCCCGCCTTGTGGCGTATGCCCATGCCGGGGTCGACCCGCAACTGATGGGGCTCGGACCGATCCCCGCCACACGCCAGGCATTGGCACGCGCCGGTTTGACGGTGGCCGATCTGGATGTCATCGAATCAAACGAAGCGTTTGCGGCCCAGGCTTGTGCTGTGACACGTGAGCTGGACCTGGATCCGGCAAAGGTCAATCCCAATGGCTCTGGCATTTCGCTCGGACATCCAGTGGGTGCCACCGGCGCCATCATCACGACTAAGGCCATTCATGAACTGCATCGCATCCAGGGGCGTTATGCATTGGTGACGATGTGCATTGGTGGTGGACAAGGGATCGCTGCGATCTTCGAGCGCGTTTGACATTGACTCAATGGAAAATTCTATGAACAAGCAACGAATAGCTGTGATTGGTGCAGGCACCATGGGCAATGGTATCGCTCAGGTGTGCGCTATCGCAGGCCTGCAGGTGACTTTGGTGGATGTCAGCGATGAGGCATTGGCACGAGGCCTTAAAACCCTTGCGACTAACCTGGAACGCCAGGTTCGCAAAGGTACATTGACGCAAGAATCGAAGGACAATGCTTTAACCCGGATTCATACCGCGACGGACTATGCGTCATTGTCCGACGCAAACCTGATTATCGAAGCGGCGACAGAAAACCTTGACCTGAAGTTGCGCATCCTTCAGCAGATTGACCAACAGGTCGATGCGGCAAGTATCATTGCCAGTAACACGTCATCGCTGTCCATTACTCAACTGGCGGCAGCGGTCAGCCATCCTGAGCGTTTTATTGGCCTGCATTTTTTCAACCCTGTGCCGATGATGGAACTGGTGGAGTTGATTCGCGGCCTGCAAACCTCCGATGCGACCCATGCCCGTACGTTGGCCTTTGCCGAACAGATTGGCAAAACGCCGATTACGGCAAAAAACAGCCCCGGCTTTGCAGTCAATCGCATTCTGGTGCCCATGATCAATGAAGCCATTTTCGCCCTGCAGGAAGGCCTGGCCAGCGCGGAAGATATCGACACTGGCATGAAACTGGGCTGCAACCAACCGATCGGCCCGCTGGCACTGGCTGACTTGATCGGTCTCGATACGTTGCTGGCGGTACTTGAGTCGTTCCATGACGGCTTTGGTGACCCCAAATACCGTCCTGCGCCATTGCTCAAGGAAATGGTTGCTGCGCGATATCTGGGTCGCAAAGTCGGCCAAGGGTTTTACTGTTATGACTGAACGGCGGTCCATGGCAAGCGTCAAAAGCTTCCCTCCTGTCCTGACACGTCAGCTTCAGGCACGTCAAAAAGCTGTAGAGCTTTTCGCCATCAGGGGTTTCGGTCAGGTGAGCATGCGCGACTTGGCAGCTCATCTCGGAATCCATGCGGGATCACTTTATAACCACTTCGAAAGCAAGGAAAGCCTTCTATTCGAAGTCATCGAAGAGCTTTACGAGACACTGCTGGTCAATGCACAGCGCCAATTAAGCAGAAACAAAAACGGCACAGCAAAACTGAATGCGCTGCTGCAGGCACATATTGCCCTACATGAGCAAAAAGGGGCGTACTTCCAAGTGGCCGAGCATGAATCGCGCAATCTCTGCACTCAACATCAGGAGCGGATCCAGCAGCTGCGCCAACGTTACGAAGGGTACTTTCTGACGTTGCTTTCAGATACCGGATCGCACTCGCCAAACCTGAGGGCAGCGGTTCAAAGCATGGTGTCCATTCTAAACAATATCCCGGTGTGGCTTGACCGTACCCCGCTGTCTAAAACCGAACGCGTGAAGCTGATGCTGGAGACCGCTCAAGGATCAATTGCCTGGGCACTCGGGATGCAAAGGACCGCCTGAACCCTGCCCCACGGCCCATCAAACAATTGAGGGTGTACGCTGTACACCCTCAAGCTTGGGACACACATAGCCTCAATAGGCGATGACGATCGACTTGGTTTCGGTGTAAGCCTCAATGGCCGCCCGACCGTTTTCGCGACCTATCCCTGACTGTTTGAAACCACCAAACGGAATGTTCGGATCCGACGGCAGGTGGGTGTTGATCCAGACCGTCCCAGCCTCGATGCGCTCGGCCGTTCGTAACGCGTTACTGATGTTGCGCGTCCAGACACTGGCTGCCAGGCCGTAGGGGGTATCGTTGGCCTGACGAATCACTTCCTCTATATCATCGAACGGCTGAGCCACAAGTACCGGACCGAATACTTCTTCCCTGACCAGCGTCAGTGGCTTACCCGAGGTATGAGCAAACACCGTGGGCTGGACGAAGTATCCAGCACCTTCAGGCGACGCACCTCCCGCCAGCAACTCGGCACCCTCGCGCTCCCCCGTCTCAATCAGCCCCAACACTCGCTGACGTTGCTTGGCTGAAATCAACGGGCCAATCTGGCTCTGCGGATCGAAGCCTGATCCCAGGCGCAAGTTCTTCGCCGCCTGGGCAACCCCATCGACAACTTCATCGAAGTGCTTCTTGTGCACGTACAAACGCGAGCCTGCGGTGCAGACCTGCCCCTGGTCATAAAAAATCGCGCTACTTGCTCCCGCAATCACGCTTTGCACATCGACGTCATCCAGAACAATGACCGGGCTTTTACCGCCCAACTCCAGTGACACTCGTTTGATGTCATGCCCGCATTGCTGCCCAATGATCCGACCGACTTCGGTGGATCCGGTAAACGCGACTTTATTCACACCGGGATGGCGGACCAGCGCGGCACCCGTAGCACCATCACCGGTAATGACATTGAAAACACCTGGGGGAATGCCGGCCTGCAACGCCAGTTCAGCCAGCTTTAAAGCGGTCAAAGGCGTCTCTTCAGAAGGTTTCAGCACCAGGGTACAGCCGGTGGCCAGCGCCGGTGCGATTTTCCAGATGGCCATCAGCAATGGATAGTTCCAAGGGACAATGGCCGCCACTACACCCGCTGGCTGGCGTTTGACGATAGCCTGGAAACGGGTCCCGGGAGCAGACGCCGAGACGTCCAGCGCCAAACCTTCGATCTTGGTCGCCCAGCCGGCCATGTAACGCACCCACTGTGCACCGGCGAGTACGTCGAAGCCTCGGGAGTTAGCCAGCAGCTTGCCGTTATTGAGCGTCTCAAGGCCTGCCAGTAAATCGGCGTGCTCCTCGATCAAATCAGCAAAGCGCAAGATCATCCGCTCACGTACAGCCGGCGTGATGTCTCGCCAGTGAGTGCTGCTCAATGCGGCCTGGGCCGCACGCACCGCTGCGTCCACATCCTGTTCACCGGCGTGAGAAATCTGTGCGATCTCCTGGCCGGTTGCAGGGTCATGGATCGCAGCGGTACGACCATCGACCGCTGCTCGCCATTGACCATTGATCAGTAACTCACGGGGCATCGCCAAGGCCGCCTTGAGCGCAGTTTCATTCGTATACGCGTTCATCGAAAAAACTCCCATTTCATTTTCGGGGGTGTGTTTCCCCGATTTGTTGTTCAGGGACAAGAGGGAATCTTGCTTGTATGAGAACCGGGTTCCGGCTCCATTAGGGGGAACTTGCGAATGAATACCGCCGGTATCAGCGCGCCCACCATCAGCAGGGCCGCCAACCAGAAGCACTCATGAAAGGCTTCAAACGCCGCGGTCGAAGCATTGGTTATGGCGTGCCCCTCCAACCGCGATTGGTAGAGGATCGCCAACACATTGATTCCGATCGCCCCGCCCAACTGCATGAAAAAATTCATGGTGGTAGAGGCATATGGCAGCAATGCAGGTGGAACCGACTGGATGGCGGCGACAGTGGTAGAGGGGATCAGCATCCCCATCGCCACACGGCTGAGCGTGAACCACGCGGCAACCACCCAGAAGCCGGTCAGTGCGGTTGTGTAAGTAAAGCCGATGCTCGCCAGAGCAAACAAAAACAAACCGGCGATGGTCACCGTTCGGGCGCTGAGCCTGTCGCACAAGGCACCCGCGCTGAAGATGACCAGCACCAGAATAATGCCCCCCGGCACCTGCATGGCGCCGGAATCTGCCGGCGAGTAACCCCCGGCACTTTGAAGGAAATACGGGATTAAATAGCTCGTGCCATAGAGACAGAACCCATAAGGTACGGCCACCAGAAATACGGCCCAGAACCGTGGGTTACGAAACAGACTGAGTTCGACCAATGGGGCTTTGCAGCGCAGCTGCCAGACCACCAGCCACACCAGGCTGACCAGTGTCAGTGCCCCGCATCCCAACGTCTGCCAGGTTGTCCAGCCTTTGCTCAGGCCTAACCCGGTAATGTTCAGCAGCGCGAAAATGAAGACTGTCAGCAGCACCATTCCCAGCCAATCGAATCGACCGTGAACAAGGGTGGGGTCCGCCTCGGGTACGTACTTGAACGCCAGTAACAAGGCCGGCAAGCAGAACAGAACCGGAAACAGGAAAATCACAGGCCAACCAAATGGCCCCAGCAACACGCCGCCAACTGCAGGGCCAATGGCAGGCGCCAGCACCGCGCCGACACCAAAAACGCCCATGGCCATTCCTACGGCTTGTGGCGGGAACACCCGGGCAATCGTGATCAGTGCCACTGCCGGAACCAGTCCCATGGCGATGCCCTGCATGACGCGAGCAAAAATGGCTACCTGCGCATTCCAGCTCACGGCGCCCAGCAACGAAACACCGATAAACAGCAACAGGGTAACGATGTAAACACGCCGCAGACCAAATCGCCCGGCAAGCCATCCGGTGGCCAGAATCGAGGTAGTCGCAGTGACCTGAAAGCCAGTGGCGAGCCACTGGATGACCTCTTGACCCACATTGAAAGCGGCCATCATCTCCGGCAAGGCCACCATCACCATGGTCGCTGAAAACCCCAAGGCAATGGTGCCCAGCAGCACAGTGATGCTGGACATCCAGCGATAGTTTCGAGTGAGTTGTTGCGTATCCTGAGTACTCATGGCAATGCCCTGCTCATACGGTTGGCCGCAACACCACACAGAGCGGCGCTGCGTATGCTTGCAATCACTCGTCGCTGTAGACCGCTTTGTCCGCGTGCCAGCGTGTCCAGAGATGGGTATTGGGCATTTGGTAGGCATTCACTTCGCGATCTATCACCACCTGGACGATGGCCGGTTTTCCGCTGGCGAATGCCCGCTCCATGGCCGGAGCGATTTGGTCACTGGTTTCACAGAATTCGCCATGCCCGCCCATGGCCCGGGCCATGTCATCCAGACGGACAAAGGCGTGATCGACCTCGAAGGTTCGGCCGCAGACGTGCATGTAGTAAGGCACTTCCAGGGACCAGCCCTGGTCGTAACCCACCACGATGACAATCGGCAATTGATAACGGACTGCCGTTTCAAACTCCATCGGGTAGAAGCCGAAAGCGCCGTCCCCGGTAATCAGGCAGACACGCTTATCGGCATTCGCTGCGGCCAGTGACGCGCCCAGCGCGTAAGGCAGGCCTGTCCCGAGATTGCCCAGCTTGCCGGCAAACATGAACCCGCCCAGCGAATGCTGGATATAGTTGTGCATCCAGATACTGAAAGCCCCACCGTCCCTGATCAGGACAACGTCTTCGGGCAGGGTCTTTTGAACTTCGAGCACTGCACGCCCCGGATGAATCGGCGTGCTCGAGATGGTTGCGACTTCAGCACAGAAGTCGGCATAGCGGCTTTGCCGTTCGGCTTGCCAGCGCTCCACCTGAGCGTTGTGCTGAAGTGGCTGATGGCGACGTAGCGCAGCGATCAACCGCGGCAAGATCTGCCGCATGTCCCCCGCCAGGCCAACCTCCACCGGACGATTGCGTCCAATGTTCTGTGGGTCCAGATCAAGTTGAATCCAGCGCTGGGTCCCTTGTTTACCGAAATAATTCGGAAAGCCCTTCTGCTCATTCGAATAGGCGTAACCGCCGAAACCCAGCTTTTCACCAATGGGGGTTCCAATCGCGAAAATCACGTCGGCATCGCGGCTGATGCTTGCCCCTGGTTCAAGACCCAGATCAAACACAGATGGATGGGTATCCGCCAACACCCCACGGCCGGATGAAGTGAGAATGACGGGCGCTTGCAGCGCTTGCACCAGCTCGTCGAACAGCGCCTGGGAACCCGAGTTACGGATCCCTGCACCGCCAACCAGCAATGGCGATCTGGCCTGAACCAACATCGAAGCGACTCTTTCGATCTGCGCGTCGCTGACCGTGTCCTCGAATGTCGTCGGGCGATAATTCTGCGGAGCCACCAGCTCACCAAAATCACGATCTTCCAGCAACATATCGAAGGGCAGGCCAATGTAGACCGGACCCGGAGTACCGGTACGCAACTGACGGAAAGCCTCGTGGAAGAGTTCATCGGCCTCCATCGGATTCTCCAGCACGGCGGCAAACTTGGTCATGGGCCTGACCACTTCAATGCTCGGCGGGCACTGGAATTTCGAGCGCCGGGGAGAATTACGCGCCAACGACGTGCGTTCGGAACCGATGTACAATACAGGAAGGTGCTCCTCCCATGAGTTGGCGATGGCGGAATAAAGATTGATGACGCCGGGGCCACAGTTGGCGCCTACCGCTGAAATATTGCCTGTGAAGGCGGCATAGGCCTCAGCCATGAAGCCGCTGGCAGTTTCATGGTGGGGCGCGATCAATGGGACACCACGATCATGCAGTGCATGATGCAACTTGCCGAAAGTGACTTCTGGCAGTGAAAAAAACTTGTCTATGCCTTCGGCAACTAACAGGTCAGCGATTCGTTCGCCTAGTGATTGCAGGGCCATCGTCTCTCTCCATTTATTGTTATGTGTTCGGTGAAACGCGATTGAGCCGGGCTCAAAGCGTCTCTCGATTGGGCAGCAGCATGACCTTGATTGCTTGCCCGCCGCCCTGAACCTCAAAGGCCTGGCTGACGTCGGCAAGTGCAAACTGGTGGGAGATCAAACGTTCACGGTCAAGCTTGCCTTCAGACATCAACTGCAAGGCCAGTTCCAGCTCTTCGGCCGCGTAGCCATTGGAGCCAAACAGGCTGATTTGCTTGTTAATCATCGGCATCATGTCGATGTTCAACCGGTCCTCGTAGGCGCCAAAACAGATGACCCTGCCGTCGCCCGGGCGGACCATGCGCAGGGCCGACTCCAGAGGTGCCGGCCCGGTCATGTGTTTCAGGTACCCGGCACATTCGAAGACAACACTGATATCGGTGGGCTCGATCTCGGGATACGTGATGGGCACAAAGCCACAAATGGCTTTTGCCGTGGTGAGCAAGTCCTGGTGTCGGGGATTGATCGTGTCAGTCGCCCCGATCTCCAAAGCCATGGCCAGGCGCTCATCAGACACATCGATGGCGACGATTTTTCCGATATCGATGGCCAGCGCCTTGAGCGCCTGAATCACCCCCAGACCGATAATGCCCACCCCGAAAACGACTACGTTGTCGCCCGGTTTCAGGTTGGCCTTGCGGATCATTTGCAGACCATCGGCCAAGGGTTCGGTGGTCGCCGCAGCAGCGAAAGAAACATTCTCGGGAATGCGCACCAGCTGGAACGGATTGACAGGCACAGGCACCCAGTCAGCCATACCGCCCATTCCCACGCCTACCACACGTTCACCGATGCTATAACCGACCACCCCCTCCCCAACCGCAGCGATCACCCCACTGAATTCATGCCCGGGAATCTCCAACCCCTCCGGGTCGACGCGCACCAGTTGCTCGCGATGAGCGTCGGTGCGGTACATATGCAGGTCACTCCCGCAAATGCCGCAGGCCTCCACGCGTATCAACACTTCGCCAGGTGCGACTTGCGGCACTGTCGCCTGCGCATTCATTTCTACATGCCCGGGGTTGTGAAAAACGGCTGCTTGCATGGACTCATCCCTTCTAGACGTTGGATATGGCGCGCCCATCAACGCAATTCCTTGCGCATGATTTTTCCACTGGTGGTTTTGGGTAAATCGTCACGAATCTCGATTTGCCGTGGGTATTTATAGGCCGCCATGCGTGATTTACAGAAAACGATAAGTTGTTCAGGTGTGACCTGGGCGCCCGCCTTCAGGCTAACGACGGCTTTCACGCTTTCTCCGCGATAGTCATCTTTCACGCCAACCACTGCGACTTCACGCACATCAGGATGGCCGTAAAGAACGTCTTCCACTTCCCGTGGCCAGACTTTAAAGCCGGAGGCGATGATGACGTCCTTCATCCGATCGACGAGGAACAGCCAACCCCCAGCGTCCAGATACCCGACATCGCCGCTACGCAAAAACCCGTCACTCATGACTTCGCAAGTCGCCTCAGGGCGTTGCCAGTAGCCACGCATGACTTGTGGACCACGAATCAATATCTCCCCGATGCTGCCCGTCGGCAGTGCCTGGCCCTGCTCATTGGCAATACGCAGGTGGGTAGCATGGATGGGTAATCCAACCGACAACACGCCCTCGTCGTTGCACACGGCCAAACGATCATGAGGCACTGCCGTTGCCACAGAAGTGGTTTCAGTCAGTCCATAGACCGCCCGGATGTCGTGCCCGAATTTTTTCCGGAAAGCAATGACCACTGCTTCAGGAATGGGCGCGCCACCTGAGTAGATTTTTTTCAGTGATGCAAGCTGTTCTGGACGAACCTTGTCAGCATTAAGCAGTGCAATGAACGCGGTGATGGCACCGATAGTGAATGCAGCCTGATAGGCCTGCACGGCTTCGGCAAACACCTCAGGATGAAAACGAGCAGTCAGCACCAGTGGAGCGGAGCAGGCAAAGGCGACGCCGATATGCAGAATCAGTCCGGTGACATGAAACAGGGGAGCCATCGCCAGGATCGGCACACCATCATCCAGCGCAGCCCAGCTGCGGAAAGCCTCGCTGTTAAAGGCAAAACTTGCATGACTGTGTTCAACCCCCTTGGGTAGACCGGTGGTTCCCGAGGTGTACACAATTGTGGCAATGTCGCTGCTCTTTATCCGTGTGCGAACCGGCTTGGCATTGGCCCACTTCGCAATGATGTCGCGCAGGAAAAAACCTTCTTCCGCGGGTGCTGAGGGCACTGCGAAAATACGCGGATCATTCAGGTTCTGAAGTTCATGCTCACCCGCAACAATCAACAGCAAGTTGTCGGGCCGATGCTCAAGCTGAGACACCACCTCATGATAGAGAGTGTCATGGCACATCAACACCTTGGCCTGACTGTCCTCAAGCAATAACGAGAGCTCTCGAGCCCGGTTCATCGGGTTGATGCTCACGGCAATTGCCCCCAGCTTCCAACTGGCAATCAAGCCAATCACGAACTGCGGCACATTTTGCATGAACAACCCGATACGATCTCCAGCGACCACACCTTGCTCCTGCCAGAATGCCGCCAATGCATTGGCATCCCGATCCAGTTGCGCATAGCTGAGCGTCGTATCGAAATAATGCACGGCAGCGGCCTGTGGAGCCTTGTCGCGGGCGGCGTCGAACATCTGCAAGGCATCGGTAAAATGCGCCTCAAATGCGCAATCAGGCGAAGACTCGACAACTCGTTCAACACTCATGACGCTGCGGCTCCTCTTGCCCCATGGTGGCGAGGCGGCCAGTGGGCTTCGCTGACCCGTTTTCGAGCGTTACAAGGCACAAAATGGCCTTCATCACAGACCTCGCATTTTCTTTTTTTTGGATTATCGCGGCGTGTGGATCAAGCATCAGCCTTGAAAAAATCGAGTGCCAGCACCGCAGTTGCTATAAGTGTTCGCCCCTCCATCATCCAGCCGCATCGTCTGTTCAGACTATTCTTGAGCCCCCTACTCGCGAGTAAGCTATTTCCATGAAAGCGCCGATGCGCCCTCTCGGATCGATGGCTCTCGGGCAATGATGTCATCCAGCCGCAACTCGTTTGATCAGGGATTTCCATGACGAACTCCATCGACAATCGTTCACCTTGGGCCAAGAAGCAGGACCGCCTGACCGAGCGAGAAAACAAGCGCGACGCTGTACTACGCACGGCCGCCGAGTTGTTCAACGAGAAAGGCTTTCACGCCACCTCCCTTGACGAAGTGGCTGAGCGGCTGAATGTGAGCAAGCCGACGGTGTATTACTACGTGAAGAACAAAGATGAAATCCTCTTCGAGTGCGTACGTATCGGTCTGGAGATGCTGGAGAACGCCTCGAACGAAGCCATTCAGAGTGGGAGTGATTCAAGGGAGAACCTGATCGCCGTGATGCGCAAGTATGCCGAGATCGTGACGATGGATTTCGGTATGTGCCTGATTCGCGTCGGTGAAGACCCCTTGCCTTTGGAAAGTCGCCGCAAACTGCGACGACTCAAGAGTCGCATCGATCTCAAGTTCCGCAGCCTGATCCAGCAAGGTATCGCCGACGGAGTCTTGATGCCCTGCGATCCGAAAATCGCAGCGTTCACCATCGCCGGTGCGTTGAGCTGGATTGCCCGTTGGTATGACCCCAAGGGCCCCCTCAGGGCCGAAGACATCGCCAACCAATGCATCGACTTGCTGATGAACGGGCTCAATTGCAGATCGACCCCCAGCAGCGGTGTCAACTGATCCAGTCCCACCGAGAAGTGCTCAACATGACAAAAAAAGAGACCTCAAACATTACCGAGTTTCAACCCGAACAGCTCCAGGCATTCCTCAAGGACACGATCAGCGGGCTGCAAGGGAATATGCGCCTTGAGCGCATCGGTGGCGGCCAGTCCAACCCGACGTTCTTTGTCACCTTTGACAATCGCGAACTGGTGCTTCGCAAAAAACCAAGTGGCGAGATCCTGCCATCGGCCCACGCGGTCGATCGGGAATACCGGGTCATGACCGCACTTGCGCAGTCCAGGGTCCCAGTGCCAAAGACTGTGCTTTATCACGCAGAACCCGACATCGTCGGAACGCCCTTCTATTTAATGGAAAGACTTCAGGGACGCGTTTTCCCCGAATACAGTCTGCCCGGCGTATCACCCGACGATCGCAAGGCCATGTATGAATCCATGGCCCGGACTCTGGCAGAGCTGCATCAAGTTGACTGGCAGGCGATCGGCCTTTCTGACTATGGCCGAGAAGGCAATTACTTCTCCAGACAGCTGGCGCGCTGGGGCAGCCAATGGGAAACGGCCGACCGGCACGATAATCCGCAGCTTGACAGCCTGCTGGCCTGGCTTCGCGCCAATTTGCCACAGGACGATGAAACCACGGTGTGCCATGGCGATTTCCGACTAGGCAACCTGATGTTTCACCCCACCGAACCGCGAGTGATCGGCGTACTCGACTGGGAACTTTCAACCCTCGGTCACCCACTGGCCGATCTGGCTTACAACTGCATCGCCTGGCACACCTTGCCGTCTGAATACGGCGGTATCCGCGGCCTGGATCTGCAAGCGCTGGGCATACCCTCGCAAGCAGAGTATTTGCAGCAGTACTACGCCTCCACTCAACGCAGTCGAGGGGCCGAAACTTTTCACTTTGCTTTCGCGCTGTTTCGCCTGGCGGTGATTTTCGAAGGCATCGCTGCCCGGGCACGGTCCGGCAGTGCAGCTTCGGAGAACGCCGCAAGCGTCGGCCCCCTGGGAAAAGTGTTCGCCCGACGCGGCCTCGAGCTGCTCGATAACGCCATTGTCCTTTGACCCGTCGAGACCCGCCCATGAACTTTGAATATCCGCCCCACGTCGTTCAACTGCAACAACGCCTTCAAGCGTTCTACGATAATTACTTGCTGCCGGCGAACGTCCAATGGCATCACCAGGCTGAACAAGGTATTTACCCGCTTGAGTTGATCAATGACCTTAAGGCTCTCGCCAAGGACGAAGGGTTATGGAACCTGTTTCTGCCAGCCCTGCGATCGGACGAGCCTGGCACCCGGCTAAGCAACCTCGAATACGCGCCGCTGTCGGAAATCATGGGCAGACTGCCTTGGGCTGCCGAGGTATTCAACTGCAATGCACCAGACTCCGGCAATATGGAGCTGTTGCACCTGGCGGCCAACCCCGAGCAATACCAGCGCTGGCTCAAGCCGTTGCTGGAAGGTGACATTCGCTCCTGTTTCGCCATGACCGAGCCGGATGTCGCTTCCTCGGATGCCACCAACATCGCCACGCGCATTGAGCGCGACGGTGAGCAGTACGTGATCAACGGGCGCAAATGGTTCACCACGGGCGCTCTGCACCCAAACTGCAAATTGATGATCGTACTGGGCCGCAATGCCGATGAAAGCAGCAGCCACCAAAACCACTCGATGATCCTTGTGCCGATGGACACTCCCGGCGTCCAGATCGTGCGCAACGTGCCGCTCATGCATCACTACGCCGTCGAGGGGCATTGCGAAGTATTGCTCAGCAACGTTCGAGTTCCCCTTGATCACCTGCTGGGCAAGGAAGGCGGCGGCTTTTCCCTCGCCCAGGCACGTCTGGGGCCGGGACGCATTCATCATTGCATGCGCACCATCGGTCAGTGCGAACTGGCGCTCGAATTGATGTGCACCCGCGCTCTGGAGCGCAAGGCTTTCGGTCGTCACCTGGCAGATTTCTCCAATGTGCGTGACTGGATCGCCGAGTCGCGAGTCGAGATCGATCAGGCGCGCCTCCTGGTGCTGCGCGCCGCAGACACTATCGATCGTTTGGGCAATAACAGTGCCCGTGTCGATGTCTCGGCCATCAAGCTGGTCGCCGCACGCCTGCAAACCCGCGTGCTGGATCGTGCCATTCAAGTATTTGGTGCAATGGGCATGACCGCCGATACCCCGCTCGCATTCCTCTGGACCTGGGGGCGCGCGCTGCACTTCATTGACGGCCCGGACGAGGTGCATCTACGCACCGTCGCCAAGGATGAACTCGCCAAGGCCAAAACCCGCGGCGCGGCCTGCGCAGCCTACTTCACCCCAAATCTGCCGTCCCATCCCCCCGCAGGAGCACAGCAATGAACAGTGAGGATGCGCCATTGACGTTGACCCTGGACGGTCCGGTTGCCCACCTGCTTTTTGACCGCCCTGCGGCACTGAACGCAATTAACGTCCCCATGGCTATCGCGTTTCGCGACGCCATGCGGACCATCGCCGCCTCAAGCGATATCCGTGTCGTTATCCTCAAGGGCGCCGGCCGTGCGTTCATCGCAGGGGGTGATCTCGCCAGCCTGCGAGAAAACCCGCTGGAAAATGCCCAGGCACTGATTGAACCCTTGCATGAGGCGCTGGCGATCATGACCGGACTGTCACAACCGGTGATTGCCAGCGTACACGGCGCCGTCGCAGGCGCTGGCGTCAGCATCGCGCTGGCCTGTGATTTTGTCCTGGCCGCGCAGGGCACGCGCTTCAACCTGGCTTATGCCTCGATTGGCACCAGCCCTGATGCATCGGCCTCATGGCACCTGCCAAGGCTGGTCGGCCTGCATAAAGCCATGGAACTGCTACTGCTCAGTGAGCCGTTCGATGCCGACGAAGCATTGCGCCTGGGTTTGATCGGCAAAAAGGTGGCGGCGGATCAGCTCCAGGCTGAAACCGAACGCTTGGCCAATCGGTTGGCACAGGGCCCTACGTTCGCGCTGGGACAAACCAAACGGCTGCTAAGAAACGCCTTCCAACGTAGCCTTGAGGAGCAACTGGACGCCGAACGCGAAGGGTTTTGCGCGTGCACTCAAACCGAGGATTTCGGTCGCGGAATAGAAGCGTTCTTCGCCAAGGAAAGAGCCCACTATCTCGGCTCTTAGTCAGAACAGACGATGCCGCTTTGCCGACCTTTTCCAAACACCCTTTACGGCCTCGTGAGAGGCCGTTTTTCATCGACTGATCCGGCTCAATCGTTGTTGGGTGTAATACTGCCCAACAGCAGACGCACCAGCGCTGTTTGACGGGTCACCCCGG
>Ga0213829_1000567_pt1 | contig 33679 bp, 24 predicted proteins | sample MC6MC0896MG_FD_180665 | JGI IMG/M metagenome (GOLD analysis project Ga0213829, IMG submission 180665) | Enriched soil aggregate microbial communities from Iowa State University, Ames, United States - MC6-MC0896-MG | ecosystem: Environmental > Terrestrial > Soil > Unclassified | place: USA: Iowa...
AATACATCTATTTAAGTTGTCATGCTGCACCTGATGCAGCATCGCATCTAGTTTTCCGCACAGTTAATCATCTTGATAATGAAATTAATTGAAAGATCTGTATTTTATTCTCAATCAAAAATCCAATACTACTATTTACTACAATCCAAAACTGAGCATTCACAACGCAGTGAGCGTTGATTCGATGAAAATAGCGCAAAATCAAATGTTGTTTGAAGCTTTGAAAAGCGAAATCGCAGATTCATGAATACAATATTATAAGATCATAAAGAATGAATAGTTTATTTGATTTCGCTATTAAATCGTTAATCGACCACGAGTAGTGGCGCTCAGGAGTTTTGTTTCTTTTGCGACCAAAAGAAAAAACATCCTTAAATCTGTCTTCAATGATTACTTTCTTTGTACTTTTCACACACGAAAAGTACCAAAAGTGCTTTTATTGCGGCGATCTTTTAATCGGTCGAAATTCACTTTTGAAGCTACCAGATCGAAACGTCGCTCCGCTCCCCTATCTGCTTTCGCTCCATGCAGTGTTTCGACGCTCGATCAAAACCTCATACCACTTGGTTTATAGTCCTATTCTCTTTTAAATCAAAATCCTAATGCTGAACAATTCCAGATTTAAAACCGACATTATTTTTTCAGCGAGTGTCAACTCTTTGAAGAAAAGGAATAAATCAAATACGACCGAAGGGAGCGATTATTTGATTTTCTTTTCAAGAAGTTTGTTGACCGTTTAAAAAATACAGTCTTGATCTTTTATAACTTTTGTATCAAGACAAAAGTTAGAGATTAGTTCCATCGCTTAATCTTCTTTAAATTAGCATTAAACAAACTTAACTTCCAATTAAAACCCATAAAACTAGTTTACCTCCATTTCCTAAAAAACAACCCTTTTTAAAGCCCCTACACCCCTACCAAATTATTTCAACCTCCAATTTGGAAAATACAAATAAAGGCAATACTTTTAAAGTGCGAGTTTATAAGTTAAAATGCCCTAAATATTTGGTGCCAAAGCAATTTGGTACATTATATACGGCGCTGGCTTTATTGTATAACAGATTATCACACTGCTACCACACGATAAGCCTGTTGCTGTTATATAACTTTTGGTGCAGGAGCAAAGTTATGTCACCTTATTAAGGTGGATGCGTTATGGCGGTATGTACAAATTTCGTTCTCATAAATAATATTTTATGTGGTTATGGAACGATGTTTCTGGAGTGTAATAATTCTTTGCAGAAAAGCAAGGAGCGGTTTCACACTTTAGTATCGAGGGCGACCAAACCCAACTTTAAAACCTGAAGGTTAAAAAGTCTCCCACTAAAGCATATGTGAAAACCGCCCATGCCGTGTACGAAAGTACAAAACTTTTTAGACATGGTGCGATTTCACGATACACTCGAGGGAAATTTTGGTCGTTTCGATTCGAGTTAACATCGTTTTAATTCGTCATTACAGACTAATTATCAATTCGCTAAAACAAATATACAAATATTTTTTAACACACCAATATATAGGTGTAATATTTTTTTCATTAGAATGATTAAGTTATATGAATATGCAACAACTCATTTAGATTTTGTACTTATTAATCATATTAAAAGTTTGAGATTAAAAAAAGGTTTCTCACAAGAACAATTGAGTTTAAAGATGGGTCTAACTAAGAGTTTTGTTGGCAATGTTGAGAATATTAAGGAAGATCACAAATACGCTACCCGTCACTTAACACTTTTAGCAAAAGCCTTTGGTTTTAAAAATATTTCAGATTTACTGAAGTTTCCAACTCCTGAATACGACAAAATAAAAGTAACGGTGCAACAGACTTATAATGAAACAGGAACTAAAGTGATCAAGAGCGAAGTAGTAAAAATTAAGCCTGTTGAATAATACCAGTTTAGCCTTAATAAAGTATTTTAAAGAGATACAAATATTAGTCAAAATATAATCAATTCAAAAAGCGAAAGTGCAAATAGGAATATGACTCAAATTTCTTGATATTTAATTATCCGATTTAAAAAATAATCATTTGAAAACTTGAGTATATTTTATTTTGTGTGTTAGGCATAATTTTAACAAAACGAAATAAATAATATTAATGACCATTGATAATTTTTTATATGAACTAGAAAATAGTAAACCTTTAAGTTTAGAAACTATTGATTTTGTACAAAATGATCGTGAAATAGGAAAACTGTTAGTAAATCATTTTAAAGAAAATAAAAATCGAGATTTAGCATTAAAACTTCTTGAAAAATTTAGTAAAATAAGAAACCAACCGTATCCTAATAACTACGATATTGGTAGCGAAGCTTTAATGTTGTCTGCTTACATTTTAGGTTTACATCAAAATATTGAAGATTGCTTGAAGATTTGGAATACAAAAACTATTGACTTCGATACATTTTGTGGATTTGATATTCAACTAGTTGTATTTGCAGGAGTAAATAGGACCATAGATTATTTGAAAACCATAAATAGTGATGAATCTCAAGATGCTTTAAAATATATTGAAGAATGTAAAATAAGTGGCGATTTTGAAGATATTGAAAATTATTTCTCTGAAAATCACTCACCTTGGTTTGTATAAAAACATACAGCTAAAGGGCTTGGCGAAATGTCGGGTTAATGCTAAACTTGAAGTTTTGGCGTTCTATTCCGCAAAAAGCCAATTATATTGACTTTTTTCTTAAATTAATTCAATTAACAGGCTTTTGCTTAGTGTGTCGCTAAATTGAAACTTTTCGCTTCAATTTCCGCCACGTGCGCCAAGCCCCGAAACGTTACCAGTAAAGTTGAATAACTGCCCAATCACGACAGTTTGTAAATTAACCGGTAGTCTGTCCTCTACTCGACTTCGACCTGACTTTGACACAAACTTCAAGAGTTGTGCTTCGTTCAAATTTTCGGCGGTGTACATGTACTGTAAACAAAACTTAGCGCAACTGTTATTCATTCTGCAGTTTAACAAAACAAGCCATAACCGTATGCACGAAATGCGGTGACTCACTCACTGAATCATCTGTATAAACCACGGCTAATCCTACAAAAGGTAATTGTTTATGGTTATCATCCACAGGAGCATAATCCACAATCACATCTTTATTTTTGCTTTGTCCGTCAAGCTCTACGTACTGTATGTTGGGTTCGGTTATAAAAATTTCGCCATTAGTCACACCGTACCATCCTGTTGCTACTTCTAAAAATTGGCCTTTGTATTTTACCGCCAGTTCGTATGGAAGACTGCCTAAATTAAGTTGGTTGGTTTTGGCATCGTAAAGCAAACCGCTGGGGTCTATTTCCGAGTTTTTATTGAGTGATTTGTTTGTCAGGTTGCTGTAGCTGTCCAAATCTTGTAAAAGCTCGTTGAAAGTTTTTTCCGGTTGGTTCTTCGTCATTTGCAGAAAAGTCGCCATCAGCTGGTTATGGTAGGTGCCGTCTTTCTGCCTCCACAAATACGGTTGTAATTCTTGCTTTAAGCTTTTTACATACCTTGATACTTCGGCAAAACGCTCCTGACCTACTTTTATATTCGGGTGGTTCTGTGTGGCTGCCTTGGTAAACCCGCCCGAATAACGCTTTACGTATGTTTTACCATTACGCTGGCAAAATATAAAATCTCCCAAACGTCCCCATATGTTAAAAATATTGTCTGCCTTAGCCATATATTTGTGTTTTTTACCATATTTTTTCGCAGTTATCTAAAATACGAAAAAAATTACTACCTTTCCACTTCTCCCGTTTTCCCTATTCCCCGTTTAATCCTGCATTAGTATCGCATCAATGCCGTGTTTAATGCATACCAAAGCCGTGTTATATCAATAGTTTAGTCTGGTTAAAAAGTACACCATCTTTTCATGAGTGTTTTGATTAAAATTAATCCTACATAAAAAACCGCTTCTTTTTACAGAAACGGTTTTGGAATTTGGTTAGATTGGGTAATAATTTTATTTTGAAATTTTACTAGGGAGCATTGGATTTGTTAAAATCTGACAACTATAAACTATTTTTTTAACCAGTAAATCCATCGGGGGATTTACAGGATAATTAACGGTAAGACCATTTCCGTCTGTGACGGAAGTAACATAAAAGATTCCTGATTTTGGCGGTTGATAGATGAATGGTGACGACATTACATTATTTGCCGTGTATGCAACTCCATCAAACAAATAGTTAACTTTCCAGCCAGTACTAGCTGGATCTCCTGTAAGTGTTACCCTTACCTGTTCTACAGGAAAGCCTGCCACACATGTTGAGCTTACTACAGCCGAAGGAACTGTAGAAGGTGTCGCATTTGCAGCGTTATTAGATAAATCTGGATCAAACATGAGACTGGAAGCCTTTGCCGTATTAGTATAAGGTCCCGTAGATCTCAATGTAGCAGTAATGGTTAAAGTTCTGGATTGATTAACATTTAAATCTCCTATTATCCAATTACCACTTGAACTGCTATAGCTACCGCCATTTGTACTCACAGAAGCTGAGGAAAATGTATAACCTACAGGTAACAGATCGATAACCCGTACCCCAGCCGCATTATGAGGTCCATTATTTGTAACCGTTACGGTAAATGTCAGGTTACTGTTTATTGCAGGATTCGTCGGATTCACAGTTTTCGTTACTGCAATATCTGAAGCACCTACAACAATATTTACATAAGCTTCATCACAACTTCCTGTATTACTGCATATTCTATATCGAAAACGGTCAATCCCAATATAACCCGCATTGGGCGTATAGGTAACCGTATTGTTTGCATTCACAACTACCGTACCGTTAGAAGGTCCTTCATTAGGAACAATTTGCAGCGAACTTAAAATTACCGCACTAGGGATTAAGTCGTTTGCCAATGCATTAATAGTTATGGGAGTATTTACATTTGTTGTAACATTATCATTATTGGAAACTACGATAGCAAGAAAACGATAATTAAAACTTAAAAATGCTGGATCGGACGATCCGCCTAACTGATAAATTAATTTTCGTGGGATTGTATAGTTAGTACTATTTAAACCAAAAGCCGAAGCGTCAAAGGCAGACAATCGTATTTCTCTTTCCGAATTTATAAAACTTGTTCCTCCAGAGGTTCCATCGGGGTTAAAAAAGTCATACATTCCTTTACCTAAAACTGGCAAATCTGTTTGATTTATCGACACAATATTCCCAACTCTTACACCGGCGGCATCTTCAAACCAAACCTGATCTATTTTATCACTAACCGGTTGTGCTATTTGTGAAACTAAGATATCTGGTATGCCATCACCTATTTCCTGAAAACCGGAAATCATTGAAAAAGGAAATTCCATTTTTACCGGCGTGTTATCTGCATTCTGGATATTTGTTATCCCAGTTCCTAAATTCAAACCATTAATGCCATCCGAAAGAACGTCCGAAAGTTTTACCGGGATACTGTAAGGATAAGGAATTGTTGTCACAGCATTGTGCTTACCGTCTTGCATTTCTCCTAATTGCGCAAAACGGCTACCTCCTTGGGCAACTGTAATATTAACTACAGGAAGTGCCTGATAAATTCGTGGCGAATAAGTAAATCCTAAAATACTTAGCAGGGGATCATTTACTCCCGTACTATATATTACGTTATTAAACTTAAATGCTAACAAATCATGGGAATAATCAATTTTCACATTATTGATCGCCCCCACCCCAGAATGCCAAAAACCATTATAATCTGTATAAATATGGGTAATATTCTGCGAATACGTAAAATTTAAGCATAATATTGAGGTTAAGAGTACTATAAATTTATTACTGTCAATTTTTTTTGTATGATTACGGGTCATTTTACTACGCATTAATTGTTTTTAACTACAAAAACAATATTCATGAATGTTTTTTCTGATGCATTTGAATTTTTCACCCTGTATGTTAAAACACCATTTTGGTCAATTGCTAGATTATCAAAAATATTGGTATCGTAGTAAGTAATATAATATTCCAATTGCGATGCAAGCAAGGTGGGAATACCCTCTGTTGATCCGGAACTGATTACCATAGGTGATCCAAACTGATTAATATATTCATTATAAAGATTTCGATTAAACGTACCCACTACTGAAATATCAAATACAATCGATGGCATATAGAAAAATTTGGGCATCACGGCTTTTACCTTCTTTACTACGTTTGTTGCTGGATTAACTACCATAATGTTGTCAGATACTGCACCTGTTTGCAAACCGGCAATAGCTAGAGTATTTGTTGCCGTAGCTGTAATAGTTGTAGCTTCGTTTAAAGCCCCCCCTAAACCAACATGATCATTATAGGTGCCTGTTGTATTTACTTTTATACCATTATAGGTATTAACTTGTAACGCACCACCAGCAGCTTGTGATAATCCGTTCCCAGCCACGTTTGTATTTAAATCTTCCCCTTGGATAGAACCGTTTGCAATTTTAGCTGAATTTACTGCACCATCGGCAATACCTAAAGTAACATCGGCTAAGACCGTATTTGCTAACGATGTTCCTGTACCTACTGTGCTACCACCAGTTACAGTAATGCCTGATCCTGTTAAGGTTTTTCCGATACCTGTAGTCCCTGTATTCACAGATAGTGTGCCGTCTGCAGCTACATTTACTGAAGGGTTATTTGTTGCTTGTTTTACTACACCCAAATTTCCAGAATTTGTTGCTGTAGCCACATTAACTGCATATGCTGTATTATTCCCAGATACAGTACTTCCAAACGTTGTATTTGTACCGTTAACAATACTTACTGTTCTTTGACTTGATTGTATTGCAGCCGCATCTAAAAAAGCACCCGCATTATATGTAATTAAGTTACCATTTGCTGCACTACGAACATTTGCTGTTGTGGCGTTTGCAGAGCCGCCTTCGGGAGTATAAGTAATAACTCCTGTTGTTGTATTCTGTGATAAAGTAGTTTGCGTTTCTCCTGCTTTAATTGCAGGTGAAAGATCAATAGCAGCTGTTAAACCGTTGGCATTTGTACTTAAGCTTGTTCCACTTAAAGTGTTCGAAAAATTATTAAGAATACTTGCTGTTGGCGCGATACCGTTTACTGTACTCGTTAATGTATTCCCCGATACCCCTAAAGTATGTGTGGTTGCTGCTGTGACTGCCGAACCTAAATCCAAACCTGTTGATGCAACTCCGTTTACGGTACTTACTAACTGGTTTGAAGCATTTAAAGACAACCCATTACTGTTGATCATATCTACCGCAGATCCCGTTGTTCCGTTAACTGTTGTAGTTAATGAATTACCAGAAGATGTATTACTTACACTGGTTATTAATGAAGTTTTATCTGCCCATACCGTAGCACCTGAGCCATTTGTTATTAAAACCTGATTGTTTGAACCTGGGGTTATTTTATTAGCATTAAGTGTTCCACCAATGTTGTTTAATGTAAGATTAGCTTCGTTAATATCTATCGAGAATGCTTTTAAGGCCGCTCCTTCAGGTGTACCTGCTAATGAAACTTTAGTACTAGCGGCTGTTACGTCTTGTCCTGAAATAGATGAACTAGGAACTGTATTTGTATAGGTTACTACACCATTTGCATCTGCAACAGCAACTCTATCCGCTGTACCGTTACCCGCTGTAAGTTTTTGTGCGGTAACATTTGCGTTTGCAATATTTTCTGTTTGCACGGCATTATCTGCCAGTTTTGCATTTGTAACAGCGTCGACAGCTAATTTAGCGGTTGTAACACCTAAATCAGCAATTTGTATCGTTGCATTACCCAATAATTTATCATTTCCATCTGTAGATCCTGTAAATTCGATACCACCTTGTGTGGTTAATGTTCCTTTACCACTAATTGTTGCTGGAGTAATAGCTGCAGGTGTCCAAGCGGTTCCGTTATAGGTTAGCACCTGATTGTTTGTTGGTGCAGTATTTGAAACTGGTATTCCCTGTATCTTTCCAACAACCGTTGCTCCTAAAGTTCCGGTTACATCGCCTGTTACTGCTAATGCAGAAGCATCATCATTCGCTAACAAGCGTTTCCAGGAGCTATTTGGGGTTGTTCCATCGGTAGTCCAATAATAATAACCCGGTTTTATGGTAGCACCTACCGTTGCGGTATTATAAACCAATAAAGAATTTGTTTTATCAACATTTGTTGCAGTTTCACCTTTAACAGGTAAAAAAACCGTTAACGATGTTAAAGTAACCCGAGGAATTAAAAGTCCTTTAGATTCGGACTGCATATCAATAACTACTGCTTTACTTGGCTGATTGGTTCCGAATCCCTGTTGCGCATATAACCCGTTGGCACTTAAAGCAAGTGCCAACAAGGTTAAATTTATTTTTGTTGCTTTTTTCATAAGCAATAATTAGCTGATTTTAAATTAGTTTCTTCCTACAATCTCCCATGATGTACCGTTAGATTTTATAATCCACGACTGGTATGGCAATGCACCGTAAGTTAATGTTGTAGAACCTACAAGAATATTTAAGTAATCTGCAACTTCTGCTGTGTTGGTTATTTTAACATTTACAACTTGTCCTTTATTAGTTGCTGTTGCAGCAGGTAATGTAACATTTATATCTCCCGAAACAATTTTCGCAGTAATATTAACTTCTTGAACGAAATCATTATATCCTGTAATAGTGCTAACCACTTGGCTTGCTTCTATGTACTGCGATACCGAACGAGCTGCTTTGCGTAACACACCTGTTGTACCTTCGGCATACATAATTTCTGTAGATGCTGTTGCAGGAACAATCAATCCTTGTACACCTAATGTATTTGCAGGTGTTGGATCATTAGTACTGTTAACACCAGTTGTAATTACTGTTGTTCTTTTTAATACACCTCCCAATTCAATATCAATGTTTTCTTTATTTAAACCGTTGGCTACAGTAACCAATGAATTTGGTGTTACCCAATCTGTTGTTAAGGTACCTGCGTTATCTACTGTAGTAAGAATTTGATTTACAGCTGTACCCGGTTTAATCTCAATGTTTAAGTCTTGTAATAAAGCTTGATTTGTAGGAGTTGATACAGTTATAGACGTTGAAGTTAATTGCTTGCCAAGAGCTGCTGCTGCATCTTTATATTCTACAGAACCATTTAAATTTGCAACAGGTATTTTGTTTAAATCAGTTCCATCTGTAGCTGCTACTAACTTTCCTGCTGTTACACTTGTGTTCGCAAGATCGTCTGTTTTTACCTCTCCGTCTTCAATTTTTTCAGAAGTAATTGCGTCATTAGCAATTCCTAAAGTTACATCTGCCAATACACTTTGTGCTAATGATGTTCCTGTGCCAGCTGTTGTACCTGCTGAAACTGTGATTCCTGTACCAGTTAAAGTTTTTCCTGCTGCTGCCGCAACTGTAGATGGCTCCCATCTACCATTTTGAAACACCAACATGTTATTAGTACTGGTAGGATCTACATCTGAGACAGGTATCCCTTGAATTGCACCAACTGTTAAATTTGATAAAGTTCCAGAAACGTCGCCTTGTGCAGCATTATTAGAATCTAACCCAACTTTCACATTTGCTTCATTAATTGACAAAGATCCGTCTGTTGCAATTGTTATCTCCTCACCTGTAGCTGCAGATTGTTTTACAACACCTAATGTTGTAGCAGACGCTGTTGCTATTGAGACAGTATAATCTGTACCTCCTGTAGTTGTATTTGGCGTACCAGCATCTTTAGACAACGGAGCAACAAATGCATAATTGTCTTTATTTGCCAAAGCCGATTGTGCTATCCACTTTACATCGCCATTTGTATCTGTAACCATTACCATATTTTCATCACCACCAAGGTTATTGTCGGTTGATGAATTCGGAGCTTTAATATCTGTAGTTGTAATGGTTCCGTCTTTAATATCAGCAGAAGTGATACTCTCTGGCGCAATACTTAATCGTGTTGCGACTAGTACAGCATCTGTTAAGCTATTTGAAGTAGCACCTGTTTGACCGATTACAATTTTTCCATCGGTAGTTAAATCTTCACCTGCTGCTTCTGCAACGGTTTTGTAAGTTACAGTACCATTGCTATTTGCTACAGGCACAGTGTTTGGTGCCGCAACCGTTCCATTTTCTGAATCTTTCGTTGACAATTTATCTGCAGTTACAGCTCCTGCTGCTAATTCATTTGCATCAACTGCACCGGTTCCAATTTGTGCAGCAGTGATTGAGTTTGCACCAATCTCTAATTTAATATCTTTTAGAACTGTACCAATTGCACTTGAGCTTGAATCAGCATTTGAACCTGTTATTTGAATAATATTGTCGGTAGTTAAATCTTTACCTATCGCTGTTGAAGGATCTTGATATTGAATCTCGGTAGATCCACCGTTAGTAACAACAGTTGCAATTTGTCCTGGAATAGCAGTTCCTGGGTTTAGTTTTTCTGCCCCGATAGATTTATTAGCAATGCCTAATTCTACATCTTTTAAAACAGAATTTGTAAGTTCAGTTGTATTATTAATCGTGATTATTCCACCAGCACTTGATATTTTTTTTGCTGCTAAAGTACCTGCATCAATTGTATCTTCTATTAATGTTTTAGGAGAAACTTCTTTTAAGATACCGTCTGATCCCATTACCACAATATTCTGCATTGCTGGATCAAAGGCTGCATTATCTAAAACTGTTAACCCATCAATCGCCAATGTATTTGTAGCGGTTGTTTTTATTACCGTTGGCGTTGATAAATCTCCACCTAAACCAACATTTGTGTTACCATTATTGTCAGTTGTTACATTGATCCCGTTAACACCTTTTATAAAATCATCTGGATCTACCCACTCAGATACATATGGTTCAGTAGCAACTGTTGCAGGATCAGGATTTGGAATACTAACTAATACTTGTCCATTCTTCGTACCACCTTCAACACTCACTGTATAAGTGGTTGTTAGTCCAGTAACGTCTTCAACAACCTTAACATTATTTCCTTCTTCTACAACTACTTTCTTTTCTGTGTTTGATGATACAATACGAACCCATTTTCCTTGCCATGCAGTTTCGGTTGTTGTATTGTTACGCTCCCAGTAATAAAAACCAGGTGTTACATTGTTTGCTACCTCTGGTCCTGTAAGGGCTGATGTTGCTTTATTATAAACTAACAAACCGTGAGCAGGTGCATCTACTGGCGATGCTACTGTTATGTTTGATAAATCTAAACGAGGAATTAACAAACCACGTTGTGAAGATACGATATCTACTGCCGCAGATTTACTTGGTGTATTGGTACCAAAACCCTGCTGAGCGAATGTTTTTGTTGATGCTAACATAGCAAATGCAACAAATGCTGATAGTAATAATTTTTTCATATTGAATTGAAAATTTTTCTTTTATTTTTTATTGTTTGTTGTTGATCTATTAAAACTTTTCTACTATTTTCCAAATAGTTCCGTCTGAAACTAAATTCCAACCCGAATAAGGTAATGCCGTGTATAAACCTCCGGATACTCCTTCAATTTGTCCTATAACGTTCACAAAGTTGCTTTCGTTATCATCGTACTTTTTTATGGTAAATTTTTTTCCTTTATTATTTACGGGGTTTGGCAAAGCTATTGTTATGCTTGAAGTACTTGCGTCTCCAAATAATACAACATCTGCCAGTTTAGCACTATAATCTTGGTTTACTTGTTTTATGGCATGCATGGTTTCAAAGCTTACAGCCAATTCGCCATCCTGACTAATTGTTACAGAAGGGCTTACAGCTGCTTCTTTTACAACTCCTAATGTTGAAGGATTAATTCCTTGCGCACCTTTTGCAGTGGCAACATTTACTTTCCAGTTTGTTTTGGTTGGATCTGTTGGGTCTATGCTAGATTCTACTGTAGTGTTTGTTCCATCAACTAAACCAACTGTTTTTAAAACAGTACTTAAATCAGTTTCATTAATAATACGATTCCACCTGTTATCCATCCAGAAATAATAACCTCTCGATAATGAGTTTGAAGGATTGGTATTAAAAACCAGTAAAGATTCAACGTTACCGTTTGAGATGGTAACTGCGTCTGTAATACTTTTAAGTGGGATACGTGGTATTAAAATTCCTTTGTCTTTTGCAGCAATTTCTAACTGTGCAGATTTATTCGGAGTCAAAGTACCTATACCTACTTGCGCGTTTATTACTGTGCTGAATAGCCCCCCCGCTATCAACCATAATATTTTTTTCATATAAAAAGATACTATGGTTAAATTTTAAACCTATCTACAATGAAGATGAAGTTTAGCATTTAACCAAATTTTAAAATAGCTTTTCTTTTAGTAAGAAGATTTGCTATGCTTATGTTGCTTAATTAAAAAAATCACAATTCTAAAAATTTTAAATTTTTAGTTCCCCAATTGTAATTTTATCACTCTTATGTTATTTCTCAACAAATCATATCGGCATTTATTATAATAGCTGAAAGATGATATAATCTTCCTTTTTCCATTAAACTAATACACTAGAAGTTGTCTTTTCTTTTAAGATTTGTTTTTCGTGGCGAATTTCGATATATATTTTATTATCTGCTCTTTATAAGTAGGTAGTTTTTAGGTAGTATTTGAATTATTTTTCACTACCCACTGTGTAGTCACTTGCAAAATATTGATTTTAAACAACTTAAACTAAAATTAATTATTCTATTAAAAGTAAAAAACTATTTATTAAATACATTTGTAATTATTATTTTTGTTGAAATAAATTTTTAATGAAAAACTTAATAATTTCTATATTACTGCTTTTCAGCACATTTATATATTCACAAAAAAAACCGATTGAATCATTACAGGAAAAAATCATCCAATATAATCATTCGGAAAGGTATGATTTATCAATAAAACTATTAAGAGATTTCATAACTGACAAGAAAACTTCTGCTGATGATAAGTACAATGCATACATTATAAAATCGAATATTTATAAAAATCTTTTTAAATATCAGCATGCCCTTAAAAATCTAGAAGCAGCTTTTCAAGAGGGTAAAAGAGGATCTAATCCTGAAATTGTTTCACAGGAAATTAAGGCCGAGAAAGCGTTTATATTTTTTGAGATGCAACATTTTGATAAAGCTAAACTCTTAATGAATGAATTAGCGCATTCGGGCTACAAAAATCTGAACAGCAGATATTTACTTTTTCTATACACGCAAGAAGGATATTTTCTTCTTAAAAACAAAGATTACACAACATCGGAACAAAAGTTAAAAGAAGCTATAAAAATTGCACAAAACAACTATCCTGAAGAACAACCAATCATTAATGGCAAACAAATTGAATTGTATAATACCATTAATGAAGAACAAAAAAGAGACAGTGTGTACCAAGTTGGGATTGGTATTGCCAGAAAATATAAAAATATAAAGTATGAATTTTATTTAAATGAAGTAATTAAGAATGTTTTTAGCAGTAATAACGATCCTAAAAAAGCATTCTATTATCAAAAAAAATGCGATTCGCTTTTTGCGCTATACAATTCAAACGACAACAGCAGCAAGGTTGAAATTTTAGAACAAGAAATTAAAAGTGAAAATTACAATAATCAACTAGAAAAAAAACAAAAAATTCAGATTTTTCTTATTCTCCTAAGTATCTTACTAATAATTATTGTTTTATTATTAATAAAATTATACAAGCGAAACAAGCAAAAGAACATTATAATTGAGAAAGAAAATCAAAGAATTCAAGAAGAAATTGAGCATCTTAAAGCTTTAGCAAACACACGAATAGATCATCAAAAAGAATTATCATCTTTTAACCTTACCGAACGACAATTAGAAATTATTAAACTTACACAACGAGGTAAAAATAATAAGGAAATTTCAGCTGAACTCTTTATTTCAGAAAATACTGTAAAATATCACCTAAAGACTATTTACACCATCTTAGAAATAAAACACCGAAACGAATTATCGAATTTTGTACAAGTCAAAAAAGGGGGATCTTAAATCGTTTTTATCATTTGTAAAAGAAAAACGCATTGAAATTTCAGAACTTTGTATCAATAAAATTTAAATCATGAGTTGGATTATTTTAATTGTTGCCGGATTGTTCGAAGTGCTGTTTACAACCTGTTTGGGAAAAGCCAAAGAATTATCAGGAACTGAAGCTTACGGCTGGTATGCTGGGTTTGTAATTTCACTAATTATAAGCATGGGCTTGTTAATGAAAGCTACCGAAACGTTGCCACTTGGAACGGCTTATGCTGTTTGGACAGGTATAGGTGCAGTAGGAACTGTAATTGTAAGTATTGTTGTTTTTAAAGATCCTGCTACTTTTTGGCGCGTGTTTTTTATTACAACGCTTATTGGATCTATTATTGGATTAAAAGCTGTTTCTGCACATTAAAAAAGACTTCTTCTCAGAAGTCTTTTTTAGTTTTTGTTATATATCAAACCCAATGTTAACACCCAGTTTCATTGAGATTAGCTTTTGCAGTTTTAATTGCAGATCTGGAATGGCAACCGATTTTAAAACCTCATCGGTAAACGCATACATTAACAGCGCTTTTGCTTCTTTTTTAGGGATACCACGCTGTTGCATATAGAACATCGCCGAATCATCTAACTGACCAATGGTACAACCGTGCGAACATTTTACGTCATCAGCAAAAATCTCTAATTGCGGTTTGGTGTTCAAGGTAGCTTTATCTGTCAATAAAATATTGTTGTTTTGCTGAAAAGCATCGGTTTTTTGAGCAATTTTATCTACATAAATCTTTCCGTTGAAAACTCCGGTAGAACGATCGTCATAAATTCCTTTATAGTTTTGATGCGATTCGCAATTTGGCTCTTCATGGCTAACCAACGTGTAATGATCCACGTGCTGTTTTTCGCCAATTAGTGTAATTCCTTTCAACGTAGAATCGATACGTTCGCCTCTTTGATAGAAATTCAAATTGTTTCTTGTGATGTTTCCACCAAACGAAAACGTATGAACCGATACGCGACTTTCCTGTTTTTGTTCGATATAGGTATTATCAACCAAATCAGCAGTCAGTAAATCGTTTTGTAACTTATAATAATCAACAATGGCACGTTTTGCAGCATAAATTTCGGTTACACTGTTGGTAAGCATTGGTAGTTCTGACAAAGACTGATGACGTTCTATGATCTGAACATGTGCATTTTCGCCCACAATTACCAAATTTCTCGGCTGAACAAAGTTTGATGCTCCCGTTGTAAAATACAAAATCTCGATCGGCTTTTGTACTACAGTAGATTTAGGAATATTGATATACGCACCTTCTAAAGAATATGCGGTATTCAAATTCGTTAAACTGTCTTCTTTGTTTGCAATCTGGTTAAAATAAGTATCAATAACCATTTTGTATTTAGGTTTTGTTAATGCCGACGACATTAAGCAAACATCTAAACCATCATGCGTAGTTGATGATAAATGCGATGAAAAAACGCCATTGATAAACACTACTTTATAGGTATCAACATCGTTTAAAAAATACTTTTTAACGTCTTTCCATTCAACTGCAATATCATTTTTTGGAAGAATATTGAAATCGTTTGCCAATACAGCATTTAACGACGTGTATTTCCAAGCTTCTTCTCTTTTTGTAGGAAATCCTTTATTTTCGAACACCTTTAAAGCATCGGTACGCACATCGTGCAAGGTTGAGTTTATATCGACCTTTTGTTCAAATGCTAAAAATGATGATAATAATTTTTCTTTTAAATCCATTATTTGTTTTGTTTAAAGTTTAAAGTTTGTAGTGTTTAAAGTTTAGTAATATTTAACCTTAAACATTGAACTTTAAACCATTTAAACTAATTTACTTCAACCAATCGTATCCTTTTTCTTCTAATTCAAGTGCTAATTCTTTACCACCTGTTTTAACGATCTTTCCATCGTGCAAAACGTGAACAAAATCAGGAACAATATACTCTAGCAAACGTTGGTAGTGCGTAATTACAATAACCGCATTGTTTTCGCTTTTAAGTTTATTTACACCGTTTGATACAATTCTTAAAGCATCGATATCCAAACCAGAATCGGTTTCGTCCAAAATAGCGATTTTAGGATTTAACATCGCCATTTGAAAGATCTCGTTACGTTTTTTCTCTCCACCCGAAAAACCTTCGTTTAAAGATCGAGATAAAAATTTACGATCAATTTCCAACAACTCTGCTTTTTCTTTAATCAACTTCAACATTTCGTTTGCAGGCATGTCTTCTAAACCATTCGCTTTACGCGTTTCGTTGATTGCCGTTTTCATAAAGTTGGTTACAGAAACACCAGGAATTTCAACCGGATATTGAAACGATAAGAAAATTCCTTTGTGTGCGCGTTCTTCCGGAGCTAAATCCGCAAGATCTTCACCTTCTAAAATGATTTCTCCTTGCGTAACTTCAAAGTTTTCGTTACCAGCAATTACAGACGATAAGGTTGATTTACCTGCACCGTTTGGTCCCATGATTGCATGAACTTCACCAGCTTTTACTTCCAGATTAATTCCTTTTAATATTTCTTTGTCCTCTACAGAGGCATGTAAGTTTTTAATTTGTAACATTTGATTAAAGTTTAAAGTTTAAAGTTTAAAGTTTTGAAGCTTTAGACTTACTACCTTAGTTATATTATTATTGGAACTTTGTTCCTTTAAAATCGTTTTTATTTAAGTACGCAATAAAATTATTTATTTTACCGCTTAATTTTTCATATTCTGAAACTAAAAAATCTAACTTTTCTTTATTTATATATTCATTATCATATAAACGATAAATTTGAGATCTTGTTTCTCCTGCCGAGCCTTTTGCTATAGAAAGAAATTGTCTAAATTCCATATTTCCATTTCGCTCAAAACCTTCTGCGATATTATCCATTACAGAACCTGATGCTGATTTTATTTGCTCTTTAAGCCTATAATCAGTCTTTAATTCTGTATGCTTGGCAATACTTATGATTTCTTTAGAAAGATTTCTTGCTTCTTGCCAAATTTCTAAATCTTCAAATCTTTTTATTGTAGCCATAATTTTTAGTTTAAAGTTTGTTGTGTTCAAGGTTTAAAGTTTACATAATCTTGTAACATTGAACTTTAAACATTAAACCTTAAACAAAAAATTACCCCACCGATCCTTCTAACGAAATCTCTAATAGTTTTTTAGCTTCAACAGCAAATTCCATTGGTAATTTATCTAAAACTTCGCGTGAAAACCCGTTTACGATTAAGGCAATTGCCGTTTCGGTTGGAATTCCTCGCTGATTACAGTAGAAAATTTGATCTTCACCAATTTTACTTGTTGTAGCTTCGTGCTCTAACTTGGCTGTTGAATTTTTCGATTCGATATACGGAAAAGTATGCGCACCACATTCGTTACCCATTAACAAAGAATCACATTGCGAAAAGTTACGGGCATTTTCTGCGCGCGAACCAATCTGCACCAATCCACGGTATGAATTCTGCGATTTACCTGCCGAAATTCCTTTTGAAATAATGGTTGATTTGGTGTTTTTTCCTAAATGGATCATTTTAGTTCCGGTATCTGCCTGCTGATAATTGTTGGTTACAGCAATTGAGTAAAACTCGCCAACCGAATTATCGCCTTTTAAGATACACGAAGGATATTTCCATGTAACAGCCGAACCTGTTTCAACCTGTGTCCACGAAACCTTGGCGTTTTTCTCTGCTATGGCACGTTTTGTTACAAAGTTGAATACACCGCCTTTACCGTCTTTATCGCCCGGAAACCAGTTTTGTACTGTTGAATATTTAATTTCGGCATCGTTCATTGCGATCAACTCCACAACTGCTGCGTGCAATTGATTTTCGTCACGACTTGGAGCGGTACATCCTTCTAAATAAGAAACATACGATCCTTCATCGGCAATTAACAAAGTACGTTCAAACTGACCTGTACCTGCCTGATTGATACGGAAATAGGTTGATAATTCCATTGGGCAACGAACGCCTTTTGGTATGTAACAGAAAGATCCGTCTGAAAAAACAGCCGAGTTTAATGCCGCATAATAATTATCGGTTTTTGGAACAACAGATCCAATATACTTTTGAACCAATTCCGGATGTTCTTTAATAGCTTCGGAAATCGAACAGAAAATAATTCCTTTTTCGTTCAAGGTTTCTTTAAAAGTGGTAGCAACCGAAACAGAATCAACTACAATATCCATTGCAATGTTGTTCATACGTTTCTGCTCTTCTAAAGAAATTCCCAGTTTTTTGTACATAGCACGCAATTCCGGATCCACATCGTCAATAGATTTATTAGGATCTACCTGTTTTGGTGCAGAATAATACGAAATTGCCTGAAAATCGGGTTTTTGATACTTTACATTTGCCCAAGTAGGCTCGGTCATTCCTTGCCAGATTCGGTACGCATCTAAACGCCATTCGGTCATCCATTCGGGCTCATCCTTTTTCTTGGAAATCGCTCGAACTATATCTTCATTCAGACCCACAGGAAACGTTTCAGATTCTAAATCAGTATAAAATCCGTATTCGTATTCCTTTGTTTCTAATTCTTTTTTTAATTCTTCTTCTGTGTATTTGCTCATAATAAGTTTTGAATTGTAGTTTAAGATTTAAGGCTTAAAGTTTTTGAACGTTAAACGTTAGACTTGAAACCTGAAACTAAAAACTATACTTTTTAAAGAGAAAAACTCTCTCCGCAACCGCATGTTCTGGCTGCATTAGGATTGTTAAAAACAAATCCCTTACCGTTTAAACCGCCTGAAAATTCTAAAGTTGTGCCTACCAAATACAGGAAACTTTTTTTATCTACAGCGATTTTTACTCCGCTGTCTTCAAAAATTTTATCTGTTTCTAAAGCATTTTCATCAAACTTTAGTTCATATTCTAATCCTGAACAACCACCACTTTTCACTCCTACACGAATGAAAGCTGTTTCTGGGTTTAATCCGTCATCTTCCATCAACATTTTAGCTCTTCTTGCAGCCGATTCTGATACTTTTATCATGATTTTCGGGTTTTAAATTTTACTAACTGCAAAGATAGGTACAAAATATGATTTTTATCATATTAATAACAATATTATAACTTATACATCTATAAATTGAATTTATACTAAAAAACCACTCCGCAAAAACGGAGTGGCTAAAAATAAAATATTTAAAAGCAGATAGATTTAGAATGTAAATTTGATTGACGCATTCCATGTACGACCAAAGCCAAAATAAACCTGGTTGGAAGCATTAATACCTTTGTAAACTTTTTCACCTGCAACATTTTCTATTTTGTTTGCAGTATTTGATTGTGTGATATATTCGGTATCAAACAAGTTATTTACGTTAACGCGGAAGCTTAAACGGTTTTTATCAGTTAAGTTTAACGCATAAGATACACCCGCGTCAACTAAACCAAAAGAAGGTAATTCCAGATTTTCTTTTCGTTGTACATTCGCATACAGATTTTGGTAGTAACGGTAATCTGCATCAATTGATAAGTTTGGTAAAATTTTGTATTTAGCACCTAAACCAAAGGTGGTTTGTGCTGCATTACCTACTTTACCACCATCGATATCATTTAGTGTTGTTTCTAATATTTCGCGGTCTTCTGTTCTAACTTCTGTTACAGTGCTACCTTTGTATATCCAGTCACCGATAGATGCAAAACCTTTTACTTCTAAATTATACAATGGTTTTGCCTGTATATCCAACTCAATACCTTGGTGGTCTTGTTTAACACCACGGTTTACAGTGAATAATTGTTGTCCTTCTAATTGCGGATAATCCGGATCATTAGCACCTACGGTTTTAACCTCGCTTTCTACACGGTTTGCCCAAGTAGTTTTGTAAGCATTTACGTTAACAGAAACAAATTCTGAAACAAATTTATATCCTAACTCTAAACCAACAATATCTTCATTTTTAGTATATGGATTTACCGTATTACCAAAACTCAAATAAATGTTATCATGGTATGGTTGACGTGAGTAAACACCTGCGTTACCAAAAAAGGTATGTTTATTATCGATATTATAACTTACCCCCCCTTTTACGTTGTAACCTACGTTGTTAACTTTTTCGGATTTTTCTTCTTGTGGAGTATATTGGTAATAATCCCAACGTTGGTGTGATTGATTAGAAACTGCTCCTTGAAAGAATGCCGAAAAACGATCGGTTGCATATTCTAACTGTGTAAATAGTCCACCGTAATTAATGGTTTCAGAATAATCGTATCCATATTTATCTTCAGGATTTTTTGCAAAACCAGACAATACTTTCCAAGGATTTGTAGAAAACGTTTCTGTTAAGCGCGCTTTTGGGTCTCTTAATCTTGATCCAGTTCCATCAATATGAAAAGATCCTCCCATTAAATCGGTTAACTGACGGAAGTGATCTCCATAATAAGAACGCAAATCAAGACCTAAATTAAAAGATAAATTGTCTGTAAATTTATGTCCGAAGTTAGAAACAACACCATACCATGCGTGATTATTTACTGACGCGCGAATTGCGTAGGTAGATTCGCCTGCCAAAACATTGGCATCATATTTTGATTGGATATCTCTTAATCCACTACCGTCTTGTAAAACTGGCGAAGAACCAATTGGTCCCGTTCCTCCACCGCGCCCGAATGATGCATAAACCACTGTTGACAAGTTAGACAGTTCGTTAATTTTCCAATCCCAGTTTAAGTTTAAAACCGGTTTATGATAGTAGTTTCTTCTTTCGTTAAATGCTTTTCCGTTAACATATCCCCAGTTGTTATTGAATTTTAGTCCAAAAACATCATAACCTGGAGTTCTTACCTGTGTTTCAGTTGCGTCTGTATAAACCGTTGCTATAGGTTTTGCATAATTTTGGTCATGCCATTGTGGTGCACCTGTAATCAAGAAGTTGAAATTGTGTTTTTCGTTTGGTTTGTATCCCATCGAAATAAAATAATTTTGTCCTTGTCCGGCAGTCATATCGTTATATCCGTCACCCTGCCAATGAGATAACATTGCTGTTACACCAAAACCATTTTCTTGTAAACCAGTGCTGTATCCAACTGTCGATTTAAAATAATTATCGTTACCCAAGCCGGCTTTTAAAAATCCGCCTTCTTTCATTTCGGTTGCTTTGGTAATAAAGTTGATGGTTCCACCAACCGATGAAATTGCCAGTTTCGACGATCCCAAACCACGCTGAATTTGGATTGCATTGGCAATATCGCCCATTCCAGACCAGTTAGACCAGTACATGTTACCATCTTCCATTCCGTTGATTGGCTGACCGTTTAATAAGAAAGCTGTATTAGACTGATCGAAACCACGAGTGTACATTTGCGTATCACCAAATCCGCTTGATTCACTTGTAACGTAAACCGAAGGCGTATTTACCATTACACCTGTAATATCGCGTGAACCGATTTTTTCTTCGATCTCTGGTCCTTTTATGGTTGACACGGCAATTGGTGTTCTGCGCCCTTCGGCAACATCAATAACTCCGCGAGCCATTACAACTATTTCGTTTAAAGATTCTGTGCTTTCATTCAAATAGATGGTTCCAAGGTTTAATTCGGTAGCTGTATCAAAACTAAAAGTAATGGTCTTTGACACAAAGCCCATTGAAGAAACTTCGATTTCACCTTGAGTTAAGTTGGTAGTTATGGTAAAAGATCCATCTTGATTGGTTACAAAACCATCTGAAGTTCCTTTTACATATACTTCTACTCCAGACAAAGCTGTGTTACTTGCTGTATTGTAAACAACACCCGATAATTTGTTTTGTGCATATGAAGCCGTACTTGCAAATAATGCAAACAAAGCCAATGTGCCTAGACGATTTTTCATTGTAATGTAGTTAAATTTTTCTGCTAAACTACAGCAATGATCAACAGCAAAAAACCGTTGGGGTATTAGTTAAAACTTATATGATTATTTGGTAACACTATTTGCAATACCAGCGAAATTGCTTAATAATTAAGTAATATGCAACAAGCCTAAACAAAAAACGCAGCGAAAAAATCGCTGCGTTTTATTAAAGTTCTTTTGAGTTGTTTGCCTGATCTACATCTGCCATTAATTGTGACGGATCAATTACAACCGCTTTTATTTTTTTTCCTTTTGTATCGAATTTAAAATCGAATGTTGGGTAAGCCCAATCCCAGCCCTTTAAAACGGTACGCTTTATTTGCGGATACGGATTTTCTTTTGACCAACGCATCAACGTATTCGGAATATAGAAACTTTCGCTTGAATCATCGCTGTAAACAACAACCAGATCAATAGGCATTGGCATTCTGCCGATTCTTTCCAGAGTGATATTTGCTTCGTTCCCTTTAACATCAACATTTTTAATACCGTAATCTATCGTATTCACGGTTTGTGTCCAATCAACCAAATACCAATCTAACACAGCGCCAGAAACACGTTCGGCAGTTCGTTTAAAATCGTTTGGTGTTGGGTGCGAGAATCTATAATCAGAATAAAAACGTTGTAATGTTTTAAAAGTATTGTCCCAACCAATTACATACGCCAATTGTGTAATGAAAACAGCACCTTTTGTATAAGCGGAGATTCCATAATTCATATTATCATCAAAACGATCGGCGTGCGTAGAAAGTGGTTGTTCGCCAGCCATTTTTACCATGTAATTATAGCTGTTGTACATACTTTGAAAAGGATTTGCATCTTCCTGATTCTTTTTATCCATTATTTTATTCACAGCAAAATCTGAAATAAACGATGTAAAACCTTCGTCCATCCAACCATGTTTACTTTCGTTTGTAGCCAGCAAATGCTGAAACCACATGTGCGCCAATTCATGTGCGGTAACACCAATTAAACTTGGTAGACTGCGTTTTCCGGTAATCAAAGTACACATTGCGTATTCCATACCACCGTCGCCACCCTGAATAACAGAATATTGTTTGTACGGATATTCGCCAATATTTTTATTGAAGAATTCTAACAACTTCACCGTTTCTGGCTGAAGTTTTTTCCAGTTTTCTGTGATTGAAGCATCGTTTTTATAGAAAAAATGCAGTTCTACATTATTTGGACCTATCACTTTATCGTGGATAAAATCAGGATCGGCACCCCAAGCGAAATCGTGTACATTTGGTGCTACAAAATGCCAGGTTAGTGTTTTCTGTTTTTTAGGAACTTCCACTTTTACACCTTGATCTTCGTATCCGTGTCCAATTTCGTTTTTGTTTTGTAAGTAGCCCGATGCACCAACCGTGTATTTTTTATCCAGAGTTAATTTCACATCGAAATTTCCCCAAACGCCATGAAACTCACGACCTATGTACGGATCAGCATGCCATCCTTCAAAATCGAATTCTGCCATTTTAGGATACCACTGCGTCATAGAAAGTGCCACGCCTTCTTCGGAATTTCGTCCGGCACGTCGCACCATTACCGGCACTTGACCGTTAAACTTCATGTTAAAAGTTGCTTTAGATTTTGGTAACAACGGTTTAGCTAATTCAACTTCTAAAATTGTTCCGACAACTTTTGTTTTTAAAAGTGCTCCGTTTTGTTTTAATTCATCAACCTTTAAAAACCCAATTTCGTTCGGTTTTAATTCTGATATTTTGCTTTGTCTTATTTCTTTTCCATCTGGACCTTTAAACGATTTTACCATACGTTTGTCAGGATCTGAAATAGATGTTAAACGAGCATCCATCTCACTTCCCGGCTGAAAAGCATTAAAGTATAAGTGGTAGAAAACCTTTTTTAAGGTATCATTGGAATTGTTGGTATAAACCAATTCCTGTGTTCCCGAATATTGAAATTTTTCAACATCCATAGTCACATCCATTTTATAATCAACGTGCTGTTGCCAGTAACCCGGATTTGGGTTTTTATGCTGTGCGTATCCGGCGGTTGATACGGCAATCAGTAAAAGTAAAAACTTTTTCATATTTTGATTTTAAGTGTTTGTTGCAAATTAATAATAGTTCTTTTTCTTTAAAAAGATGTCATTGACAATATCATAAATTTTACTATTATTTCCTTTAATAAGATATAATGGTATCAGTACAGATTTTCCTTTTGGTTCTAAAAAATAATAGATTTTATCAATAGGTTCTTTTATTTGTTCGGTATAAATCTTTCGGTTTCTTAATGCAAATTTTATCAGATCTTGCGAGCCTCCAGACGCCTTTCTTACTTTGTCAATATTCTTCCAATGAATTTTTGTATTGTTCATGTGATTTATAAAATATTGATCGGTTAAGGTTACCGCAGGTTGATTATTGATACTTGGGTGTAAATTTCTGAATATTTGCTGAATACTTCTTACAGATACCATCCCAATTGTTATTCCAAAAATAAATCCTAAAGGTTGTTTATCTACCAAACACAGAACTATTACCAAAATAGAAACCATAAGTATCTTTATGATTGAATGAAACCATAAATTAAATGGTGAATACGAAAACTGTATCTGAATATTATCATTCATTAATTCAAAATATTATTCTCTTTTTAGATTCCTACGGGCACGAGAGCTTGCTCGAACTGGCGTAGCAATGACAAACTTTGTGTTACTTATAGATGATTGTTTAAATAACTTCCATTCTAAAAGAAAAAAGCTGTTCCCGAAAGAGAACAGCTAAATTACTAAATTAATTATGACTTTATTTTTTCTCTTTAGAAACTTTATCTGCCATGATTAAAGCGTTGTAAAGGTTTACGAATTTTCCTGAAGTAGAAATATCTTTGAAATTACGTTTGTCATCTTTATCGCCCGAAACAATTACTTGTTTGTTAACAGCTACACCAGAATCCATCATAATTTTCTTAACCTGTGCTGCTTTTAATTTTGGATAGTACGAACGAATCATTGCTGCTACACCTGCCGTATTTGGAGATGCCATTGATGTTCCTTGTAAATATTCGTATTTTCCGTGAGGAACCGTTGCGTAAATTTTAACACCCGGAGCAAAAACATCTACATCTACATTACCGAAGTTAGAGAAGTTTGCTACCATTTTTTCTCCGAATGAAGGGTTTAAAGCTCCAACTACTAAAAAGTTATCAGCGATTTCGGTTTTAGTTCCTTCGATACGGTCGTTAGGATAACGTTTGATTTCTTCACCAGTTGCTGGGTTTAAATCCATAGCGTCGTTACCGGCAGCTACAACGATTAACACGTCTTTCTTTTCTGCATATTTAATTGCATCCATAACCCATTGGCTGTTTTGTGCAAAATATTTACCAAAACTTCCGTTTATTACTTTTGCACCGTTATCTGCTGCGTAACGAATTGCCAAAGCAATATCTTTATCGTACTCATCGCCATCTGGCACTGCACGAACCGACATGATTTCTACGTTGTTTGATGCTACACCGTCGCCACCAATATTGTTGTGACGTGTTTGTGCAATTATACCTGCAACGTGCGTTCCGTGTTTTGCATGGTCGCGATCGCCCATTACATCGCTGTTTCCGTAGATTTTATCGTTGATATCAAAAATATCATCACCCGTTTTACGTCCTTTAAAATCAGGATTTAAGTTATAATCTAACTGACCGTTAACGTATCCTGCAAAATCTTTTAAATATTCGTTTGCTTCTTTTCCGCCAGATACCAATGCATACGCCATGTTTTTAGCTTTTGCGATATCTGCAGGAGCATCGGCACCAATTTTATCTAAATCTGCTTTTGTAAAAGTTTCTTTCTTAACATATTTAGCAACTTTATCATGTACTTCCTGCATTGATGCAAGACGCGCTTTTAAAGGATCTAACTCTGCACGTTTTTCTTCTAATTCTTTAACGGCACGCTTGTATTCAGAAGATCCGTCGTCGCCACGAGAAACAATACGTGTTAATTCTAACTGCTCTTCATTGGTTTCACCTAAAAAGTTCCATCCGTGAATATCGTCAGTATATCCGTTTTTATCGTCGTCTTTACCGTTTCCTGCTTTTTCTTTAGGATTTACCCACATTTGTGTTTTTAAATCGGCATGATCTACCTCTATACCAGAATCAATCACCGCTACGATTACTTTTTTTCCTGCTTTATCTTTAATGATTTCTTGGTACGCACGATCTACAGACATTCCCGGAACGGTATCTTTTAGTACATCCAAATGACTCCAACGTTGCAAACTACTTTCCGCTAAAGCTGATTTTCTTGTTGGTAACTGGTCTGCACTTTCAATTGGTTTTAACGCACTTAAATCTTGTAAGTAAGATGTTTGTGCCGTTTTACAGCTGGTTAGGGCTAAAGCTACTAAAGCTGATAAGTAAATAGATTTGTTGATTTTCATTTGATATAATCTTAAATTTTATTCTAATTAATTGGTATTGAAAAAACGGATATGTTACAAATCAATATCATAAAATATCGTTAATAGAAAAAACCTCGTTTAAACGGACGCCTTTTTCGGTTTCTTGCAAGGTAATTATCGGGTTATGTGCATCGTGTTCCAGATACAGATAATAATTATTTGCTGCGGCATTTTTTAAAAACTGTTCTTTTTCGCCTAAAGTTAACAAAGGTCGCGTATCGTACCCCATAACATATGGCAACGGAATGTGACCGGCAGTTGGCAATAAATCGGCACAAAAAACAATGGTTTTGTCCTGATACTTTATATGCGGAATCATTTGCTTTTCGGTGTGACCGTCTACAAAGAAAACACCGAAGTTAATATCTGATATTATTTCGTTTGGATTTGAATTCGGTTGAACAAATTTCAATTGACCGCTTTCTTGCAACGGCAGAATATTTTCTGATAAAAAAGATGCTTTTTCACGTGGATTTGGTTTTGTTGCCCAATCCCAATGGTTTTCGTTGCTCCAATACGTCGCATTTTTAAAGGTAGGCTCGTAACCCGTGTGCGAATCGTTCCAAGAAACGGCTCCGCCACAATGATCAAAATGCAGATGGGTTAAAAATACATCGGTAATATCGTCTTTGCTGAAACCTTTGTCTTTTAAAGATTGTTCCAAATTAAAATCTCCCCACATATTGTAAAAGCCAAAAAACTTGTCACTCTGTTTGTTGCCCATACCCGTATCAATCAAAATCAATCGGTTGCCGTCTTCAATTAAAAGGCAACGCGCGGCAAGATCAATCTGATTATTGGCATCGGCAGGATTGGTTTTATTCCAAAGTACTTTTGGAACCACGCCAAACATAGCACCGCCGTCTAACTTAAAATTACCTGCTTCAATGGCATGAAGTTTCATTGTTGTTCTGTTTTTTTATGAATTAGTAAAAATAGGAATAATTTTTATTTTTTTGCTACAGATACACAGATGATTATTCTGTTTTACTGCACAACTAATTTAAACCATATAGACACATCGTTTTTGTAATTTTTATAGGTTTAAGGCTCACTATGAAATCTAATAAATATTATAGTAGCTTAATTATCTATGTGGTAAATTTTTAATTAATTGTTTTAAAACCGATACAAAACAGTATTTTTGCCACACATTAGTGATTTATGAACCATACGTATCCCAAAACCGAAAAACTGAAAAGAAAAAAGTATATTGATTTACTTTTTTCGGAGGGACGCACGGTTACGAGATATCCGCTACGATTGGTTTATGTGCCGGTGAAAGATTTGGATGTTCCGCTGCAAATGGGCGTTTCGGTTTCTAAAAGATATTTTAAAAAAGCGGTTGACCGCAATTATTTTAAACGTGTGCTGCGTGAGTGTTACCGTTTAAACAAAGAATTGTTGTTGAATGATTTAAAAGAACCTTATGTAATGATGTTTTTTTACCAAACCAAAGAACGACTGACGTATCAGGAAATTGAAGAAAAAACCAAAAAGCTTTTTGAGAAGTTTACAGATACCATACAAAAAACTCCCTGACTATTTTAATCAGAGAGTTTTTATATATTATTTTAGTACAACAATACAATCTACATTATACAGAAAGCAAAACTACTTCTTAACCAGCTTTTTAACCGCTGCACCTGCACTTGTTTGTAAATGCAGCATATACGTACCATTTGCCAAATTTTCTACGTTTAGCTGTATTTGGGTTTCGTTATTAAAACCTTGGGTACTTAACTGCTTGCCTGTAATATCATAAATTGTAACTTGGTTTACCAACATATTTTCGCTGTTGGTTATGTTAACCACATTAGTAGCCGGGTTTGGGTACATATTAAATTTTGTAGCCAACTGCCCGTTGGTACTTAAGGTAACAATATTAGGTGGTACTGCATTTAATGCTGTTATTTTAATATTATCGTAGCGGTTACGGGTAACTGTTTTTGGACCATTGGTATCGGAAGAAGAATTTAAAAAAAGTGATATAATCGAAGGTTTATAGTCTTGCATGATGTTGGTTGAAGGATCGTTCTTTAAAAAATCGCTTACAAAAACCTTATTCAAAGAAGGTATTTCAAAATAAACTTTTCTATTGGGATAGTCTAAATAGACAATAAGTTTTACCCAGGTATTAAAAGGTAAAAATGTATTTTGTTGAACAGGAGTGGTACTTGAAACAAACTCGGTGGAACAAGCCATGATTCCATCTTGTTTATTATATTCAAAACGACATAAAAAGGGAGGACTAATTAAGCCTCCTTCAACCTCTCCAACGGGTATTAACCTTATCCATGAAAGACTACTAGCATTTGTCTGTATAGATCCTGTAAAATAATCTATTTCAAATTTAATTACATCGTTACCCGTTGTACGGTTGTCTATCAATTGATCAATACCGGGTTTATAGGCATACAAACCTTCATGATGAGAGAATGCTGTAATATCTAACACCTTACCTCTGCCGGTTTCGTTTACTATGGTAAAAAAACTATTTGCCTGAGTATATTTTGATGCGGTGTACCACCCCCACTGCCCGGGTATTTTGCCGGTAACATCGGTTCCAAGATTACCAACACTGTGATTATCGAAATTTTCGGTGTACAAAACCTGGCTGTAAACGGTATTTATAAACCAAAACCAGATTGCAAAAAATATATAGTTTTTCATAAGGTTACATTTGAAGGTTAAAACATAAATATAATTAATTTTTAGCATAGTAACACTCTATATAAAAAAACAGCAACCAAAAAAAGGTCGCTGTCATAATTATTTGAGATGCTCACAGTATAAAACTTTGTGGTTACTTTTTAACCAGCTTTTTAACAGCTAAACCTTTATTGCTTTGCAAATGCAGCATATAGGTACCGCTTGCTAAATTTTCTACATTTAATTGTATTTCGGCTTCGTTATTAAAACTTTGTGTGTTTAATTGTTTACCGCTAATATCATAAATAGTAACTCGTTGTACAACCATCTTTTCGCTGTTTGTTATGTTTACAATATTATTAGCAGGGTTAGGGTATAAATTAAATTTTGTACTCAATTGTTCGTTATTGCTCAAAGTAACAATATTAGGTGGTACCGCATTTAATGCCGTTATTTTAATATTATCGTAGCGGTTACGACTATAAATTTGAGGGTCATTTGCGCCCTTTGATACAATCACGTCTAACACTATATTTGATAAAGGATAATCTTGTATAAGATTAGTCGACGTTATGTGTTTTAAAAAATCGTGAGAAGTGACTATATTAAAAAAAGGTAAATGAATATACACCTTTTTGTTAGGATAATCAAAATAGAAAACAAATTTAACCCAGGTATTAAAATGGGGATTTTGATTAGGATCAACATCTGAAAAACCTCTTTTTTTATCGAAATTCAAATTAATAAGTTGTTCAGGTTGATTTATCGTAGAGTTAGGATCACCAATACTATATAATCTTATACTCGCATAACCTCCACCGTTTCCGGGAAGTAGTGGTCCGGTATAAAAATCATATTCAAACATTATCACATCGTTCCCGGCTGCACGGTTAGCCATGAAAGTATGTAAGTTTGTTTTCCACGCCTGAAGCATTTCTCCATCTGTAAAACCGGTGGTTAGATCTAATACCTTGCCCCTGCCGATTTCGTTTACTATGGTAAAAAAACTGTTTGCCTGCGTATAAAATGAAGATGTGTACCAGCCCCACTGCCCAGGTATTTTACCAGTAACATCGGTTCCTAAATTACCAACACTGTGATTGTCGAAACTTTCGGTGTATAAAACCTGGCTGTATATGCCGTTAAAACTCAATGCGGTTATAAAAACCAGTAAATACTTTTTCATAATTATTAATTTTGATAATGCTAATTACGTAAATATAGTGAATTATTTAACTAAAAATTAGGCTTTAAAAGACTCCAAAAAGCATTCTACTATCAACATTCAAAAAACAACAATTACCTTACATTTAAAAAATGATTTTTTAGTACATTAGTATATACAAATTTTATACATTTGGCAACTTTTTGTCAGTTTGATAATTGAATCTGTTTTGAAATAGAATATCGATAGAAAACCGACGGAAAACAACAATTATTTTAATCAATTCCTATTTTAAGTGGAAGCAAAACACAGCGTTAATAAGGTAACCGCAGGTGCTTTATTAATAACGTTAGGTATTATTTACGGAGATATTGGTACATCGCCTTTATACGTAATGAAAGCAATTTTTGGAAACTCACCCATTAATTCCAATTTAGTGCTCGGAGCCGTTTCATGTGTTCTCTGGACACTAACGTTGCAAACCAGCATTAAATATGTGTGGCTTACGTTACAAGCCGACAATAAAGGCGAAGGTGGTATTTTTTCGTTGTACACCTTGGTAAAAAAACTCAAGAAAAAGTGGTTGATTGTTCCGGCGCTTATTGGTGGTAGCGCCATGCTTGCCGACGGTTTTATTACGCCGCCTATTTCTATTTCATCGGCACTGGAAGGTGTTAAAATCTATTATCCCGATTTAAAGACAATTCCCTTTGTAATAGGAATCATCTTGATTTTGTTCTTCTTTCAAAGTTACGGAACCAAAACCATTGGTAAATTTTTTGGTCCTATTATGTTGATCTGGTTTTTAATGTTAGGTGGCGTAGGTCTTTTACAGATTACCCAAGTACCTGAAATTCTTAAAGCGGTAAACCCATATTATGCCTATTTGCTGTTAACCGAACATCCGGAAGGATTTTACGTTTTAGGCTTTGTATTTTTATGTACAACAGGTGCCGAAGCCTTGTACAGCGATTTGGGGCACTGCGGTATTAAAAATATCCGTTTAAGCTGGATGTTTGTTAAAACCACTCTTGCTTTAAATTATTTGGGGCAGGGCGCTTTTTTACTATCGCACACCAACATTCAACTAAAAACATTTGATAACGGTGTAGAATTTATTCAAAACCCGTTTTATTTAATGATGCCCGAATGGTTTATTCCAATAGGTATTGTTATAGCTACATTGGCTGCCGTTATTGCGGCGCAGGCATTAATTACCGGATCGTTTACCATGATTAACGAGGCTATGCGATTGAATTTATGGCCGCGTGTTTTGGTTAAATATCCATCTAACATCAAAGGACAGCTTTACATACCATCAACCAACTGGATTTTATGTATTGGCTGTATTTTGGTGGTGCTGTACTTTAAAGAATCAAGCAATATGGAAGCCGCTTACGGTTTAGCAATTATCATGTGTATGATTGCAACCAGCATTCTGCTTACTTATTACATGATTTTAAAACGATTCAATAAGTTGATCATTGTGGCATTTGTATTGGTTTACAGCGTTATTGAAGTATCGTTCTTTATAGCGAATATCGATAAATTTCATCACGGTGGATACGTTTCTTTAATTGTAGCCGGTGCTATTGCTTTTGTAATGACGATTTGGTTTTTAGGTAAGCGCATCCGTAAAAATTATACCGAATTTGTTCGATTAGAAGATTATACCACAGTAATTGAAGATTTAAGTAACGACGAAAGTATTCCGCAGTATTCTAACAATTTAATTTATCTGACGAACGCACATAACAAAAACGAAATTGAATCGAAGGTTATTTATTCGATCCTTTACAAACGACCAAAACGTGCCGATGTGTATTGGATGCTGCATGTAAACGTTATTGATGAACCTTACGGAATGGAGTATCAGATCAAGAAATTCTCTGATAAAATTATGCGTGTCGATTTTTATTTAGGATTCCGTATCGCTCCAAAAATAAGTCCGTTGTTTAAAAAGGTATTAGAAGATCTAAGCATGTGTGGTGAATTTAACCGCTTAAGTACGTATCATTCCTTAAGAAAAAACCAGATTACTGCCGATCATAAATACATTATCATAGAGAAAGTAGTATCGTTTGATAATGATCTGCCTTGGTATGAGAAATTCATTTTAGATTGTTATGCTTTTATCCGCAGACGAAGTTTATCAGAAGAAAAAGCCTTTGGGCTTGATAACAGCTCGGTTAAAATTGAATATTATCCGTTATTGTTGAATAAAAACCTGCCGGATATTCCACTAAAACGTAGAGCAGACAAGAAAGATTAAGTAAAGTTTTCAATACAAAACAAAAAACCTTCAGTTTTTACACTGAAGGTTTTCCTTTCTATAAATACTACTGTTTTAAAAAAATTGAATATGAGATACTTTACTCTTCCTTTATCTGGATTTTATCGTCGTTATTTTCGCGATTGTTAATTTCCTTAATAACTTTCATTACTTTCTCTTTGATGCACGGAGGAAGGGGTCTATTTAAAAGTTTTTTCATTTTTTTAAATTTACTCATCAGTAAACTGTTATAATTCCAAAACAATAAATTCTGATCTTCGGTTTTCTTCGTGTTCAATATCAGAACATTTTGAGCCGTTTATACATTTGTTAATCAACTGTGTTTCACCGTAACCTTTATAGGTTATTCTTGAAAGATCTATTCCTTGTGCAGCAATCCATTGTGCGGTAGATTTTGCTCTACGCTCTGAAAGTTTCAGATTATAATCATCAGATCCTCTACTATCGGTATGTGAACGTACATCGATTTTCATACGCGGATAATCTTTCAGCACCTCAACAACTTTTGCTAACTCTAAAGCAGCATCTGGTCTTATGTTATCTTTATCATAATCGAAATAAATTGGTTTCAGTTTTAGTACTTTAAACAAGTCATCATTCTTTTTCACTTCTACCTTTTTCTGTTCCAGCACGATTGTTCTTTCGCTTACTCCGGATCCGTTATCTAAAGTAACAGATTCTTCTGTGGTAATGTACCCATCCTTAGAAACCTTTACGCAGTACGATTCACCACACTCATATTCGGTATTGAAGCGGTAACCATTATTGGCATATTTATTAGATATACCCAATTCTTTATAAAGCTTGTCGTAAAGAGTAAGTGATGCATCAGGAATAATATTACGTGTTTTAGCATCGACAACCGTTACAAGTAGTTCTTGTGAACACCCTAATTTTAAAGCTCTAGTTTCAACAAAACTGTAGATATCGTCGTTTCCGTGACCACCTGTTCTGTTAGACGAGAAGAATCCCTGTTTTGTTTTGTAATCAATGTAATAAGCAAAATCATCGGTATTAGAATTCACAGGTTCACCTAAATTCTGAACTTCGTAAAAACTGCCGTTGTCTTTGATTTTTACACCGTAAACATCTAATCCACCCAAACCAATTCTGCCATCGCTTGAAAAATACAGTTCATCGTTGCTGTTAACAAACGGAAAGGTTTCTCTGCCTTCAGTGTTAATTGCAGCGCCCAGGTTTTGAGGTACGCCGTAGCCGCTTCCGTTGACTGATACTTTCCACAAATCTGAATTTCCAAAACCACCCGGACGATCGCTGGCAAAATACAACATACTGCCATCTTTACTCAACGCCGGATGTGCCGTGTTGAAATCATTTCCGTTAAAAGGCAGTTCTTGAATATTGTTCCATTTACCGTTTTTTAGTTCGGCACGGTAAATTTTAAGTTTTGT
>Ga0213829_1000568_pt1 | contig 33651 bp, 30 predicted proteins | sample MC6MC0896MG_FD_180665 | JGI IMG/M metagenome (GOLD analysis project Ga0213829, IMG submission 180665) | Enriched soil aggregate microbial communities from Iowa State University, Ames, United States - MC6-MC0896-MG | ecosystem: Environmental > Terrestrial > Soil > Unclassified | place: USA: Iowa...
CTGCGCACGCAGGTAGGGGTTTTGTTTTTGTCCGCTGTTTATGTAGGAGCGAGCTCGCTCCTACATAGGCTGGGTACGGAGTTCCGGCACCTAGTCCATCGTCAAGGCCCGGCTTCTGGAGTGCCATCTATGCGCCCAGCTTGGCCCAGAACTCTTCAGCGGCTGGACTGATGGGTGCGGTTGGACGCGTGAGGTGGATGTCCAGGGGGATATCCCAACTTTCGTCGAGCGCTCTTACCAAACGGCCATCCGCTATTTCCTGTTCCGTCAGGCTGCTGGGTAACCACGCCACACCTTTGCTTTCCAATGCCATGGACATCAGCACCGCAGCGAGGTGGCTACTGAAAAGCGGCTTGAGATGAAGAAAATCTTCCTTGCCGTGCAAGCGGTGAGCGACGATGCGCCCAAGCCCGGATTCTTGGGTATACGCCAGGTACGGCAGAGTTGCTGGTGATGTCCCGAAATGGGCAGAAGCACTCGCCAACGGCACGAGAACATCCTCGCCAACCTTCTTGCTGATGAACTGGTCAGCGGCCAACAAAGGTGGGACATCGGGGTGGCGATGAGAAAGCAGGAACTGAACCTGGCCGTGAATCAGCATCTGCTCACAAATAGCCATGCTATCTGAATGCAGGCGTACAGCCTCGATAGGTGCGCCACTTTCCGCTCTTCTTAACCACTTGGGAAAAAATGTGAATGATAAGGAATGGGTCGCGGAGAATTGCAGCGTCCTGGCGGCCGTTCCCGCAACTTCCTGAGCTTCACTTCGCATCCTGTATAAGCGCCGGGCAGTCTCTTGGGCGCTGGGCAAAATCTGCTTTCCAGCAGCTGTAAGCATGGCCCCCTGAGGCGTACGGACGAACAGCTCGACCCCCATCCAGTTCTCAAGCGAACGGACCCTTCGACTGAAGGCCGGCTGAGTGATGTGACGCGCTTCAGCGGCACGAACAAAGCTGCCGTATTCCGCCAGCGCTGAAAAATCTTCGAGCCAAACGAGTTCCAAGGGCAATGCCTCCTGTGCATAGGGCGCCGCATTAATAGCATTGGGCCGCGGTCATCGCAAAGCATAACGTGGGGCCACCTACAACAAGAGGAACCCGTCATGCGTATCGTCGACATCCGAGAAAAAACTGTTTCCATAGCCTCCCCAATCGCCAATGCCTACATCGACTTTTCGAAAATGACCTGCTCGGTCGTCGCCGTCATCACGGATGTCATTCGCGATGGCAAACCTGTCATCGGTTATGGTTTCAACTCTAACGGTCGTTACGGTCAAGGCGCGCTGATGCGTGATCGCTTCCTGGCTCGAGTCCTGGAAGCTGACCCTGAATCTCTGATCGATAAAGAGCACAACAACCTGGACCCGTTCGCCATCTGGAAGACCCTGATGACTAACGAAAAGCCGGGTGGTCATGGCGAGCGCTCGGTTGCTGTCGGCACTATCGATATGGCCGTATGGGATGCCGTGGCCAAGATCGAAGGCAAGCCTCTGTATCGCCTGCTGGCCGACCGTTACCGTGACGGCGTGGCCGACGACAAGGTCTGGGTCTACGCGGCAGGTGGTTACTACTATCCAGGTAAAGACCAGACCAAACTCAAAGCTGAAATGCAGAGCTATCTGGATCGCGGTTACGACGTGGTCAAAATGAAGATCGGTGCAGTACCGTTGGACGAAGACATTCGTCGTATCGAGGCGGTATTGGAGGTTGTAGGCGACGGTCGTCGCCTGGCAGTGGACGCCAACGGTCGCTTCGACCTGAAAACGGGTATTGCCTACGCTGAAGCCATCAAGAAGTACAACCTGTTCTGGTACGAAGAAGTTGGCGATCCGCTGGACTACGCACTGCAGGCGGAGTTGGCAAATCACTATGAACTGCCCATGGCCACGGGTGAAAACCTGTTCTCCCACCAGGATGCTCGTAACCTGCTGCGCCACGGTGGCATGCGTCCTGATCGCGACTATCTCCAGTTCGACTGCGCATTGTCCTACGGTCTGGTCGAGTACATGCGAACCCTGGACGTGATGAAAGAAATGGGTTGGTCTTCCCGCCGCGTGGTGCCCCACGGTGGTCACCAGATGTCCCTGAACATCGCCGCGGGCCTGCACCTGGGCGGTAACGAATCCTACCCGGATGTATTCCAGCCTTTCGGCGGCTTCGCCGACGGCATCCAGGTAGAGAACGGATACGTCGGATTGCCGGATATTCCTGGCGTCGGCTTCGAAGCCAAATCTGCCTTGTACGCCGTTATGCGTGAGCTGGGCGAAGGCTGATCGCTCTCGAGCGGCGGCCTCTTGCAGGAGGCCGCCGTTATCAGGCGTCACTCACTGACGCCACGCCACACGCCCATCACAAAAACAAAATGAGGTGCTCCCGTGGAAATCTCCAAGTCCCGCTGGTACAGCCAACTGTATGTGCAGGTGCTGATCGGTATCGTCATCGGTGCAGCAATTGGTCACTTTGAACCGCAATTCGGAGCCAAGCTCCAACCTTTTGCGGATGGCTTTATCAAACTCATCAAAATGCTGTTGGCGCCTATTATTTTCGGTACCGTCGTCGTTGGTATCGCTAAGATGGGCAGCATCAAGGAAGTCGGGCGGATCGGCGTCAAAGCGCTGCTCTACTTTGAAATCCTTTCAACCATCGCGCTGGTCATTGGCCTTATTGTGGTCAATATCGCAAAGCCAGGCGCTGGTATGAATATCAACGCTACCACGCTTGATGCCAGCGCTATCGCCAAGTACAGCCAAGCCGCCACTGAGCAGGGCGGAGCAATCGATTTCTTTCTCAACATAATCCCGAGTACCTTCATTGGCGCATTCTCGAATGGCGTCATGCTTCAGGTCATCTTGATTTCGGTTTTGATGGGCGTTGCCCTCGTTCAAATGGGCGAAACCAGCAAGCCGCTGATCAACACCATCGACCTGTTTCTGCAAGGGCTGTTCAAGATCGTGGCAATGGTTATGCGTCTGGCTCCGATTGGTGCCGGTGCCGGGATGGCGTTCACGATCGGCAAGTACGGAATTGGTACCTTGCTGTCACTCGGCCAGTTGCTGGTCGCGCTCTACATCACGACCTTGATTTTCATCGTGGTAGTGCTGGGTATGGTTGCTAGATGGTCGGGCATGCCGCTTATGCAATTTCTTCGTTATTTCAAAGATGAAATTCTCATCACGCTTGGCACCTGCTCAACCGAAGCCGTGCTTCCGCGAATGATGGTGAAACTTGAAAAGCTGGGCTGCAAGAAGTCAGTGGTGGGCATGGTGCTACCAACTGGATATGCCTTCAACGCGGATGGCACCTGCATTTACCTCACCATGGCGGCGATTTTCATCGCACAGGCAACCAATACGCCACTGACGTTTATGGATCAGATGATTCTGTTGGGCGTCTTCCTGCTGACCTCAAAAGGCTCCGCTGGCGTGGCGGGTGCCGGGTTCATAACCCTTGCGGCAACGCTTACAACCATCCACTCCATTCCGTTGGTAGGCCTTGTCCTGCTGTTGGGCATCGACCGTTTCCTCAATGAAGCACGCGCCGTGACCAACCTGATTGGTAATGGTATCGGCACCATCGCAATTGCCAAGTGGGACAATTCCTTCGACGTTGAAACCTGCGAGCGTGAGATTGCCGCAATGAAACACGAAAAGGCGTCGCGCAAAGCGTTACTGGCGCAAAAGTAATCAGCAATGGCCATTGACTTGCCCCCGTCGCCCGGCTAGTTTTCGGGCATGACTTCCACTGTATTGCGCTGCCAGCCAAGCATTATTACCGCCATTCCTCACTTGGCGGGCTAGCTCACGACTGCAGCACCCAACCCGCCCTCGAGGCGGGTTTTCTTTTTCTGTCTCGGGGCTCTGATCAAGGTCAGGAGACCCTCATGTTCAGTACACCCGCCCAACAAACCCTGCTTGCGCTTTACGTTAAAAAGATCCTCGCCGCGCCGGTCTACGAACTCGCCATACGTACACCGCTGCAACCGGCACCGGCGTTGTCCCTGGCCTTGGGCAATCAGATCCTGCTCAAGCGGGAAGACCTGCAGCCGACTTTCTCCTTCAAGATCCGTGGCGCCTACAACAAACTGGTGAATTTCGACGCTGCGCAAAGGAAACGCGGCGTGATCACCGCTTCAGCCGGCAACCATGCCCAAGGGGTGGCGCTGGCGGCTCGGGAACTCGGCATCGCCGCCACCATCGTCATGCCCGCCAACACCCCGGAGTTGAAGGTGCTGGGTGTACGCAGTCGCGGCGCCGAGGCACTGTTACACGGGGACAGCTTCCCGTTTGCCTTGGCCCATGCGCTGAAGCTGGCCGAGCAAACCGGCAAGCACTTCGTCTCGCCCTTCGACGATCAGGACGTCATTGCCGGGCAGGGCACTGTCGCCATGGAAATCCTGCGTCAGCATCAAGGGCCGTTAGACGCAATCTTTGTCCCGGTAGGCGGTGGCGGTTTGATTGCCGGCATTGCCGCGTACGTCAAATACCTGCGGCCAGAGGTGCGCATCATCGGCGTCGAATCGGAACACTCCGCCTGCCTGTACGCTGCCTTACAGGCCGGTGAGCGAGTAGTCCTGCCCAGCGTGGGCACCTTCGCCGATGGCGTCGCGGTCGCGCAGATCGGTGCCCATGGTTTCGAAGTGTGCCGGTTCTGCGTCGATGAGGTGATCACTGTCAGTAACGATGATCTGTGCATCGCAACAAAGAATATCTACGACGACACCCGCTCGATCACCGAGCCTTCCGGCGCCCTGGCCGTGGCCGGGATCAAGAAATACGTAGCGCGCTCGGGTGTCCGGGGTCAGACCCTGATCGCCATCGACTCCGGTGCCAATATCAATTTCGACACGTTACGGCACGTGGCCGAGCGCGCTGCAGTGGTTTGCGCGGGAGCCTAAGTGCCTCTCATCATTGGAGGTGCATGATTGTTCAGGAAAAAGCCGGCGCTAGCCGGTTTTTTTGTTTCTGGAGTATGAGAAATGCAGGGATCGCCCGCGCACTGGACACATCGACAAATCAACTCGAGTGAGCTTGCAGCCCGACAATTACCCCGAGTCATCTCTGGCAAGCGTCCGACCACCAAGCCGGAGTCATGGTATGGGCAACCAGAACTGCTGAAAGAAATAATGGAACTCGCGATCCCTGTCCGCGGAAGTCGTGTCGCCACCCACAAATGGATGGAGCAGCCGAACCCATACCTGGAGGGCTAGAGCCCGATCGAGCTTGCGGAAACAGTCGAAGGCGCAAACCTCGTTCTGGAGTACATTCGGAACTGGATTGCGCAGAGCACCCAGCCATCCGCGCCACACGTTGGGGTGTCGAGTGTGATTGACGAATGACTGCTGCTGGCTGATGGTTACCCGTTATGGAGGGCTGCCATCGGCCAAAAGCAGACGTTTACAGTAATGAAAATAGATCCGTCTCCTTTCTCCCCGTTCTCCCCGGAAAAACCCGGGCGCAGAGGAAGTCGACGAATACCCGCACCTTGGGAGAAGGGTGTTTACTGGAAGGCCAGAGTAAATGAAACTCGCCATTGCGCTCTGTGTGCTCTGGCAAAACGGTCCACAGCTGCCCCTCGGTGAGCGCCTGCCTCACGGAGAACTCCGGCAGATAGGCGATGCCCAGTCCCCGCAAGGCAAAGCATAAACGGGTTTCGATGGTGTTGCAGATCATCGAAATGGGCAAGGCTAACTCGGGCTCCTCAGCGGAACGACGCAGGGCCCAGGTTTCCAGCTTGCCGCTATTGGGGAAACGGTAGTGCAGGCAGCTGTGCTGCAGCAGATCGGTTGGTACTTTTGGCGTACCACGCGCTGCCAGGTAGTCCGGCGAGGCGACCAGCAACGAACGGAATGAACCGAGCTTACGCGCCGATAAACGCGAATCCGTAGGCGCGCCGGTTCTGACCACGACGTCGAAACCTTCCTCGATCACATCGACCAGGCGGTCGCTGAAGTCTAGGTCCAATTCAATGGCCGGGTACTCACGCATAAAGTCGCCGAGCACCGGATGTACCAGCGAACTGACCAAGGGCAGGCTGACCCTCAAGCGTCCACGTGGAGCGACGCTGGCTTGCGACAGTTCCAGTTGAGCCGCCTCGATTTCTGCCAGGATCCGACGGCTGCGCTCCAGAAACAGCATGCCTTCGGCAGTCGGCGTGACGCTGCGCGTGCTGCGGTGAAACAGGCGAACACCGAGCTTCTCTTCCAGCCGCGCCACACTCTTGCCGATGGCCGACGCCGACACCCCCAGCATTCGGCCGGCCGCAACGAAACTGCGATTTTCAGCGACCTGCACAAACACCACAAAGCCATTCAAGCTGTCCATGCTGCCCTCCATTGCGGATGTTCTGCTCCGCATAAAATGGAACTCTACCCCAGTTTTTCTTTAATCCTAGACTTTCTATCGTGGCGGGGCTCTCCACTCTCAGAAGGAACTGCGCATGACCCTCCCCGAAATCGCTTTATCCACGGGCACGCTTTCACGTCAATTGTCCGCGCGCATTGAAGCAACGGTCCAGCAAGCGCTGGAGCAGCAGCGACTGGTTGGCGCGGTAGTATTGGTGGCCCGCGATGGCGAGTTGGTCCATCGCCAGGCGGCCGGCTGGGCCGACCGCGAGAAGCGGTTGCCGATGAGCGTAGAGGCGGTGTTTCGCTTGGCATCGGTCAGCAAACCTATTGTCTCGACGGCGGCCCTGGTGTTGGTAGCGCAAGGCCGTCTCGGTCTGGATGACAGCGTTGAGCGGTGGTTGCCCGAGTTTCGACCACGGTTGGCTGATGGATGTGCTGCCCACATCACGGTGCGGCATTTGCTTAGTCACACAGCGGGGCTTGGCTATCGCTTTTTCGAAACCGATGCGCATGGCCCCTATGCACAGGCCGATGTCTCGGACGGTATGGATGCGTCCACCGTCAGCCTCACCGAGAACCTGAGCCGCATCGCCAGCGTGCCGCTGCTGTACGAACCCGGCACGGCCTGGGGCTATTCGGTGGCAACCGATGTACTAGGGGCGGTGATTCAGCGAGTGCAGGGCAAGCAACTGGCTGATGCGGTGCGCCAGCTCGTGACTGATCCGCTACGCATGACCGATACCGGCTTTGCCGCGTTTGATCCATCGCGCGTGGCTACCGCCTACGTCAGTGCGACTCCCGAGCCCCATGCGCTGGCCGAAGGCGAAATCGTTTCGCCGTTCGAGGGGACGATCGGCATCCCGTTCAGCCCCGCCCGCATCTTCAACCCGCATGCGTTTGCGTCGGGTGGTGCCGGCATGGCCGGAACCGCCGAGGACTTCCTGCGCCTCCTTGAAACATTGCGTCGCGGCGGCGGTGAGCTGCTGCCCACGGCACTCGTCGAGGAGATGGCACGCGATCAAACCGGCGGCCGGGAATTGCCCGCGGCACCGGGGTTCGGCTTTGGTCTGGGGTTCTCGGTACTGCGCGATCCGGCCTTGGCGGTCACCCCGGAGTCGCCAGGCACCTGGCGTTGGGGTGGCGCCTATGGCCATTCGTGGTGTGTGGATCGACAGCAGAAGCTGAGTGTCGTCGCCTTCACCAACACATTGTACGAGGGCATGTCGGGACGGTTCGTAACCGACCTGCGGGACGCGGTATACGGCGTCGCGGAGCTAGGCAAATGAACTCGCAAGTGCAGGATCGCATGCCTTATGCACCCTTGTTGGCGCTAGCAATGGCCGCCTTCATCACCATCCTTACCGAGGCACTGCCGGCTGGTCTGCTGCCGCAGATGGCACAGGGGCTGGCCGTCTCCGAGGCGTGGGTCGGGCAAACCGTCACCGCCTATGCCATTGGATCGCTAATGGCCGCCATGCCGTTAACGGCGGCCACACAAGGATTTCGTCGCCGTCCCTTGCTACTCGCTGCCATCGCCGGCTTTGCCATTGCCAACACGGTCACGACGTTTTCGACCAGCTTCACGTTGACGATCGCGGCGCGCTTTGTGGCCGGCGTTGCGGCGGGGCTGTTGTGGGCGTTATTGGCCGGCTATGCCGCGCGCCTGGTGCCCGAGCACCGCAAAGGCCGCGCCATCGCGATTGCGATGGTCGGCACACCACTGGCGCTCTCGTTGGGCATCCCGGCCGGAACCTTTCTGGGCAATGTCCTGGGATGGCGCATGTGCTTCGGCATCATGAGCCTGCTGGCCGTGCTGCTGATGGCATGGGTGCGCTTCAACGTGCCGGACTTCGCCGGAAAGGCTGAAGAAAAACGTCTGTCGCTGCGCCATGTATTCACACTGCCGGGCATTCGCCCCGTGCTCTTCGTGGTACTGGCGTTCGTCCTTGCGCACAACATTCTCTACACCTACATCGCCCCGTTTCTGCAAGTGGCCGGCCTGGGGGCGCAGACGGATGTAGTACTGCTGGTCTTCGGAATCACATCGCTGCTGGGCATCTGGATTGTTGGGGTGTTAATCGACCAGTACCTGCGCGCGCTGACCCTGGCGAGTACCGCATTGTTTGGAATTTCAGCGATGGTGCTGGGTATGGCAGCCACCGAACCCGTTGCCGTTTTCGTAGCGATTGGCGCGTGGGGATTAGCCTTTGGCGGCGCCGCAACGTTGTTTCAAACGGCATTGGCCCAAACTGCTGGCGATGCGTCAGATGTCGCACAATCCATGCTCGTGACTGCTTGGAACACCGCAATTGCTGGCGGGGGCATTGTGGGAGGTCTGCTACTCGACCGACTCGGCGTAGAAGCATTCCCTCCTGCACTACTGGTGCTGTTGGTGGCCACGCTGATGGTGACGTGGTCGGCCAAGCTGCGCGGGTTTCCCGTGGTGCAGGGGTTGAAATCCGATGCAATTTGAATATGCTGATGTGGTAGCAGGCAGCGGCGAACCTCGTTAACAGAGCATCCCAAAGCTTTTTGGACGGAAGTGGACCGGCATGACAGCTATCGACAACCTTTGGCGCATGGTTCGAACAGGTCTGCATAGCCCCTTGAGTAGTGTCTGTGCGAGATCTGCAATCCATACCCAGTGTCCGCTTCTGGCCGATTCTGTTGAAAAAGTCGGCTTCGGTTTCCAGGGCAGAAAAGTACGCGTCGTAGATTGAAATCCTAACTTTCGGCAGTGGCTTCCTGGCTCAGATTTCACGTAGCAGCGCGCAAAAGAGGTGTTTCCACCCATCAATTTTCGAGCAGTTTGGGGAAACCGACTTTTTCAACACAATCGGCCGAGTGCAGCCTGTCGACGGGCAAATCCCCCAATACCAGCGCTTGCCATGCCGGAGACATCCAGCACGGCCAACAATCTCCACTACGAGCGAATCAACGCACCCGCTGCGGCTCGGCACTGCCGCAGGTCCGATCGACCAGGCGGATACTGTCACGTCCGCCACGCCAGGAGGCATACAGCGCGGTGTCGCCTTGCTCGATCAGTGCTGCCAGGCTGGTCGGCGGATGGTCGAACAGCGTGGCCCCGATGCTCAGGGTCACCGCTTCGGGCGTGGAGAAGTCCTGTGAGGCAGCCTGGTGAAACCGGTCGCGTAGCGCGCTGCCCAGTTCGAGGATTCGCTCATTCGATGCGTTACCCAGCAGGATGGCGAACTCGTCACCGCCCAGCCGGGCCGTCAGCGCGCCATCGGGCAGTGCCGAACGAATCATCTCGCTCAGCGCGACCAGCAATCGGTCGCCAGCCGTGTGGCCGTGCAGGTCGTTGACCAGTTTGAAGTTGTCGATATCGATCAGCAGCAAGGCGCCCGGTCTAGCAGGCGAGGCTGCATCCAGCAGCTGCGGCGCTCGCACTTCGAGGGCTCGGCGGTTGTACAGGGCGGTCAACGGATCACGTTCGGCCAGCCTTGAGATGTGCTTCTCGCGCCGGTAGCGCTCGGTACCGGTCATCGACAGTGCAATCAGCATGATTGCCATCAGGGGCGCAGGTTGGCGGCGTGAGCCTATGAGACGCTCATCATTAGAGGTATGACTGCTCGATTGAGCCGCGCTGGTTTTTTTATTGGAATGATCACTTTCGGGGACGCGAGTCTGACCAAGAGTCAAAGCCGGCTATGTAATAGAAAAGCAAGCTAAGTAAGTTGCGTAATTTCATCCATGTCCATTGATATCGATTGGCTATTTAGTCGAGAAGAATTCGTTTTAATGAACGTTCGATGGGGAACTAATATTTACGAGCCAGGAATAAGATTGCTTACAGGATGCAGAGTTTTTCCCTATTCAGGGTATACCACAGCGCACGGCTGTTTATATTGCTTTGGACATCAACAATCTATTCCACCATGACTCGATTTATCATCATTAGATAGCGTTCTGCAAGAAAGATAGTATCCGTGATGCGCTTCCTCGGCCGCGTGGCACGGACCTCCATAAATGCCGAAGGCTAGGAGACTACGAGCATGAACGAGAAACTCACCAACATCAGTTCTGAACTGACTTACGAGAGCGCGTTAAGTAAATCCTCTGGATCAAGATCGGAGCTGACAATTCAAGGTCGGATTATCAGCCGACCCGCCAATCAAATTGGCGGACCACGCGGGTGTATCCCGATTTTGTGGTGCCTGTGTGTGCACGACTCACCGGATAATCCTTGCCCATGTAACGGGCCCATCATCTGGTTTCCCGAGCGCTCCATCAGGGGTCGCAGGAAGATGAAGCATGGGGGTGAAGGTTTAATCGAGATTGATGTAGAGGCCAGTACCAAGGTCTTCCTGGAAGATACCCGAGAAGTTGGCGGCAAGGAGTCGGGCGCACGGCTAATGCGATTGGGGGCTGATGGTCAGTTTGAAGCAGTGGCGGATACGCTCTGGGTACAAGAATTCACCTCCATGCGTATCGACCGGCTGCAGAGAGCCTTGGAATTGATTGAAGGACATCCTCAACTCAGCGCTATCGCCAAGAAGAAGGGTGGGGGATTTTGGGGAAAGATCGTCGCTGCGTTTGAAGCAGGCTGGGCGATCGGTACCTTTATCGATGAAGAAACCGGTCTCTCGGACAAGATTTCTGACTGGATGATCGACACATTTGGGCCTTGGCCTTTTTGAGTAGTTTCATAGAGGACAGCCTGGGGAGTCCATTCGATAAGCTGGCCGTCCTCTACTTCATACCCAGCAGTTACAGCGACCACTAGAATCGGGAACGGGCCTTCTGCTGAAGCAGAAGGCCTGGGTGGTCGGCGCGCATCATTATACCTTTCGTATAAAATGAGCTAGTTGTTGTAGTCGTAAGGCTTCGTTCCATAGAAAGTATGAATTTCTGATGCCCAAGACTCGTCGGCCATATTAGGCCAACTGTCCTTGTCAAAACCTGGGGCATTTTCCAGACGCTCTTTCTCTACGTTCAATACGAAGCGCTTGTTTACGGTATCGAGTGTCAGTGCATTCCAAGGTACCGCAAACAGTTTTTCACCCATGCCAAGAAATCCGCCAAAGGACAGCACGGCATAACTCACTCTGCCGCTGCGAACATCCAGCATGATTTCCTTGATGTCCCCCAAGTCTTCTTCATTGTGGTTATAAACGTCATTTCCAATGAGTGTGTCTGCCCCCATCAGGTCGGGGCCAGGGCCCTGTTCGTCGGAGTCGGCATCCCGCAGGAGGTTGGTCTTGTAAATGCCATAGGTATCGCGATCTACGTAGTTCATTACTCTCTCCTATCAGCAATCGCCTATCAATCAGATTTTGCACATACTGCCTTCATGGGCTGTATGGTTGGGAGTAATTCGCTTTGGAAAAAGTCGAATTTTTTGTCCGCACGACGACGAGTGGCGATGGGAAGGCAGGAATGATTAATCAGCTTTTAATTAGGAAGCTGTGCAAGTGTAGTGTCATTATTGTTTTAGATATATGTACCGGTCATTTTGGGAGCAGCCTGACCATTAAAGGGGGCCAATTTCTCCCATTCGCCGTGCAATATTGCCTGTGATCGGATTGGGTGAGTTTCGCGAGTCGACGATAACGAAATCATCTCCATTGGCGTGCATTTTGTGAAAGTTCAGCGGCATAAAAAACTATCCTGTAGACCCGACAGGTGAGGGGGCGGGTGGTCATCGATTGCGCTTGTCTCTGCGCCCACTGTGCTGGCGGGCCGGAGATTGATTTGTCGGCGCTCTAACCCATGCTTGAGGCGATGTTGTTGCGCGCTGGCTCAACCCGCATGGCAGGCAAAATCAGGCGTGCCCGCCAGCCCATTGATGCGGATCGTCGCTAAGCCGGCTAGCGCCCGTGAGCCGCATCGGCCAATTGCCCAGCATCGACCCGAACGAAAACCGAGTCGCCGACCGCTGTCAGCACGTCGCCCGCATACACCTCGCAGATGACCCGGGTCTTGCGTCCGACATCACCCTCGACCCTTGCCCGTAACGTCAGCGGCACGCCCATGGGGGTCGGCTTGATGAACTTGATGCCCAGGTTGCCGGTGACGCAGTTGATGCGCGGAAGGCTGTCAGCTTCGCGCTGTTCCTGGCGGTAGTGATAGGCCATCGCCGTCCAGTTCGAATGGCAATCGACCAGCATTGCGATGAGTCCGCCGTAGACCAGGTCCGGCCAACCGCAGTACTTGGCTTCGGGCACATGCTCGGCCATGACGTGCACGCCGTCCTCGTGCCAGAAGCTCTTGATGTGCAGCCCGTGGGGGTTGCTGCTGCCGCAGCCGTAGCACACGCCTTCCGGCGCGGCGCTGTCTTGCAGGGAGGTGTCGAGCGGGGCCATGTCTTGTCATCCTCAGGGAAGTGAACCTCGGGTATTTTAACCTCAGTGCCTTCTTTGGTCGCGACAAGATAGATTAGGCTCATCGAACTGGAACGGAATATCTCGACTAAAGGACGCAACATTTATGGACATCACTTTTGCGCAAATCAGCGAGCGCTTGAACAATCGCCGGTTTACGGTCGCGGACAACACCCACGGGCTATCCGGTGCCGGCACCGTGTTTCATTACCAAGTCGAGGGAAGTGCCATTTCCGGCACTTACCAAGGCGGCCGGATCCGCATGGGCCATCAAGTCGGACGCGCGACAGGTCCCGATACCATCGAGCTTCTTTACCACTGTTTGACCGCGGATGGCGAGTTGCTCGCCGGCTGGTCCCGTGGCACGGTAGGCGTTGACCACGCGGGACGGACCACGCTGGCCTTCGTGTGGGGTTGGTTGTCGGGCGCGACTGGAGGTGGGGAGTCGAGTTACGTCGAGTTGGCTGTATAGCGGTTATGTCGACAGGCGATGAAAGTGGCCAAGCGTACGGGTCATGCTGCAAGCCTGATTTTTGCACTCCCGCCGCACCGTTGGATTTGCTTGGCGCCCGGAATTCAAAGCCCGCAGGAACGGGCTTTTTTAAGGAGGTCGATGGGTTATCGGTTAAATCGCTCGACCAATGAATACTGGGTTTTGGCGGTCTGGGTTAATTCCTTGCTCAGCTCTGCCGAATGCCTGGCTTGTTCAGATGTCTGGTCCGCCAGTTGAGCAATGGTCGTGATATTGCGGCTGATTTCCTCAGCCACGGCGGTTTGCTCTTCGGTCGCAGCGGCAATCTGGGTAGTCATGTCCGTGATGTTCGCGACGGCCTCACTGATACCGACTAAAGCCTTATCTGCCTCAAGCACCCACGCCACGCCTTCTTCAGCCTGTCGATGTCCGCTTTCCATGATCTTGACCGCGTTGCCGGATGAGACCTGCAACTTGGAAATCAGGTTATGGATCTGGATCGTGGACTCAGTCGTGCGCTGTGCCAGCTGACGCACTTCATCAGCGACTACCGCGAAGCCTCGACCCATGTCGCCCGCACGCGCGGCTTCGATGGCGGCGTTCAGCGCCAGCAGGTTGGTTTGATCGGCAATGCCTTTGATGACATCGACCACCGTCCCGATTTCATTGCTGTCCTTGGCTAGCTGCGCCACGGTCAGCCCAGTCTCGCCCACCACGACGGAGAGGCGCTGAATGGCTTCTCGAGTGTCTCGGGCCACTTCGCGTCCACGTCCGGTCAGCACATTGGCTTCTTGAGTGGCGTCGGCAGTGCGCTGGACGTGGCTGGCAACCTCCTGCGTGGTGGCCGCCATTTGATTGACTGCGGCCGACACCTGCTCGGTCTCGACCCGTTGGCGGTCCAGTCCACGGGAACTGTCGGCGGCGAGGCCATCGGATCTCCCGGCCAGACTGGTCAATTGCTCTGCCGTGTCTTGCAGCCGAGTGAGGCAGGTCTTGAGCCGAGACGCCTGACTGACAAACGCCGTTTCAAGGCGTGCCTGAGAACCGCGTTCATCGCTGTACATTTTGGCCAGCAACGAATCGGAGGTAGAGGCCTCGGCCATTTCCAGTAGATGCAGCGCCCCTCGGTTTTGCCTGCGGGACACAAGCAACCCGATGGGGATCGATACCCCGACAGCCAAAATGAAAGCTACAGGCGTGCTGAGGAACATACCGCCCAGCGTCCCCACCAACCCGATCGTCACCACAGGCAACCAGGCGAGCAGGGCGGGTTGCCATTGATCGCTGCCCGGGACGGCTGATTTTCCAAGACTGATGCGTTTATAGAGGGCTTCGGCGCGGCGGATCTGCTCGGCCGTCGGCTTGACCCTGACCGATTCATAGCCAACGACCTCGCGACCTTCGAAAATCGGCGTAACGTAGGCGTTGACCCAGTAGTGGTCGCCGTTTTTGGAGCGGTTCTTGACGATGCCCATCCACGGCTTGCCAAGCTTGAGCGCGCCCCACATATGGGCAAAGATGGCGGAGGGTACGTCGGGGTGACGAACGATGTTTTGAGGCGCCCCGATCAGGTCGGACTTGTTGAAACCGCTGATTTCAACGAACGCGTCATTGCAGTACGTAATGACGCCTCGTGCATCCGTTGTCGAGATGAGTTTTTGTTGAGGTCCAAGGGCAACCTCGCGCTGCGTAACCGGTTGGTTGTTTCTCATCTGTATTGCTCCTATGCCCTAAGCTAGGGGCATCGGCTGCAATGAGTGAAAGATTAACGAGTAATCCCAAAAGGACAGGTTGTGCGTCGGAAAAGCAGGTGGTCTCCGACAACGTCTCCCTTTCACCTTGAGCCTGCTTTGGAGCCCTGAATGAAAGTTGGCGTCATCTCCGATACCCATGGCCTGCTCCGCGCCGAAGCCCTCGCTGCTCTGGAAGGATGTGAACGGATCATCCACGCCGGCGACATCGGAAAACCCGAGATCCTCGAGCAACTGGCGTCAATTGCCCCGCTGCACGCAGTACGCGGGAACAATGACCTGGGCGCCCCTTGGGCAGACACGCTCGCTGACCAGCTGCGTTTTGATCTGAAGGGTTGGCAGACCTTGCTGGTGCATGACATTGCCGACGTTCCGGCCGAGCTGGATCCCGGGATAAAGCTGGTGATCACCGGCCATTCGCATCAGCCACGCATTGAATGGCGCGGTGAACGGTTGTATCTCAATCCAGGCAGCGCGGGGCGGCGCAGATTCAAGCTGCCGGTGACGCTGGCGCTGCTTGAGGTGCTCGATGGTTCGATCGAGCCGCGGCTGGTTTCGTTATTGGAATGACCCGCTGCTGAAATGCGGTCCCCAAAAAAGAGACCGCTGTACAGCTTGTGCCGCTGACTCGTTAGCCTTACGCGCGTGGATCGATCTGATCCAACACCCGGTTCGCCGTGATTTCCGCCAGCATGATGTTGTTGGAAATGCCCAGCAGGGCGTTGCGCGAGCCACCGTCCAGGTGATGGACCATTACATCGACCGAGGCCAGTGTTTCGACGAGATAAACCACCAGGGTTTCAGTCGTGGCCTGTGGGTCTACGGTAAACAGGGTGCTGGGTTTGCGCGGCGTGGCCTTGATGTCGGCAGTCGAGGGGAAGTGGAAGTCGAGGGCGCGTTCGGCGACTTCGTTGAGTTTGTTTGAATCGGGTTCGTACGGGGATACTGGATCGGCGTCCGGCGGGTTTGGTGAAGGTTTTATCATGTTTTCGTGCTCCAAAAATGTGGAGCCGTCACCCGACTTGCGACTAAACAAGGGGTGGCAGCTGTACGCAGGTTAGTCGACCGGGGAGACACGAAACCGGCGCGCCCAAAGGCGCCCTGCGCACAGCTACCATGAAGTGCAGGTATGAAATGACCTGACTGTCTGGATGCAAATACGCTTCGTGAAACCACGGGCGACTAAACCCGATCACTGATGGGCAGTGACACGAATCAAGTTACCGAGTGACCCCAAGGCGCACAAGCCGGCGGATTCTGGCGTACCCGTAGGCAACGGCGCAAGGTCTTGTAGCTTTCAGGAAGTAAGTTGTAGGGCGCTTAAACAAGTGCCTTCTGTGGATGTTTAAAGTGTATGAGCGCACGTTTCTGCACGCCTGATTTTTCGACCGGCAAGCCCCACCGTGCAGGTCTCCCGCGGCAAAGTTTTCACACAGGTTGGCTCCATAGTGGCTGACCAAATCTGTTGCATCGCACGCGCTAATCCGCAATACTTCGCTTAACAACTAACCCTCACGACCGGCATGGCTTGACCATCTGGTTGGAGGGGGAAAAAGCCGGCGCTAGCCGGTTTTTTCGTTTCTGGAGTACGAGAAATGCAAGGATCGCCTGAGCCACCTGGACGGCGAGATTCCGATTGAGCTTGCGGAAACAGTGGAAGGCGCGAATCGTGTTCTGGAGTACCTACGGAACTGGATTGCGCAGCGTGCTTGAAGACCCATCAAAAAAATTGGAACCGCTTTCAGACGCGCTCACCTAATGATCAGCTAGTGGGTAATCCCACAGGCAATTTGCCAATACCGGCATACTCCGAGAGGTGGGCGACGTGGCTAAAGACGAGAAGAAAAGCAAAGGTGACGCTTCGAAAGCCAGCAAGGACTTGAAAGACAAAAAGTCATCACCGGCAAAGAAATCAGCAGCGGCCTCGGCTCTTTCGAAATCTTCCGACAAGAAAGACAAGAAAAAAGATGCCGAACCAAAGAAATCTGCAAAAAAAGCTGATAGCAAGCCAGAAAAGGCTAAGAAGTCAGAGAAGGCAGACAAGCCAGCGAAAAAGAAAAAGTGACATCTGCAGTCTGCTAGGGCTTTACGCCCTAGCTTCCTCAGGCTGTTCGGCGCGGGCTCTTCATCGCCGTACTACTGGCGAAGGAATTCGCGTATCGCTTCGGCGGTTCGCCTGGCGCTGGTCACCACGAAAAAATGCCCCTCGCCCTGCAGGACCTGCAGTTCAGCACGGCGAATGGCGCGCCGCAGGATGTGTGCGTTGTACAGCCGCACCAGTATGTCGCGGTCGCCGGTGAGGATCAGCGTGCGCTGGCGCAGACGGAACAGCCGCAGCAGGCTGGTCCAGCCGACCAAGGCGGTGAGCTGGTGGTAATAGGTTCGCGGGTTGACCGTGAGCATGCCGTTCACCATACCGAAGCGCAGCAGCGTCTGTATCGAATTGCGCGAGCCTTCTTGCTTGTGCAGTCTGGCGCTTTTACTCCGGCCAAAAAAATCCAGGATGTCGGCGGGCTTCACCAGCATCGCCGGGCCGGCCGAAGTCGCCGCGAGGATCAGCCGGCGCACCCTGCTCGGGTAACGCAGCGCGAATTCTTGCGCCAACGCACCGCCCCAACTGAGGCCGAACACATCGACCTGATCGATTCCCAATTGCTTGAGCATCTCCGCGATCAGGTCGGCATGGCGCGGCAGGCGCATCGGCCAGCGGGGCATTTGCGATTTGCCGACACCGGGGACGTCCAGCGTAATGGTCCTGTAGTCCACCAGTTCTTCGCGCAGGGGATCGAAGGTACGGATCAACCCACCCAGGCCGTTGAGCAAGAGCAGCGGTGAGCCTTGGCCGCGGATTGAAACGTTCAACTGCACGTCTTCGATGGTTAATTTGCGCGTGGTCATGATCTCCCCCTTGGCCTACCCGCTGTTAAGACAGCGCCTGGTGCCAAATGACTGCTTTTTGCCGATGGCTGTCTGTCGAATTTCCAGATTCCAATGGAAAAATAATCCGGTCCCTTTTTAATGATGGACTGGGTCATCTCCAGGTCTTGTACGACCAGGTGCGCCAGCGCCTGGCGGTGCAGAAGGCGATTGAGGTAGAAGGATTGGTGTGATGGGTGCCTACTCAAGCAGCGACAGCATCTTGAGCAGGGAAGTGGCGGTCATTGGTAAGGCACCTGCGCATCAATCATGGTACAACCGGCCCCGGCAGGGAGCGACAACGTATTGCTGCCAGAGGTGTTCTACAACGACAAGGAGTCCCTTCATGAAGATGAATGCATTAGTTCCAGAGATGATTGTCTCTGACCTGCAACGAAGCCTGGCGTTTTACTGCCGGATACTGGGCTTTCAGATTGAATACGAAAGGCCCGAACACAATTTCGCTTTCCTGTCGTTTCAAGGCAGCCAATTGATGCTGGAAGAGGATGACCGACAAGCGTCGCCATGGCGGGTTGGCCCTCTGGAATCACCCTATGGCCGAGGGATGAACCTTTCGATCCGCTGCGCTGATATCCAGGTTTTGGCCAAGGCCCTTGCGAACGCAGGAGTGGAATTGCACAGGCCCATTGAAGAGTGCTGGTACCGGGATAATCAGCGCGAGCATGGAGAGCTTAATTTTCTGGTGCTGGATCCGGATGGTTATCTGTTGCGATTCAATCAAAGCCTGGGCTTCAGGGCTGTCGCAAGGGGAGTAGGCGGATAGACCGTGTTTTTACAAACAGCAGCGGCGCCAAAAAAAGAAAACCCCTGAAGCCATCAGGAGTCAGGGGTTTGGAAGCAATGGTGCCCAGAGACGGAATCGAACCGCCGACACGGGGATTTTCAATCCCCTGCTCTACCGACTGAGCTATCTGGGCCGCGGCGGAATTAAACGTTTTTTACGGGTGGGACGTCAAGCACGAAATCAAAAAAACCTAATGAATACCTACGTTTACACGGCCGGTATAACCATGATTGTGATACCTGGCTGGGTGCGAATTTGCTTGAGGTCATGTTGCGCAAGTATCCAGGGGACCGGATGGGTACAGGGGTGAGGGTGGTTATCGATTGTGCTCGCCGGACTGCGCGTTGCGGGGACGGGCCGGAGATTGGGTTGTCGGCGTTGGAACTGGTGTTGGAGGAGATGTTGGTGCGCGGCTACTGAATTTAGTGGTCCTGTAGGAGCGAGCTTCTCGCGAAAAACACAAGCGTCTACGCGAGTGCAGAGTGCTCGCGCTGTTCCGGGGCATGTCACGGTAGGTGCACTGAGTTGAAGCAGTGCGATTCGACGTGCCAAGCCTATTTTCCTGTTCTCGGCGGGATGATTAGCCTGCTTACGAATTGGCCTGGTATTTGCTATTAAATTGCCATCTGAGTGTCGCAATGGGTTAATTTAATGTCGCTATCAAGTCATTCCATGCCGTTATCCCCGAGTGAGAAGCGCTGGTTACCCTGGTTCGGCAAAACCGGAAAAATAGCGATGGGCTGGTCGTGCCGGCTCAATCGATCGGCTTACCCGGTGATCGAGCAAACCTTCGAAGCCATCGCTGAAACCCGCGTGCAGTTACTGCACAACTGGACCCGCGAGCAGTGGGAGCACCTGGCTGAACTGGCAGACAATCTCGGTCGTGATTTCGCCCACCTCGACAGTGCAGCCTTGATGGACAAGCTGCGCCAGGCGGAAGATTTCTCCGAGCTGTTTGTGGTGGATGTCGCTGGCAACGTCATCGTCTCGACCTGGAATCGACGGGGCACAACCCGGCACGAGCACACCCGTGCATTGGCCGAAGGAGTGAAGGCGCCGTTTCTCCACGGTCCTTACCGCGATCCACTGACCTTGCCCATCGGTCCATCCTCTTCACGCTTCCACGATGAAGTCACCCTGATGTTCTATCAGCCGCTGAAGGCCGATGGAAAGGTCCTTGGCTGCCTCTGTGGCCGCGTGCCCAACGATGTGCTGGGTGATCTGATCCAGCGAGAGGCCGGGCACATTTTTGCCGAGTCCGGCGACAACTATCTGTTCATGGCGCACTCGCGATTCGATCCCGCCATCGAGCCGGGAACCGCCTTGTCGCGCTCACGCTTCGAGGATGGCACCTTTACCCATGGCGAGAACCTCAAGAGCGGCGTGCACACACCGTGGAAGACGGTGCAGATCCAGCGTCACACCGAACTGGAACTGCGCTTTACCGACCCGGCGACCCAACAGCTGCACCCAGGCGTACGCGAGACCATCCGCAAAGGCTCTAACCTGTTCGTGACCTACCCCGGTTACTCGGATTACCGGCACGTTCCCGTGGTCGGCAAGGGCGTCACCTTCCAGTTGCCAGGCTCGCCTGATCGCTGGGGCATGATGTGCGAGGCCGACCTGGAGGAGGTCTATCGCCGGCGCTCGCTCAGCCATGGCCTGATGAAGCCTTATCTGGCGACCATGATCGGGTTGTTTGCCTGCAATTTCCTGGTCCAGCATTACAGCGGCCTGACGCAGGGTCTGATCGATGCCGTCGAGGTGGTGAGCATGGTGGGCGCCACGCTCCTGTTCAGCCTGCTCGGGCCCAAGCGCCTGGCGGCGAGGCTGGACGGGATGACGAGTGTGATCAGGACCATTGCCGAGGGCGAGGGCAACCTGCGCCAGCGCCTGGACACCACGACCATGGCCAACGATGAGACCGGTGACATGGGGCGCTGGATCAACAGTTTCATCGACCACCTGGACTCGGTGGTCGGGGAGGTGGTGAAGGCCAGTCGCAACGTTGGCACCACCAATCAGATGATGCTGGGTCGCAGCCAGGAAGCCGGCATTACCTCAGCCGAGGTGTCCGAAGCGGTGCACCGCATGATGATTATCGTGGAAGACCAGTTGGGCGAGATCCAGCAAGCCTCTGCCGGCGCCGAGCAGATGAAGCAGGTGATGGACGAAGTGGTGACCCGTGCCCGCGAACAGTTTCTCGCGGTGCAGGCCGGCACCCAGTCGATTCGCGATGTGGTCGAGCGCTCGTCTTCCAGCGTGCAGCTGCTCGACAGCCGGATGACGCAAATCGGCAACATCACTAGCCTGATCAGCGACATCACCAACCAGACCAACCTGCTGGCGCTCAATGCCGCCATCGAGGCGGCGCGCGCGGGCGAGCATGGGCGAGGCTTTGCGGTGGTGGCCGACGAGGTGCGCAGTCTCGCCGCGCGCACGTCACGGGCGGCCGACGACATCCGGCAGATGGTCGAAGGCCTGCAGGGCGAAACGCAAAAAGCCGTCAGCTTCATGGAGGAGGGGGTCAAGGACGTCGATAACAGCCTGCGCCTGGCCGAAGATGCCTCCTCGGAAAACGTGCAGTTGCATCAAGCGGTGGAAAGCATGTTTGCGATCATTCAGCAGCTCAACAACCACAGCCTCGATTATGGCAAGACAATCCGGCAGGTTGACCAGTCATCCACGCAGATGCGCCAGACGGTGGTGGTGCTGCAGAGCAGTGCCGAAACCGTGAGACTCAACGTCAACAAACTGCAGAAACTGGTGGGGCAGTTTGAGGTGAGTAACAGCAATGAACGGGTGGCGGCGGCTTGAAGGCGGCAGGGAGCGGACAGATCGCACTGTGGGAGCTGGCTTGTCGGATCGCCGCCCCGCAGCGAAGGCGGTGGCAGTCGACCCCGGCATTTGTGAAGCACACCGATCAACTGTAGGAGCTGGCAAGCCAGCTCCTACAGTTGATCGGTGTAATGCCCTGGACAGGGCAAGCCAACACACCGCTGCTATTTTTTGCCACCCGCCAATGGCGGCGTCCGAGGCGGAATCATGCGCTTCGTTCCCGTCGACTCAAACGCCGCCGCCAAACGCAACAACGTCGAATCGTCATAGGCACGACCGGCAAATGTCAGCCCGACCGGCATGCCGATGTCGGGCATGATGCCCATCGGCACTGTGACCGTCGGCACCCCCAGGTGGCGGATGGCGAGGTTGCCGTTGGCGACCCAGATGCCGTTGCTCCAGGCGATATCCGCGGACTGCGGGTCGACGTCGGCATTCGCCGGCGCGACGTCGGCAACTGTCGGGAAGATCACCGCATCGAGGCCCAGCCGATCCATCCAGTGCTCCAGGTCGATTCGACGGGTCTGTTCCAGCCCGCGCAGTCCATCCGGCACCGTGGCGATCTGGTCCCAGGGGGTAATGCCGCGCTCGGCCATCCGCACATATTCGTCCATGCCCGCAACCAGATCGCCCTCGCGATTGGGCAGGGTTCCCGGGTCATGAGGGAAAATCAGCGGCCCGTCGACATCGACCAGGCGATTCAGGTTCGGATCGCCGTTGGCCTGCAGGAAGTCATCGAAGGCCCAGGCCGTCAGGTCCCACAACTCATGGTGCAGGAACTCCTTGGACACCAGGCCCCGGGTAAACACCGTCGGTGCGCCCGGACGATCGCCCTCGCAATTGCTGACCATCGGGAAGTCGACCTCGAGCACTTCGGCGCCTGCTGCTTCCAAAGCCTGGCGGGCCTCTTCCCAGAGCCCGATCACCGAGGCCCGGGTGTTGATCCGCTGTCCGGTCGGGCCGCCGATACCCGGCGCATCCGCCGTGCCCGCTTCAGGATCGGCATTGATGTACATGCGCGGCACGCCAAAGCGTTTGCCGGCGAGCGCAACGCTATCTGCCGCGAGCGATGCATAGGAGGCCGGGCGCACCGAGGCGACGCTCGGAATCGGTACCCAGGGTTGCATTCGCCACAGATCGCCGCGGGTGTCGGGATCTTCCGCGACCACCACGTCGAGCACTTCGAGCAGGTCGGCCATGGTTCGGGCAAACGGCACCACCACGTCCATGGTCGGGGTCAACGGCCAGTTGCCGCGCACCGAGATCACCCCGCGCGACGGCGTGTAGGCGCACAGGCCATTGTTCGACGCAGGCCCGCGTCCGCTCGACCAAGTCTCCTCAGCCAGGCCGAAGGCGGCGAAACTGGCGGCGGTGGCAGTCCCGGCGCCGTTCGATGAGCCAGAGGCGAAGGGCGCGGTGAGGTAGTCGGCGTTGTACGGGCTCTCCGCGCGGCCATAGACCCCGCGCTGCATGCCGCCGTTGGCCATGGGCGGCATATTGGTCTTGCCCAGGCAGATCGCACCCGCGGCGCGCAGCCGCTCGATGGTGAATGCATCGCGATAAGCGACCAGGTTGGCAAATGCGGGACTGCCCGAGGCTGCGGTCAGGCCCTTGACCAGATAACTGTCCTTGGCTGTATAGGGGATGCCATCGAGCGGACCCAGGGTTTCGCCCTTGGCCCGACGGGCATCGGACGCCCGGGCCTCTTCGAGGGCCTCGGGGTTGCGCACCACGATCGCGTTGAGGGCCGTGGGGGTGTCCGGGCCGTCGTAGGCGTCGACCCGGGCGAGATAGGCCTGGACCAGCTCGACCGCGGTGGTGCGGCCTGATTCGAGCGCCGCGCGCAGGTCGGCAATGGAGACTTCGGTGACTTCGATCATGGGCTGACCGCCGACTGCGCAGGGGCGACGTGGTGAATGTTTGCATCAAGCGCAATCCTGGAGACAAGGACAGCGCTGTTCTTGAAATGGGGGCTCATAACGGTTCTCGTGGCAGTGCATTTCGCGACAGGGCCGGGCTGACACCCTGAACGTCCTATTTAACACCAAGCACGGGGATCGGTGAAACGCTTCGACGGCCCGTGTGGGTTTCCGGCCGCAAAGGGTCGAGGCCGGGCAAGTAACTGTCGCCTGCGAGTGGATATCTGCGCGAAGCCGATTATGCTTCAGGAAACCTTGCAGCAATGCGAGGCCGTCAACCTGTGTGCATGCTTTGCGCAATCCGTAATCCGATGGAATCAGCCCTAGGGCCTGGGTGCGGCAAAAAGGTAGTGGGGTACTCCGGCCTATACATAACAAAAAAGACGGAGAAGACTTATGGCCGCAATCGACAATACAACCACGGGCAGTGCGCCCCACCACGGGCTTACCAAGGAGGAGCGCAAAGTCATCTTTGCCTCGTCCCTGGGCACCGTGTTCGAGTGGTACGACTTTTACCTTTACGGCTCGCTTGCCGCGATCATCGCCAAGCATTTCTTCGCCGGGGTCAACGAAACGACGTCCTTCATCTTCGCGTTGCTCGCGTTCGCCGCGGGCTTCGCCGTACGCCCCTTCGGCGCCATTGTATTCGGCCGCCTGGGTGACATGATCGGGCGCAAGCACACCTTCCTCATCACCATCGTGATCATGGGTATCTCTACGGCCATCGTCGGCTTCCTGCCCGGCTACGCGACCATCGGGGTCGCCGCGCCGATCATCCTGATCACCCTGCGCCTGTTGCAAGGCCTGGCCCTTGGGGGGGAATACGGCGGAGCTGCGACCTACGTCGCCGAGCATGCGCCCAAAGGCAAGCGCGGTTACTTCACTTCGTGGATTCAAACCACAGCGACCCTCGGCCTGTTCATGTCACTGCTGGTGATCCTCGCCTGTCGCACCATCCTCGGCACCGAAGCCTTCGAGGCCTGGGGCTGGCGGATTCCGTTCCTGCTGTCGATCCTGTTGCTGATCGTCTCGGTGTATATCCGCCTGCAACTCAGCGAGTCGCCGGTGTTCCTGAAAATGAAGGCCGAAGGCAAGTCTTCCAAGGCGCCGCTGACCGAATCCTTCGCCCGTTGGGACAACCTCAAGATCGTGATCATGGCCCTGCTCGGCGGCACTGCCGGCCAGGCCGTGGTCTGGTACACCGGGCAGTTCTACGCGCTGTTCTTCCTGCTGCAGACGCTGAAGATCGACCCGCAGACCGCCAACCTGCTGATCGCCGGCTCGCTCCTGATCGGTACGCCGTTCTTCGTCATATTCGGCAGCCTGTCCGACCGCATCGGCCGCAAGGGCATCATCATGGCCGGCTGCATCCTCGCGGCGCTGACCTACTTCCCGATCTTCCAGGCGCTGACCCAGTACGGTAACCCCGACGTGTTCGCCGCGCAGGCGAAGAATCCGGTCACGGTGATCGCCGATCCCGACCAGTGCTCGTTCCAGTTCGACCCGGTAGGCAAGGCCAAATTCACCAGCTCCTGCGACCTGGCCAAGACGGTGCTGGCCAAGCGGGCCATCCCCTATGAGAACGTGAAGGCCGAACCCGGCACCGTTGCGCAGGTGCGCATCGGCGACAAAGTCATCCAGAGCTTCGAGGGCACCGGCATGCCGGCCGCCGACTTCAAGGCCAAGAATGACGCCTTCGTCGCGACCCTGGGTTCGTCGCTCAAGGAAGCCGGCTACCCCGAGAAGGCCGACCCGGCCAAGACCAACTACCCGATGGTGCTGCTGCTCCTGACCATCCTGGTGATCTATGTGACCATGGTCTACGGGCCGATCGCCGCCTGGCTGGTGGAACTGTTCCCGGCGCGCATCCGCTACACCTCGATGTCGCTGCCGTACCACATCGGCAACGGCTGGTTCGGCGGCTTCCTGCCCACGGTGGCCTTCGCCATGGTCGCGGCCACGGGTGATATCTACTACGGGCTGTGGTACCCGATCATCATCGCGGTGATGACGGCGATCCTGGGTATTTTCTTCCTGCCGGAAACCAAGGATCGGGACATTCATCACACCTGAGCCTGACGGTTGCCCTCTCCCGGTGGGAGAGGGCAACACCCATCAGAAGTAGTAGCCGATGTTGATGTTGGTCCGGTAGTACCACTCGTTGCTGCCGATCGAGCTTGTGTTAGTGAAGCCGGTACCGTTTTCCGCACCGCCGTAGGGATTGGCGTTTTTCGCCCAGGTCAGGTCGACCCACGCCATGATCGGCATCGCCAGGAATTGTGCACCGACGGTGTACATCTGCGAATCGTCCCAACCGCTCTGGTCTTTCATCATGCGGCTGTAGTCGTTGTACAGTTTGATCTTCTTCAATTGCCCCAGCTTCGGCGTCGCAATGTCATAGCCGACGTTCAGCGAAGCGATGGTTGCCTTGGAGGCGATCAGGTACGCGGGCGTCAGGCCGTTGCCGCCCATCAGCACCGAGTCGTTGCTGACGCCGGCGGGATTCTTCGGGTCGTACTCGTAGCGGATGCCCTGGGTGCTGACGGTCCACTGGCCGGCATTGATCACGGCGTGAATGCCGCCGGCCCAGTAATCACCGTCATCGCGGGTGGTGGCGTTGTACAGCTGGGCAGCGGCCACGGAGGCCCCGACCTCGGCTTTCCAGCCGTCGTTGACAAAGGTCCGCGCGACGCGGGCATTGATCTGGTTGCGTTTCTCGTTGTCCTGCCGCGACTGGGTGAAGGGGATCGCGTTGTCCTTGAGGTCGGCGTAGCGTCCGACTTCCGGCGAGTAGCGGATGTCCGAGGGCAACATGCGCGGGAAATAACCCAGTTGCAGATCCCAGTCCTTGTCCTTGTAGCTGTACTTCAAACCCGAACCGGCGCTGACCCCATACCCCATGAAGAACGGCAGGTGATAGCTCCAGCCGAACTGCGGGTAGGGTTCCAGGCCGAACGGCTTGAACGGCGCACCCAGTTGCAGGTTTGAGTTGCTGTTGATGCGGTAGCCGACGAAGCCGCGATCGATGGAGCGTTTGCCGTCGTCCTGGAACCAGTAGCCGACATCGCTGAACAGGTTTTTGTAAGTCGCCTGCACGTCGATGCGGAAGGTGTCGAAGAGGAACCGGCCATTGTTTTCGGTGGTGTCCCAATGCTCGTCGCGGTAGTTGGTGCGCAAGGCACCGCCGATGTCCAGGCTGCTCTGGCCATCGTCGCTGCGCCAGGCGATGTGCGGGAAAGGCTTTTTACCGGTAGTCGAGGTCACGGGCGCGGCAGGGCCGGGTTCGCCGGCGAAACTGACGCAGCTGGTCATCATCAGCCCGAGACATATCACGTAATTCTTCATGCTCACTTCCCCTGCAATAGTGGGCGCTACAAAGTGACCGGCAACACTTTTCCGCTTGCCTTGAAAGTGGCAATGGGCGAATGACTTCGAGTGTCGCGGTATTGGAGTGCGTTGTTGTTTTTTCTGTTTCGTAGGTGATACGGCGTCTGACCTATGAACTTGATGTGAATAGAGCAGAAACTATGCCAAGTGTTACAGGGTGCTTGTTGGTTGAATAAAATCCAGTAAAAACAATTGTTTATATGGGAAACGCATTTCCTTGTATTGCCCGTGAAACATGGGCTTTAAGTAGTAACGAAACTGCACGTTATGTGTGCGCCCTTACTCGACTCGCCTATAAAAAGGCCTTTCATAAGGAAACACAGATAACGCAATACCCTGTAGGAGCTGGCTTGCCAGCGAAGGCGTCGTCACAGCCAACAATGATGCTGACTGACACACCGCTTTCGCTGGCAAGCCAGCTCCTACAGGGGACCGTGCCCAAGCTGGAAAATGAGGTGGCGTCCAAACCAGTGGACGTGCATAAAAAAAGGCCGACAAAGTGTCGGCCTTTTTAATGGATGAAATAGAACAGCAGTTATAAGTCGAGTACCAACCGCCGGCTCTTGCAACCCGACACACACACCATCATCGACTTGTTCGCCACACGCTCGGCCTTGGTCAGCACGCCGTCCCGATGATCGACATCACCTTCCAGGACCCGTGTTTCGCACGAACCACACACCCCTTCGCGACAGCTGTATTCAATGTCGCAACCCGCCTCGAGCAGCACGTCGAGCAAACTCAAGCCCGGCTCGATCGACAGGGTCTTGCCGATTTTTTTCAGCTCTACGCTGTAGCTGCTTTGGGCATCTTCGGACGGCGGCAACTCCGCCGCGGCGAAGCGCTCGATATGCGCGTGGGGGTAACCGAGGCCTTCGCAGGTGCTTTCGAAAGCATCGAGCATCGGCGTCGGCCCGCAGCAATAGAAGTGCGTATCAGCCGGCTGGCCCGCCAGGTAGGCGCTCAAGTCCGGCGGCATGCCTTTTTCATCGTTGAAGTGGTACAGCACGTTGGCGTCCAGGCCGCTGAGTTCTTCGACCAGCGCGGCTTCCTGCCGTGAACGGGCGCAATAGATCAACTCGGCGGATTTTCCCAGGGCCAGCAGTTGGCGGAACATGCAGTAGATCGGCGTGATGCCGATGCCACCGGCCACCAGCACGCTGTGTCTGGCGTTGAGGTCGAGCTGGAAGTTATTGCGCGGCGACGAGATCGGCAATTGCATGCCGACCCGTAATTGCCCGTGGACAAATTCCGAGCCGCCACGGCTGTTGCGATCGCGCAGGATGCCAACCACGTAACGCCCGCGATCGCTCGGCGAATTGAGCAACGAGTAGCTGCGCACCAGCCCGTTGGGCAGGTGCAGGTCAATGTGCGAGCCGGCTTCGAACGGAGGAAAGACCGTGTCGCCAAAGGGCCGCAATTCGACGCTGATGATGCCTTCGGCTTCGTAGCGCAGGGTGTGCACGAGCGCGGTGAGGGGGGAGGAATTGGACATCGGTCACCTCTTTTCGACAGTTCGCAAATCGAGATCGAGACGCGCGCCGGCCTCGATCTCCACCCGCAGTTCAGGAAACACCAGCGCGCTCATTTCAACCGCCTGTACACGTTGCACGGCTGCGTTCATGGCAACTGCTTCGCGTCGATCAGCTCCAGCTGGGCCTTGGCCGCATTTTTCAGGTAGCGGCGCAGGCGCACCACGCCGAGGTCATGCTGGTACAGGTTCTCCCGCTGATTGGCGTCCGGCTCCATGAATTCGAGCAGTACCCGATCCTGTTCCAGCACCGCCCAGTGTCGTGCTTCCAGACGGTTCTTGTAGAGGAAGCGCCAGGTGTCACGCTGCCAGCCGGTCAGTGGCCGGCAACGCCAGTGAAACACCGCCGACAACGAGCGGCTGCTCGGCGTGTAGCTGCCGATGATGGTGAAGTTGCCGCCGGGACCGCCGGTTTTCGGGTACGGGATTTCCAGGCGCAGCCAGTGGCAGCTGTTGTCCATAAATTCGGTCCAGTCGAAGTTCACCCCGCGCTGGCCTTCCTTCTCGAAGAAGAAACCGTGGTCGGTGTCGCGGGTGACGAACTTGGCCGTGGCTTCGCCTTCGCTCATGGAGTGCGACATCTTGTGCAGGTAGGTGCCGTGCATCGGGTCCATGACGTTGTCGATGACGTAGCGGTAATCGCCTTTCCATTCGGCGTAGCACAGGAAGCTGCTCCACTCGGGGGAGGTCAGTTGCTCCGGCAGCACCAGTTCCGGCGGGCTGTCCTCGTGCGGGTTGGCGGCGTTGTAGAGGAAGATCGCGCCAGCGGCTTCACGGGTGTGGAACATCCGCGTCGGGCGGCTGCCTTCGAGTTTGCACCCCGGGCTGCCGGGGACTTTGGTCACGGTGCCATCGCAGCGCACTTCGACGCCGTGATAAGGGCATTGCAGGCGATCACCCAGCACCGGCCCCTGGGACAACGGCGCGCCGCGATGGGGGCAGTGATCTTCCAGGGCATGCACGCTGCCGTCATTGTCGCGCCACAGGGCAATCTTGTAGCCCAGGCGCCGGATCGACAGCGGTTTTTCACCCAACTGATCGGACGGCAGCACCGGGAACCACAGGTTTTTCAAGCCGTTGGCCAAGAGGTTTTCAACAGGATCGACGGTTGTATTCATGTTCATTTCTTATTGTCCTCCGGCGGGTCATTCGCCCAGCCGAGCCATCAGGGTTTTATAGGCATCCACAGTCCACTCGCCGGTGGTCAGCGGGCAGGGCGGGCCGGCCAGGTTCAGGTGCGCGAGCAGGTCGGGCAGCTCGGTCACGCCATTGCCGAAAGCGCGTTCGATGGAGTCGCCCAGCAACTCTTCGAACTGGGTGTTGGGCCGTTTGCGAGCCTGATGGGGCTCCAGGTAGGGTTCGGTATTGCTCATTTCATTGACCTCCATTGCGTACCCGTTCGCGGATCGTTTCGCCCACGGGAATAAAGTCGTATGTCGTGTTCGCTCAAGGTTTCGGTTTGTCGGTGAGGAACTTGCCCTGGGGCGCTTCGACATGTTGCTGGCGCCGGGTGTTGCCATCGATGCCGCCGGCGATCGCCCATTCGGCGAATACCGTGGGGCCGGGTTCGAAGGTGCGTGGCTCCCATTCGCCGGTCAGCTGGTCTTCGTCGGCGTAGTACTCGACCAGCGCGCCGGCCGGGTTCTTGAAGTACCAGAAGAACGCGGACGACACCGGGTGCCGGCCGGGGCCGATTTCCGTGGCCCAGCCGCGGCGGGAAATGTGCATGCCGCCGCCGAACACTTCGTGCACATCGCGCACGGTGAAGGCGACGTGGTTCAGGCCGGCGCGCGGGGCGGGCAGTTGCAGCATGAACAGGTCGTGGTGGCCGCCTTCCTCGGCGGTGCGCAGGAACGCGCCGCGGTCCGGATAGCGGTCCGAGGCCTGGAAGCCGAAGCGCTCGTGGTAGAAGGCTTCGCAGGCGTTGACGTCCTTGACGAAGAACACCACGTGCCCGACCTCGATCGGCGTGGCATGGTCATAGATCGGCGCGGCCTTGTTGATCCGGCCTTTGGTTTGCCAGGTGTTGTGGCCGCTGCACTCGATCTGCAGTTCCCGCTTGCGCGTCACTTGCAGGCGGATCGCCAGGCCGTTGGGGTCGGTGCAACCAATGCGCCCGTCAGCTTCGATGAAGCCCGGATCGTTGGCGATGCGCTCGCTGTACAGCTTCAAGTCAGCGTCGCTTTCGACGCCCCAGACCACTTCGCGCACGGTCGAACCGGCTTCGATCGCCGGCGGCAAACCAGCCTTGTTGATGTCGGCGAGCACCACGCGGCAGCCGTTGAGGGTTTCGAAGATCACCTCGTCAGGCTGCTCGCTGACCTTGCTCAGTCCCCAGTCGCTGAAGAACCGCACGCTGGTCTCGAGGTCCTCGACGCCGTAGGTGACTTCATCAATACCTAGAACGCTCATAACCCTACCTCTCGTTGCACACCGGCCCAGGCCAGTGGCTGTTCATTCATGCCCCAATAAAGGCTCTTCTGTTCCATGTACTGCAGGATGCCGAGGCGGCCCTTTTCACGGCCCAGGCCGCTGTCGCGCCAGCCACCGAACGGGGTGGAAATCGAGAACTGCTTGTAGGTGTTGATCCATACCGTACCGGCCTGGATTTTTCGACCCAGGGCCCAGGCGCGCTTGTAGTCGCGGGTCCAGATGCCGGCGGCGAGGGCGTACAGGCTGTCGTTGGCCTGCTCCAGCAATTGCGCTTCGTCATCGAAGGGCATGGCCACCAGCACCGGGCCGAAGATCTCTTCCTGGCACACCTGTTGGCTGTTGTTCAAGCCTTCGAGAATGGTCGGCGGGTAGTAGTAACCCTGGTCGTACACGCCGCCGCTCGGGCGCTCGCCACCGAGCAGCAGGCGTCCACCTTCGGCTATCCCAAGCGCAACATAACGCTCCACCGATTCGCGGTGTGCGGCGCTGATCAACGGGCCCATCTGGGTACGTTCATCGGCCGGATCACCGACGCGCAGTTCGACCGCAGCGGCCACCAGGCGCGCCATGAACGGTTCGTACAACGCACGGGCGACGAACAACCGCGAGCCGGCGATGCAGGCTTCGCCCGAAGAGCTGAAGATGCCGTACAGCACACCGGCCACCGCGTGGTCGAGGTCGGCATCATCAAGGACGATGGTCGGCGATTTGCCGCCCAGTTCCAGCGACACCGGCATCATCTTGTCGGCGGCGATGTGGGCAATGTGCTTGCCGGTTTTGGTGCCGCCGGTGAACGACACGCGCTTGACCAGCGGGTGGCGGGTCAAGGCATCACCGAGCAGCGAACCTTTGCCCGGTAACACGCTGAGTAACCCCTTCGGCAACCCGGCCTCTTCGCAGATTTGCGCCAGTTGCAAGGCCATCAGCGGGGTGATTTCCGCCGGTTTGATCACCACCGCGTTGCCCGCCGCCAGGGCCGGCGCGACCTTCTGCGCTTCACTGGCAATCGGCGAGTTCCACGGGGTGATCGCGGCGATCACGCCCATCGGTTCGTAGACGCTCATGCTGACGAAGTCACCACGGGACGGCGTGATGGTTTCCTCAAGGGTTTCACAGGCCGCAGCGAAGAACTGGAAAGTGCCGGCCGCGCTGGCCACTAGGGCCCGGGTTTCGTTGATCGGTTTGCCGTTGTCCTGGCGCTGCAATTGCGCCAGTTCTTCACTGCGTGCGCGGATCAGCTCGGCGATGCGGTACAGCACACTGGCGCGCTCGTGGGGTTTGCGCTGCGCCCAGCCGCTGTGCAAAAACGCTTGATGCGCGCCTTGCACCGCGTCTTCCACGTCGTCGACACTGGCGGCGTTGAGCCAGGCCACGGCCTCTCCGGTGGCGGGGTAGCAGGTGGCGTAGCGCTCGCCGCGCCCAAGGCGCCAGTCGCCGGCAATGCAGATCGGTAAAGTCTGTTCGAGAGTCATGGACTGTCCCTTAAATCGAAATCGCATGGGCATGGTTGCCCAGGGCGCGGACGACGCTGTAAACGGTCAGCGCCGAGGTCTTCGGGTTGGCCACCAGCGGCTTGCCCCGCAAGCTCAGTTCGAAACCGCCAAAGGCACCCCGGGCTTCGAAGTGATGCACGTTCTCCTCGCTCAGCGGGTCGGCGATCAGCGTCACGTGGGTGCGATCCAGGCCGAGTCCGGCCAGCGACAGGGTCGCGGCGACGTTGGCGTTTTTCGGGTAGAGGCGGGCCGCTTCCCGGGCGCTGCCCTGGAAAATCACCGTGGCTTCTGTAAGGCTGTCCAAATCAAAGGCCTGATCAGCCGGGGTGTTTTTCCAGGCGCGCGCCGGTTTGCGTCCGGTGTAATTCACCGAGTCCAGGCCACCGACCTTGGCCGCCGACAGCGCATCAATGCCGCCAATGGCGCCGGGCAGCAATTCGATGCGAGTCTGGCCGCGTTCGGCCGCCGCTTCCAGGCGTTCCACCAGGCCGACTTCGGACAACGCGCCGACCGAGACGATCAGGCAGGCGATGCCACGCTCGAGCGCCGGCAACACATGTTCTTCGATAGCGCGATGGCCGGCGCACTCGACCAACAGGTCGGGGCGCGCATCGGCCGGCAACGCCGTCAGCACTTGCGGCGGTTGTTTGAAACTGGCCAGCCGTTGACGGACAAGCTCTTCCGAGCCGGCCGAGGCGATCACATAGTCGACGCACAGCTGCGGGTCTTTCTCCAGCAGTTCGAGCACGCCGACGCCAATGGCGCCGCAGCCGATCATGGTGATGTGCAACATGACGAAGTCCTCAAGCCGTGGCTTTTTGCGCTTTGGTTTCGCTGTTGGGCGGGCCGGCGAACTGGGTGGCGAAGCTGCCGACCGCGAGCATGTCGACTTCCAGCAGGAACGGGCCGGGTTGCGCCAGCGCACCGTCGACGACCTTGCCGAAATCCTTCAGGTCGGTGACCAGGCCGTGGCGCAGGTTGAGGGATTCGGCTAGCTTGGAATAATCCGGGGTGTGCAGGTCGACGTAGCAGTGACGGCTGCCGTAGACCGCGTCCTGAATGTTGCGGATCACGCCGTAGCGCTGGTCGTTCATCAGCAGGATCACCACGTTGGCGTTCTCTTGCACCAGGGTCGCCAGCTCACCGAGGTTGAGGATGAAACCGCCGTCACCGGCCAGGGCGAAGACCTTGCGCTCAGGCGCCGTTTCCGCCGCCGCAACTGCCGCGCCAATGCCCATCGACAAGCCCTGGCCAATGCCACCGCCGAGGGCATGCACGCCGGCGCGCGGGTGATACAGCGTCAGCAGGCGGTTGCCCCAGATGCTGTTGGACAGCGTGACGTCGCGCACCCAGGAGAAGTTGCGTCCGGTGAGCGCTTGCAGCTGTTCGACCATGGCCGAGTACGGGCCGAGGTCGGCGA
>Ga0213829_1000569_pt1 | contig 33642 bp, 3 predicted proteins | sample MC6MC0896MG_FD_180665 | JGI IMG/M metagenome (GOLD analysis project Ga0213829, IMG submission 180665) | Enriched soil aggregate microbial communities from Iowa State University, Ames, United States - MC6-MC0896-MG | ecosystem: Environmental > Terrestrial > Soil > Unclassified | place: USA: Iowa...
ATGAAAATGAGTATGAAGAAAATGAATATGAAGATTATGAAAACGAAAGTTATAAAAATGAATATGAAGAAAATGAATATGAAGATTATGAAAACGAAAGTTATAAAAATGAATATGAAGAAAATGAATATGAGGATTATGAAAACGAAAGTTACAAAAATGAATATGAAGAAAATGAATATGAAGATTATGAAAACGAAAGTTATAAAAATGAATATGAAGAAAATGAATATGAAGATTATGAAAACGAAAGTTACAAAAATGAAAATGAAGAAGATGAAAATGAGTATGAAGAAAATGAATATGAAGATTACTTGGAATATTATAATAAAACTGATTTACAAAATTATAAAAAATTTACAATAAACGAAAATTATTTTTCAAATTGAAATTTTAATACTTTAATGTTAAATAATAATTTTTTTTATAGTAAAAACGCATTAAGTGGTACTTTTTTAGATTTTAATAATTTATATTATTTTTATTTAAATTATTTAGATATAAAAAAAAAATATTATAAAAAAAATAAAATAATTTTACCTAAACATTACTATTTAATATACAACATTTTAAAAAAAAATGATATAATATTTAAATTAAACAATTCAATTGGTCCTAGTAGTAAACAAAAAATTAATAAAAATTATAATATTTTTATAAAATGAGTATTAGATTTGGTTACTCATAGAAATTTTCTTTCAAAAAAAATTGATATATTAGATGATTTTTTTATTGATAACAACCAAAAAATATATAAAATAAAAATGTGAAATTTAATAAAATTTACAAAAAATAATTATTTATTAAATAAAAACAATGAATTAAGCATTTGAAATATTTTAAGACAAAAATTATATAAAAATTATTTATATAAAAATATTAGTAATATGGCTAATCTTGAATATAGTGAACATATTAACTTACCTTTATTAAGTAATTCTGATGAATTTTCAGAATACTATTCAGATATGCAGGAATCTTTAGGTTTTTTTAATTCTATAAATTATAACATGTTAAATTTTAATGAATCATTTAAATTTAACCATTCAACAGGTTATTTGAGCGCAAAAGATATTTTATCAAATGTAGTTAGAAATAATAAAGACGAAGATCCTGAAATATTTGAATTAACATCAAACATTTTTAGATCAGATTTTGAAAATAAATTCGATTCTGAAAATTTTTTTGATACAAAAAGACTTAATTTTGATTTAGAAATACCTACTATGTTTGGTTATTTTTATGAGGATTCAGACGATTTAAATTACCTAGATTCTTTTGTATCAAATACCGACGACACTTATATACATAAAATAACTCCTGAATACATTGATTTAACAGAAACAAGTATTTTTGATGAATATATAGAACAAGCTTTTGATGATAATTTAGAAATTTTTTTTTATAAATTTAATAATAATTTTGAAGAAATAGATTATGATTTTAATTCAACTTCTAATAATAATTTATCAGAAAAATATTCTATTAAAAGTAATTTATTAAACAATCAATTCAATATAAACTTTGACAAATTTTTAAATATTAGAAAATTTAAAAATAACATTTTAATAAAATCAAATAAAAATTTAAAAAAAATATATGAAAATAATTCAAAATATTTAAAAAATTTTTATAACATAGTTAATAAAAATAATTTATTATTAGAAGAATTTATTTGAAAAGATTTAAATATGGAAGATTCTGAATTCTGAATTTTTGATATATTTAATACATTTTTAACATATAGAAGCCCTCAGTTTAATAAGCCTTATCAAAAATTTCAATATAAAAATTCAGTAAGAGTAGAAGATGAGTGAGATTTTGAATATGCTGAAGATTGGGAATTTGCAAAAATAACAATAGAAAATCCTTTAAGTATTCAAAAATTTAACTATAAATTGTTTAAAAACTACAATGATAATTTCAAAATAAATAAATTTTCAAAATTTAAAAAAAATTATTTAAATTATAATAAAGAGATTAGTAAAAAAGATAATAAAAATTATTTAAAAAAAATTTTAAATAAAAGATTTAACTTATTAATTTTATTTCAGTTTTATATAAATAAAAATTTAATAGAATTTAATCATAAAATAAAAATTTTTAATAAAGAAATTTTTTTAAAATATTCAGTTAAATATTTTAATTATAAATACAGTAATAAGTATAAAAACTTTAATAAAATATTTTTAAATAAATTTTATTATTGATTATTTAAATATAATTATGTTAAAAGTTACACAACCTCTTTTATTTTAAATCCGTTAAACTTAAAAATTTTTATTAACGAATTAGGAAATAAAATATTTAAAAAATTTAAAATACTATTAAAAAAATTTACTCATAAAAAAATAAATAAATATTTATATTGTACACTTTTTAAAGATGTGGTTAAAGGTGATGAAAATTTTAAAGTATTTATAAACAAAAATATTGATAAAAAATATGTTGAAAAATATATAAAATTTTTAAATAACAACACAAATGTTAATAAGTCTGAAATTAATTATAAAAATTTTGAGCTGTTGTTTATAGATAATTTAAAATTAAAAAAATATAATTTAATAAAAATTTTTTTAATTTATATAAAAAATAAAATAAAAATTTATAATTATGGTGAAATTTTACGATATTTTTTAATTTGATTAAATTTAAAAAAAAGTAAAAATTTAACTTTATATAATAAAGAAGGCATGGCAAATTTAAATTTTGAAACATTTTTAAAATTTTTTAAAAAAAAATTTTTTTTTTTTTTAGATTTTATAATATTTAATAAGTTAAATCATAATAATTTTTCTAATTTAGAAGGTATTACTTTAGATTCTAATACTATTTTATTTGATGCATTTAGAGATAAGTTAGAAAATAGAAATCCTATAAAAAATAATAACGATTTATTGAATCTAAGGTGGGGTGAGGATTCCCATTTGTGACATTCAGGTTTAGCATTTATAGAACCTAATGTAGACTATTTACAAAATACAGAAAATAAATTAATAATAAATAAATATAAAAAAAAATTAGAAAATATAGATTATATTATGAATAAAAATACATTCTCAGTAAAATCATTAAATTGATTGTTACCAGAAAGATTCAAAATATTAAATAATTTTTTATTTAGAATTGAAAACTTTAATATTAGTAATAATATTAATAACTTAATTATTTGGGATAGGATTTTAAAAAATTATGATGATGGTTTTTCTAAAAAATATGAATTTACAGTTTCAAGTAGTAATTTATTTGATAATTTTTTAGAATTTTCGAATAAAAAAAAAATAAATAAAAAATTTAAACTTTTTTTTGGATCAAAATTTAAAAATTATATAGAACAATCTCAAAATGATATATGAAAATTACATAAAATATATAAAATAAGTAGAAATTATTCTAATTCTAAAATTATAAATTTAAAAAATAATTATTTTAATAACAATTATAAAAAAAAATGAATTAATAAGTTTAAAAATAATATTTATATAAACAGCCTAAACATTTATGGCGATACTGGTATAGATTTAATAAAATATAATAAAAATAAAAAATATAATTATAATACAGGTACTAAGGAAGTTATATCTGATAATGACAATTCTTATAAAAAATATTCAACATTGGGTGAATTTTCATTATATAAAAAAATTTTTGAAAATATGAGCTTAAATAAATCTATGGTGTATTCTCCAAATAAAGAAATTTTATTTTTAGAAAGCACATCAAATATTGATCAAGATTCTGAATCATTTTTTTATTACGATATTATTGATAGTTTTGATGGAAAAAATCAGTTTAGGGGTTTAGAGAACAGCGAAAATTTAAGACCTTTTAATAACAAGTTTTCATTAAATGTGAAATATAATGAACCTTTTTATTCAAAACTAAACAGCATAACAATTTTAAGCTTAGAAGATCAAGAACTTATAAATAACGTTGAAAATTTACGTGAAAAAATTTTAAATTCAAAATATTTTTCTAAATTTTTAAAACGAAAATTTACAAAACGTTTTTTTTTAATAATGAATTGACTTCGTTTAAATATAACCGATGTTAGACTTAGAAAAATAATAATTAATAGACTTTTTATGTTATTAAAAATTCCAAGCGAATCTAATTACGTAATAAACCCGTACGGTTTAGAAGAATTCAATTTTTTAAATATATTAGATTTTAACGATATGTTTAAAATGCCAGAACTTTCAGAATATAATAATAACGTAATTAATTTAATTTTAAGAAAACAACAGGAATTTAAATATCTAATTTATAGAGAATTACTTAAAGAAATTTTATATTACTCAAATTCTGGCATATTGTATGAAAATAATTTAAAAAATATATATAATAATTTAGAAACAAAATATCTGACAGATATATATAGAATAATATCATTTTGAAACTTAATTAAAAAGTTGCCAATAGACTCGTTTAGGGGTGTTAGCCATTTGGTATCGAGTAAATCAAAAATTAAAAAATATAAAAATATTAATAATTTAGAAAATAATATAAATGATACTATACTGTTAAATTTTAGTGATAAAAAAATACTTTTAAATTTGTTTGATAAAAAAAATAAATATTTTAAATTATTATACAATGTTAAATACTTAAATGGCTGAGTTGAAAAAAAAAAAATAATTTATTTTATATATAAACTAAAATCAAACTCAAATTTATCAAATATTAAAATAATTAATCAATATATAAAAACCTTATCCTATTTAACAAGTTATGGGTTGGATATATCAACAATTAACTTATTTATAAACAATATTTTATTAAAAAAATTAAAAACTAAAAACAAATATTTGAATAATAATTTTAATTTTTTTTTAAATAGCATTAGTTTAGGAAAATCATCATATTTTAATAATTTGGAAATAAGGTATAAAAAATACACACATTATAGTAATCTTAATAAATTTAAATTTTTAAATATAATAAATAAAGTTTTTAATAATAGTTTATCAGGATTTTTATATTTAAATAAGGAAAAATCAATATATAACTTTATGTTATCTGATATTGTAAAAATATCATCAGAATTTAAAGATAAATTTAAAATTAAAGATAAGGTTAGTTATAAAAAATTTTTAACAATTACTAAATTGGATTACAATTTTTTAAATGTAAATTGTAATTTCAAAAAATTATTTAATATTAAAAATAAAACTAATTATAAAAAATTAAAATATATTTACATAGATGATACTACTTGATTAAAATTAAAAAAAAAATCAATATTTGATATTAAAAATACTTTAAAATTTTTTAAAAATAATAATAAAAAATTTGAAAACATGTCAATTATTTATAAAATTAATAAAAATATTTATTTTATTAAAAAAAAAAATAATTTTATAAATAAAAAAAATAATTTATAAAAATTATTTTTTTATTTTTCTTATTTAATAAAAAAAAATAAAAATAATTTAAATACATTTTTAAAATTAAAAAATATAAAATTATTATCAAATTTAAAATTAAATAATCATTTTTTATATAATTTTAATTGTGATTTAACAAATTTATATTACGACGACCTAGATTATTTTAGAATAGATGACGAAGTTTTTATACATAATAAAAATTACATTATTATAAAATTTATTTTATTTTTAGGAAAATATTTTAGTAAAAAAGAAGTTATAACGAGCTATGATATTAGAAATAGGTTTTTTTATAAAAATAAATCTATATTAAAAATTTTAAATTATTTTTATATTAATAATTTATCATTATATTTAAAAAATAAATATAACTTATTAGGTAATTATGGTTATAAGTTAAGTATATTTTTATTGTATGTTAAGTATATAAAAGTTGACATCCCATTTAAGAATTATAAGATATTCGATTTTTTAGATACAAAAATTAATACATTGTACTGTTTTAATTTTAAAAAAAATTTATTTATAAATAGTTTATTTAATAGTAAAAACTATTATAAATTGAAATCTTCAAATTTTTTAAATATTAGATTTAAAAATTATAATAAAATATTCAATAAAAATTATTATTATATAAATAATTTAAAAAATATAAAAAAATTATTTTATGGAAATTACATAAACTTATTTAGTTTATCAATAAATAATTCAAATGAAAAATATTGATATAATAATTCAATATATTCTGCAATTAACTTATTGTTTACTAAAAAATTTAATTTAAAATATAATAAAAATAAGTTAAAAATTATTAAAAAAAATTGAATTATTTTTTTTAAACTATACTGTAAAAAAACTAAACAAATAAACTTTAATAGTTATAGTAATATTAATTTCAAATGAAGGTTGATAAATTTGTTGTATTACACGGATTTAAATTTTAGTAAGTTTAATAAATTATTTAAAAAATTAAAAATAATTAATTTAAATGTATTTGATAATTATAATATAAAACCGTATTTATTTAAAACTAAACCAAAAATAATAAACCATTATTTTTATAATACAGATAAATCTTATAATTTAAATTTTTTAAAAAATAATATTAATATAACTTATAAAATTTTAAATAAATTTATTAAAAAAAGTAATTACAATTTTTTATGAAACTATATTAAATTAAATGATTTTTTTTTATTAACAACACATAAAACAAATTCTATAAAGAAAATAAATTTTATTAATAATTTTAAAAATAAAATATATTTTAACATAGAAAATATATTTTTAGGAATAAAAAATAAAAAATTGTTTTTATCTCCAAAATTTTTATTAAATTTTAAAAAAAATATGATAGAAATAATTGATTATAATTCATTGGATGAGAATTATGATTTAAATATTTTTGAGGTTAAAGAGGAGCAATTTTCAGATTATAATTTAGATTTTGAATATATATTAACAGATTTAGATGATATTGATTTTGAAAATGAAGGAACTTCTGACTTTTTTGAAGATTCAAATCAGTGAAGTTTATTATTTAATAAAGCTTCTCAATCAAGCTTTTATAAAGAAAAACAAAAAAATGATGATGAATTTGACACTAATTTATTATTTGAACATGGATTAATTTATAAAAATAATAAAAAAAAATTTAACGATGCTGTGGTAATTAATGATGATTTTGATTTTAACAACTATTTAGATAACCATATTAAAAAAGAAAAAGATTTATTAGATACTAATTCCGAAGAAGAATTATTTAATGAATATACCTATATAGAACAAGATTATAAATTTCCAGGATTTTCATATTTAGACAAAATGGTAGATAATATATACATGTTTGAGGATAATTCGGATAACCAATTTACAAATAATTCTGATTATGAGGATTTTATAACAATTGATGATTTATCTAATATAAATAATAATTTATCAACAAGTTTATTTATAGATTTAAATGTAATTAATTCAAAACACTACGGTTTAAATAATAATTTTTATAAAATTTTTAATAATAATTTTAATAAAAAAAATATAAAAAAAAAAAATTTAATATTTTATAATAATTTATTAAAAAATAAAAAATACTCTTATTATGACGAAAAGTTTGGTTCGTTTGAATTAATTAATACATCATTTTCAGATTACATTGATTTAAAAAATTCAGAATATAATAATAAAATTTTAAGTACACATAAAAATAATGAATTAGGTAATTTAGTACTCACAAAATATTGAAATTATTTAAACAATAATCAAAACTTTATTTTTAATTTAAATTCGCAAGTTATTAGGAATTATTTTTACAAAATTCATAATTTTACGTATAAATACCCTAATAATGATTTTTTAAAAATAAAAAATAAAAATAGTATAACTTACGGTTTAGGTAATAAAGACAAATTTAATAATGTATTATTTACTGATTTAAATATTTTAACAAATTACTTATATAATTTTTATATAAATAATTATAAATATTTTATTAAATTTATTTATATAAATAATTACTATACTATCCCAAATACAATAAACAACTTAAGAACAGTAATAAATTTTAATAAAAATTTAAAAATAATTAGTTTAAAAAATAAAAAAATAAAATATTTAAATAATAATATTAAAAATATAAACTACATATACAATTTAAATTTTAAATTAAAAAAATTTAAAATTTTTAGTAAAAATTTTTATAATAAATATTTTTTTTCAAATTTATTGAAAAATAATAATTCTACTTTTTTTAATAAATTTGAAAATAATTTATTAAATATAAATAAAAAAATTTTAATAAAAAAATATTTAAATTACAAAAGTTTATTAAAAAATTATTTTAATTATACTAAAAAAATATTTAAATATTTAGAATTTTTAATAATAAAAATAAATAATTTATATTATAATAAAAATGCCATTTTGTCCATAAAAATTATTGGTTTTTTAAAAACATTAAAAGTATTAAAAAATTTAAATTTTTTTTATATAAACGATAATATTACATATAATTTTAAAATAAACTATAAAAAATTAAAATATATTTTAAAATTAAATACCCCCCTAAACTATATATTTATGTACCATAACAAAAATATAAAAACCTGTTCACAAAAATATAAAAAAAATAAATACGAATATTTTAAAAATAATTTTTATTTAATATTCATAAATAATTTTTATAGTAAAAATTTAAAAAATTTTAACAATAGGTATCCTATATTAACTTTTATTTTTTGAATAAAATTTAATAAGTTTTTAAAAATAACTAATTTATACAATAAAAATATATGTTTTAGACAAATTAATACATTATTTAATATTTTTTTAATAAAAAATAACATAAGTATTAAAAAAAAATATAAATTTTTTATATTAAAAAAATATTATTATATAAAAATACTAAATAATTATTTATTTTTAAATATTTTAAAAAAAAATTATAAATGTTTTTATATACATACTTATAATTTGAATAACAAAAATTTTAAAAATATTTTAACAAAAATTAATTTATTTTTTTTAAAAATAAACCCAACACTATTAAATAGTACGTATAACTTAATAAAAAATAGTTTAATAAGTAAGGGTGATAAAAGTCTGTTTAACAATTTTAACTACAATGTTTCTGATATTTCAAATTTAGGTGAAGGTAACTTTGAGTATTTTGATGATTTTTTTTATGAAAACGACAATACTTATATATTTAATGATTTTTTAGATGACTATTTAACAAATATAGATTTAGTTCTAAATAATAACATAGTTAAAAAATTAAAAACATTATGATTAAATAATAGGCATTTTAGGGGAGATTTATCTTTATTTTATAAAGATAAATTATCAAACATAAGTGTGGAGAGGGATCACGACAATTTGTTACAAATTATAAATAAAAATTCTGGTATTTTAGAAAAAAATTTAACATTATCAGAATTTATTTATAAAATACCTAAATTAAAAATAAAAAAAAAATTAAAGTACTTATTTTCAGATTTAGATTATACATTTTCAAAACAAAGATTTAGATTGCTTTTTTTAAAGAGAAAACTAAGATTATTTGAATACAATGAAAAGAATAATAGTATTTATTATCAAAATACAGATTTTATCAAAATGCATTTTGATGGAAATGGATTTATAACTGAATTTAATATAGGTGAACCTTTGGACTTGTTATATGGAAATTCTGAATTGAAAAATTATAGAGCTAATTTTATAGGCAATGATAAATCCGTATTATCAAATTTAGCCTATATAAAGTTATTAGATTATAAAAATTATTATGATAATATATTATTTAATAAAAGATTTTTAAAATTATCATCATTTATAGAAAACGATGTATCATTTTTTGATAAAAAATTTGGTCAAATAACAAAAAATATAAATTTCATAAATTCTGATTTTTCTGATTCAATATATAATAATATACAACGAATTGGATCATATATTTATAATAAAAACAATCATAGTTATCAAAAAAAATATAAAATAAATAATTGATTTTATTTTGGTAACTTTGGTTTTGATTCGTTAAATTCAAAAACGTTAACAAATATGAAAGCAAACTATTACAATTTGGGTAATTCAAAATTAAATAATAAGTATAATATATTTAATTTAAAAAATCAAATATCAAAATCAGATGAATCTACAAATATATGATTAAAAAAAAATTCAAGGTTTTACGGGTCAATTTTACCAATTAAATACAATTTATCTTTATTTGAAAATAATAATAACTTAAAAAACAATTATTATAAAACAATACGATTTAATGATTTTATTAAAAATGAAAATATATTTGGAATATCTAATATATTTATAAACAGCGTATTCGGTTTTTCATCATTACCAAAAAATTATATTTTTAATAAAAAAAATTTAAAAATTAACCAAGATATGAATAAAGAAAAAATACCAAATTTATATCAAAACAATTTTAGTTGAAATAAGAACTACGACGATATTAACAATTATAGCAGTTCATCGATATTTGATTACGGTAGCGGGGAATACGGAAAAAAATTAGACGACGATACTATAAATAATTTAAGCAACCCCTATAATAAATTGAAATACGATTATATTTTTAACAACAACATAAATATTTACAATTCTAAATTTTCAGACTATTTAACAAGCGGAAGTTTTGACAGCAATTCAACAAAAATACCAACTGAGTTTTCTGAGTTTTCTAACAAAAAATCAGATTTTAATATAAAAATTTCCGATATTTTAGGTGAATATTCTAAAAATTCAATAGTAAACAGCAAGAATTCAAAATTAAGATTTTTAACTAAACATTTTAAAAATAATAATATTTATAGTTTATTTTATAATAATTTAATTAATTTAAATACAAAAAATAATTTATTTCAAAAAATAAATATACAGAAAATGGCGGGTAGATTTGATGAGATTTTAAATAAAATATGGGATAGGTATTCCTTAAAAATAGATAAATATAACTTATTAAATTATAAGTTTATAGAGTCTATTGAAAGAAAAAAATATTTAATTATGTTTTATAAAAATATTGATATTTTAAAAAATAAAAATGATTTTGATAATTACGTAAATTTAAAAAATAATTATATTAATTTTTATAAAAAAACTATAGAAAAAAGAATTAATAAACAAATAATTAAAAAAACATTATTAAACCATATTAATTTTTTAAAATTAAAAATAATAAAAATAGAAAATTTAATTAATATTAAAACTAAACATTTATCTGAAATATTAAATTCTAAGATTAATAATAAAATCATAGAATATTTTATAAATGAGTTATACCATAAACAAAATATTTTATATAAGCTTAAATATAAGTATAATTGATTAATTCATAAATTAAAAAATTATTTTTATTTTGATAAAAACTTAAAAAATATAGAAAAAATATTTAAAATTTCAAATAATAAAAATAGTCATTTTTTAAAAAAAAATATAATAAATAATTTTAATTATTTAAAAAAAAGTAAAAGATTGAAAATATCTTTTGATTATAGCTATAGTTTTATTAATGGTTTAAAAAATAACAATACGATAGATGAGTTTTTAAAACAAAATAATAAATATTTTTTGAATAAAGTTAATATGTTTTTATTTCTTAAATTTAAGATTAATATTTTAAATAAAAATAAAATTAATATTTTAAATTATATTTTTAAAAATGAATTTAATTTATTGTCGACAGATTGGAGTTTATATCTAAATTCAAAAAATAAAAATATAATAAAATACTCAAAAAAAAATGAAGAATTTAAATCAAAATATAAATTGTTAAACTTAAATAAAATAAATTATAAAAAATATTTAAATTACAATTTAAATTACATAAAAAAGTTGAAAAATAGTAATACGCTTAAACTATTTAAGTTATTTAGTAAATTTAAATTATATGAAATTATTTTAATAAAAAAATTGATAAGTAATGACGTAAATTTATATTTATTTTCAAATATATTTAAAAATAACAATACTAATAATTTTATAAATTTAAAATTAAAAAATAATTTAAAATTATTTAATTATTTTATTTTTTTTAAAAATAATAAAAATTCATTATTTATAACAAATACGAACAAATTTCCAAATATTTCTAATTTTTTAAATAAAAGTTTAAATTTTAATTTAATTTTTGAATCAGCTATTTACAGTTATTGAACTAATAGGACTTATATAGAAAATTATAAAAAAAATAAAATAATTCTAAAAAAATTTTTATTTTTATACTTTTATAACATGAGTATGCTTATTATATATAGTAATTATTTACAAAAATTAAATAATTTTAAAATAAATAATTTAACTACTTATGAGATTAAAAATATAAATACTCAAAATTCTTGATTAAACTACATAACAACGGGATTATATAAAAATCTATTAACTCTTAGGGTTATATTTTGAGATTTAAAAAATAAAAATTATTTAAAAAAAAATGATTTTATTGGAAATTTTGAATTATTTAAAAAAATAAAAATCTATAATAATTTTTTAATATTAAAAAATTATAAAAAAAATAAAATATTTTCCAATATAAAGTTAATTAGTATTTATAAAGAATATGGTTATAATAATAATAATGATATGCTTGATAACGCCTATTACGTGGATATATTTAGTTTTTATAAAAAAATTAGAGATTTTTATTTTAAAAAAATTTTTAATATACCGGTTACACTAGCTTTTGAAAAAATACTTGGAGAATTTGGAAATAATAGCAATTTATTTATAAATTTTAAAAAAAGTGATATAGTATTTTTTTTAAAAAAACCTAACGACGATAAAAATAAACAAATACGAATATCGTATAATGTAACTTTAAATAATTATTTGATAAAAAAAATATTAAAATTGTATAAATTGAAATTAAATAGAATAAGAGATGAAATAACTGTTGAAAAAACTAGATTTCAAGCATTAATTCTGAGGAGATATAAATTAATAAAAATGTTAAATAACATAAAAAATTTATTTTTATTAGAAAATACTTTTAAATTATATAATTATAATAGTTTAAATAGTAATATAGGGAATATAAAAAATAATTTTAAATTAAAACTACTAAAAAAAAAATTTATACAAGTATTTTTAAATATTAATAAAATAAATAAATCAATAAAAAATAGAAGTTTTTTATTAAAATCGGTTATTTTAAAAATTATTTTAGAAAAAATTAAATATTTGGAAATTATACTATATCTTATAAAAGATTCGAATTACTTTCATAACTCAAAAGATAATTCAACTTTAACAAAATTGTTATTTTTAAGATTAATTCATTTAAATTATATAAAAAATTCATTTGAAATATCTAATATTTTAAATAACTTTAAATTAAAAAGAATTTTTAATAATTTAGAATATAGGAGAAGATTGATTAGGAAATATTATTTATCGAAATGAGTATTAAAAAATAAAAAATTTAATGAAAATGATAATATTAAATTACAAATAAAATTGATAGAAAATTTTAAAAAAATAAAAAGTTTTTTAAATATTCATTATTATAAAAATTTTGAAAATATTATTTTAAAAAAAAGATTAGATTTTATAGTAGAATATAAAAATATTTTAAATTTAAAATATAGATTTATAAAAAGATTTAGGAATAATAATGATAAATTATCGGGCATGTCTACTAAATTTTGATATAATTTAGATAAAAAAACCAAAAGTTTAATAAATAATTTAAATAGTAGTGTTAAGAATAAAAATTTATTACTAAAAAAACAATTAATTTTAAATTACCTAAAATTTGATACGTTTAAAAACAATATTGGCATACTTTCATTTAATTTTAATAATTTAAAAAAAAAATTAAAAATAAACAAATCTTTAATAAAATATTCTATAAACAATATACACAAATTATACAGATTTATAAATAATATTAAATTTGAAAAAAATAATAATATTTGAATATCTTCAGAATTTTATAAAAAAAAATTATTAATATTAAAAAATAATTCTAAAAAAAATTTAGGACATTTTTTACAATATCCGCACAACCAAAATATATTAAAATCTATAAGATCAGCTAATTTAACATTTACAGATATTTCAAATTTTTGGATATACAATACGTTGTTAAGGGATAGTAAAATTAATAAAAAACTAATTATTAACAATTTTTCAAACTATACGTTTGAAAAAAATAAATCTAATTTATTCAATTTTGCGTCATTAGTTAGCAATTTAAACACATCAGGTTTAAATATTAGCCGCGGGTTTATTAAAAATTCAGACATTTCAATTTTAGATAAAAATATAAAATTGTTAACTTCCTTTGTAGTTTTTTTTAAAAAAAATATAAAAATACGATATAGTATTAATGATGATTCTATAGTTATTTCAAAAAAAAATAATAATAATTTAAATAAAGATATTACATATAATACTATTTATGGTATAGATAAACGTCTTATATTTATATTAAAAGAACTTTCATTAATAAACTTACCTATTAGAAAAATTAAAGATAGTACATTAAAAAAAGAACTTATAAGATATAATAAGGTAAAATTTAAATATTGATATCTTGTAAATACTGTTTGAATGTCTGGTTCAAGATCTAGGTATTTAAATAAATTTTCACATAAAAATTATAGTATAAGATATTTTTTAAATTTTAAAAATAATAATAAAATATTAAAAAATTATTTAAATTTAAAAAACGATAAATTTAATAACTATAAATATTATTCAGATAATTCAGTATTAGGCCCCGACTCCAATAAACATTTTATTATACACCCACATTATGCAGAAAAATTTAAAAACGGGTTAGATAAACATTTCGAAGTTCAAACAGAATCTAAATTAAGTTACATTGAAAAAAACATAAATTATATTAAATTATTATATTTTTATTCTTTTGAAAAAAAATTAAAAAGTAAATACAAAAAATTAAATATAAAATATTTAGATAATAAAACAATTAAAAATATTGTTAAGTATAGAAAAAGGTTAGAGTTAGTTAGAAAATTAAAATATGAGGTTAATTGACCATTGGACGAGGTTTTGAAAGAATATGGGTATAAAACTAATTATTCTAAGTGAAATTTATTGTGGAATAGGTATAATTATTGAAGGTATAATGTTAAAGAATTAAAAATAAGAATAAGTAGATTTGATAAATTATTTAAATTTTGACTTATGGGTAAATATTGGGGGAAAAGTATAAATAAAATATTTTTATATTGGTTGTTAGAAAAAAAAAAAGAAAAATCAAAATATGAGTTGAATAATTTTTATGAAAATAATTTATTATTAACACCTTTATCTACTATTTTAAAAAAAAAAATAATAAAACCAATTTTTTTCGGTATTATTTGAAGAATATCGGAAGATTGTAGATTTTTTAGTAATGTATACTTCGTAAATAAGTTTAAAAAAAATAATGATAATTTACAAATTTTAAATAAAAATGTAGAATATGCTGAAACAAATTTTAAATTTGAAACTTATAGAATTAAAAAATATTATAGAATTTTTTATAATGTAGTGTTACCTAAAAATTTAGAAGATGCAAATACAATGTATAATTATTTTAATTTTTGTTTACAAAAAAATATACACGATTTTAATATTTATTTTAATTGAAATATTTATAATTTAAAATATGAGATAAAAAATATTGAATATATAATAAACGATAAAAACTTTAATAATTACTTTTTAAAAAATATTTTATATATTAAGGACAAAATAATTTTATTAAAATCTGATTATTTAATAATTGACGAGTTTAGTGTATTTTTGTTTAAAACTGTAATATTAAATAACTTATTAAGTTTTATAATTATTTCATCAAAATTAAATTTAAAATTATTATATGTTATTGAATATTTTAAACAAAACATAAACAATATATTTGAAAAACTAAACTATAATTGTATACAATTACTAAACCTAGTTTTATATACACATTTAGATGGTTTGTTAATTTTTAATAACTTTTTTGAATCATATTATAAAATATATATCAATACATTTTATAAGTATACAATAAATATTATTTATAACATTATTTTTAATTTTTATTATAAAATATTTAATTTTTTTTTTAACTTAACAACGAATATTATAAAAATATTACCAAAAGTTGAAAATACAAGTAAACAAGACTTTGAAGATAATTTTTTAAAAAAATATAATAATTTATTAAAAAAAAATAAAAAAATTATCAATTTATTTATTTTAAAATTAAATACTATAAATAATAACATAAAAATTAAAACATTTTCAAATAATAATTTAAAATTTTTTAAATTTTTCTATCTATTATTCTTTAAAAATATTATATTTAAATTAAATATTTTTTATTTTTTAAATTTTAAAAAAATTACTTCTATAACTAAATATAAGTATATTAGTAAAAAAAGTAAAGTAATAAATTTTGATTTTAAAAATTATTTTTGAAAATACACTAAAGTACCAAAAAAGTCATATGATTATGAATCGGAAAATAACTTTTTAAACCACAATTTACGAAAAAAAAATAATTGATTACATAAATACATTGGTAAGTTTTTTTTTATTGAAAAAAAATATTTTTTTAACATTTACGTAAAATACGGATATATTTTTAATTTAATTTATAAAAAAAATAAAACTAATTTTTCAATTAATACTATAAAATTAAAAAATAAAATAAATTTAGATAACAATTCATTAAGATTATCTAATTTATATAAATTATTAAATTTTAATAAAATAACAAAAATAAAATTATTTATATATTTTTATATTCAAAATATAAAAAATTCAATATTTAATAATAGTAGTAAAAATATAAAAATAAATAATTTTATTTATAATTTAATAACTTACAATAACTTTTTTAAAAATTACGAAATTATTTTAAAAAATAATTTTTTTAATTATTTTGAAGAATTCAAATCAAAAAATAATATAATGTTTTATTTACGTATAGCAACAGTAAATTATTTATATAAAAAAATTAATAAAATAAATAGTAATTATACAGAATTTAATTTTTTAAAATATATTTTAAATTGGGGGTTAAAAAATAATAAAAATAATAATTTTTCTATTGATTTGAATTTTTTAAAATTTTTAATTTGAATATTAAAATTGATAAGTAGTGGTAACTATAAACTTTACGAACATTTGGTTCCTGTTGATTTTATAAATAAAGTAGATTGTGTAAATATTAATAATTTAAATAAATCAAAACAAAACAATTTTAATTTTTTAATTAAAAACAAATTATATGGTATATTTAAAAATAAAAAATTTATAAATTATAAGAATTATTTAAATTTATTTATAAAAAACATATTTTTATATAATAAAAACGATAATGTCAACCTAAATAATAAAAAAATAATAAAAAAATATAAAATTAATTTAATAAAAAATAAATATATAATAGATAAAATTATAAATAATTCAAATTTAGAAAATATAATTATTATAAATAAAATTTTATTTTCTTTAATATTTAGAAGTGTAAATTATAATATTTTTAAAAATAAAAAATTTTATGTATTAAATTTATTAAAAACTTTAATAATTAATAATAATTTATATTTTATAAATAAAGATATTATAAAATTAATACTATTTATAAAATCCGAATTAATATTAAAATTTATATATAATATTTATATTAGTAAAAAAATAAAAAATAAGATTTATAAAATTTCATTATTTTTATTTAAAAATAAAAAAGATGTCAATTATTCTTTTTTTTTTAATTTACATAACATTAATTCAAATTTAATAAAAATAATTAAAAATTTAACAATAGTTAATAGACAAATAGTAAAAAAATATAAATTAATTTGTGAATTTGAAAATTTTAATAATATAAAAAAAAAAGTATTTAATTTAAAAAATAATAATAAAATAATAAATAATATATTAAATAAATATTTAATTATACTAAAATTGATAAAATGTAAAAATTTTTATCAAATATCTCAATTTTTAAAATCTATAAAACCTACTAATATTATTAATAACAATTATTTTAAAATTAATAAAATATTAAATTTTTTTAAAACCTTTAACGATTTACCGTATTATAGCAACAATTTATATAAAAATAATTTGTTAAAATTTTTAATAATAAAAGTAATGTATATGGATAATTTTAATTTTAATATTAAAAAATATTTTAAAATAAACAATAAGTATATCGATTTAAAAATTAATTTATTCAATAATTTAAAAAAAAGCAACAAATTAAATAAATTAGAAAGTTATGTTGTAGTTTTTAAAAATAATTTAAAAAAAAATATAATAAAAAAAAATATATTAATTAATTTATTTTTTTATAATAACGTTAACTTCCAAAATTTTAATAATATTTATAAAATTAATATATTATTTTTAAAAAAAAAAATAAAGCAATGGCCGTATTATTCGAAAAAATATATATGAAGAAATAAAATTAATTTTAAAAAAAGAAAAAATAGATGATTATTTGAATTTTTATCTAAAAGATTCAGTAGTTTAGATAAAAAATTTCAATTGTTCTTAAAGTTTTCAAATTATATAAATTTCAACAAAACCACATTAAAATATGATTTTATTCGTTTACATATTTTAAAAACTCAAATTCAAAATATTAATTTAAAAAAAATATATAATAAAAAAATTTTAAAAATTAATAATTTAAAAAATATAAAAATAACAGATATTATATGTTTTTTAAATTTCAATATTAAATACGAATTAAATAATTTAAATTTAATAAAATCATCTATAAAACTATCTATTTATAATTCAAATGAAGATTTAAATTTATTAATTTCTGATTATAAAATAATTTGCTTAAAATTAAAAAAATATAAAAATTTTATAGAATATTTACAAAATAAATTAAACAGATTAATTATTAAAAATTCAACTATACGTTTAATTAGAGTTAAAAAATACTTAAGAATAAAAATTATCAACAGTGATATAGTAAAATTATTAAGATATTTTATGGATTTACAAATTAACTTATTAAAAAATAATATAATTTTAAATTTAAATAAAAATAAATCAAATAAAAAAATAATAGAATATTTAAATACTATAAAATACTTATTAATAATAAAAAATTTAACATTTGAAAATATTGAATATTATAATTATTCAATTAAAAAAAATAACTTTATTATAAACAATGCTAATTTAAAATATTTAATTGATTCAACGTTTTATACTAAAACAGCAAGTGAAATTAAAAATTTAATAAAATATATAAAAAAAAAAACAAATATAATTTTTGAAAAAAAGATTAAATTTTTAGTATTTAATATTATATCAAATATTTTATTTATAAAAAGATTAAAAAATTTTAAAATTGATAAGTCAATGTTAGATTATATAAATATACTTAAATTGTTAATTTTAAATTTTAATAAAAATTATTTTTATTTACAAACTAAAAATTTAAAAACACTTATAAATGATAAAAAAATAACTTTTTTAAATAATAAAAAAATAACACTATATTTTAAAAAATTTATAATTTTTAAAGAAAATTTTGAAAAATTACATAATTTATATAACTTAAAATTAAATATATTTTATGAAAATAATAATAAAAAATATAAAATAGATAATTTTCATAGATTAATTTTTTTTAAAATAATATTTAAAAATATAAAAAATCTTGAATTTTATAAAAATATTATATATAATCAAAAATTAAAAAATAATAATCACTTTTGAAACATTGAAAATAAAAGATTTTTTATAAAAAATCAAAAAAAATTATCTTATTTAAAACGAAAAAATTCTCTATATAATTTAAAAAATATTTTTAAAATAGTTAATAAAATTAGAAATTCTAGAATTTTTTTAAATAATTTTATAGAATTCTTAAAAAAAAATAAAAATTATATAGATTTTGAAATATATAATTATTTATTTAATGTTATAACAGATGACTATTCGGATATTAAAAAATCGAGTATTTTAAATATAAAAAAATTTATAAATTTTTCTGATAAATTTAAATACCATATCTTATCTTCCGATAATAACTATTATTTATATAACAAACATTTTAAAAATGATAGAAGAGGATTTTCAAAATTATTTTTAAATAGTAATATGGATAATATTTTACATAATAATTATTTAAATAAAAAATTTTTTCAAAACATAAAAGAATTTAATACTAAACCGTTTAATTTTAATAAAAATTATTTTATTAAAAATGGAGAATTTTTTATAGATCAGGTTGATTTAGTAAATAATTTATACAAGTTTCATTCCTACAAGACTTTATCTAACTATGCTATGGTAAATAGGTATAATTTACCTGAAATAGTAGACCAAATTAAAAATTATAACAATTTTAATCAAAATTTAAAAAATTCTAATATACTACAATATCTTCAAAATTTTAATAATATAGAGAAATTCAGTATTAATTTTTTAAGAAATTCCATAAATTCTGCATATCAATCTGTTGACCTGTTAGAAATAAAACATATGTGAAATAACATAGATGGAAATATTTCACCAGATATTGTTGATTTAAATCATTTACAAAATAAATATACTGAAATGATGAATAATAATTTAGATTATAAAAATTATTTTAATAATAATTCCAATTGAGAAAAAATTTGAAAATATTTTATAAATACGGATACACAATTTATTGACGATTATGTACCAAATTATAGTAGATTTGTTAATTGAACTAAAAGTAAAATACTAAGTAGTATGGAACTTCTGGATCCTGTAGCACAAAATTTTTTAGTTAACGATAAGTTATCAAGAATTTACCCAGAAATACCAGATTCAAATTCAACATTTGTAAGTAAACCTATAACGATTTATGATAATATTAAAAATTTAAAAAAACAAAATTATAGTTATAATAAAAATTTTAATAATAATTTAAACAATTTGTATGATTTAGAAGGTATTAATATATTTGAAGATAGGGTTTACAGTGGTGATAGTACTTTTACAAATAATGATTATTTTAGAATTTTAGATAATTCAAATAATTGATGAGAGTATTCTGATATTGAATTTTCAGATAAAGATGATTATGAGGACTCTATAGATGAAGAGATAATGGACGATGAGTTATTATTTACTGATTACGATTATGATACAATTTTACAAAATTATTATTTTTCTGACAATAATACTAATAATAGCCTAGACTTAAATATAAATATTTCAGAAAAATATAGTTTAGGTGTTAAACCTAAAAACTCAACATTAAAAATAGAACCCTTTAATCCAAAACCCGGTAAAAAAAATTGACACGAATACTCAAAATTTTACGATATTAGTGAAAATCCAGAAAAAGATTTTGGAGATGCGTTAGATGTACAGTTAAGTTCTTATTTAGATATTAAAAAAAATATGTATAATAAAGATATTAATATTTCTAACAGTAATTTAACTATTGGTAAAAAATATATAGAAACAGATTTGGGTGTAGATTTAGTTCCAGAAGTTGAAATAACATCTTTTTGGGACAGTACTGATACGTGAAATACTGAATTAACAAATGAAGCACTAAGCTTAACTCACAGTTTTAAATTTCACAAACCTGATATTGAATTTTTTAATATGGATAATTTTAATAAAAAAGATAAAAAACCGATTTATTATAAAAATTTAAATTTTTTAGAAGATTTTAATTTAAATTATTTAAATGATAAAAATAAAAATTTTACAGATTTTGAAGAAAATTTACCAATAATAGATATTGAAGAAGATTTGGAATTTAATAAAGACATTATTTTTAATAATATATTAAATGATAGTGAAAATACTGGTATAAAAATAACAAATATTTTTAATGATAAAAATAATAAAAAATTAAATAGTATGGAAGTTAAATATAAATTGTTTAAAATTAATAATAATAATACATACTGTAGTATGCGTGATAAAAAATATAATAATATTAAAAATTTTATTAAAAAAATAAAATATAGTTTATTTTTAAATTACATAAGTTTAATTAAAAATAAAAATTTATATAATTTTTTAAATTTAAATAAAGAAAAAAATATAAATACTATACATGTTAAAAGTAATTTACAATTTGAAAATAATTATTTAATAAATAAGTATAGTGACTTAAAGTTTGATTTTAATTTATTTAAATATAAAAATAATTTTAAAAATAATTATATAGATTTTTCAAAAATAAAAAAAAACTATAATAATTTTTTAAAAAAAATTAAAAATAATACAAATAACTCAAAAACAAATTACTTAGAATTTAAAGATAGGGATTTAGAATTTAGCGAATTTTCTGAAATGGAATGACCAGTTGAAGAATTTTATTACTATACAACAAAAGCTCAAAATTTAAATTATTGGTATTCTGGGTCAACTAAGTCTGATTATGATTTAATAATTCCAAATATAATTGAAAAAAACGTATTAAATTTTAAAAATGAAGATACTTTGGATACATTGGATATTTCAGAAAATATTAGTATAAATGAAGAAAACAATTTGTATGGTTACAACTCAAATTTAAACGATAGCTTAAGTTTAAAAAATGTAAACAAAACAATATTTCCTGATATTTTTTTAAAATATTCACAAAATTCTGGAAATTTTACCCTAAAAAGTCAATTTTACCAATCTGACGATATTTTAAACCAAAAATACAGCAATTCGTTAAATTCGTTAGAAAGTTTAGATTCAAACTATAACCAAAATAACTATATTTCAGATTTAAATATGTTTTCATTTAATACTGATGTAAATCCTGTAGATTTATATAACTATGGTGGATATATAAATGATTCTGTAGATAATTATGGGTTTACATCCTTTAATGACGAATTGTTAGATAACATTTCTTATGCAGATAATGAAAATTTAAATAATAATTTAAGTTATAATAATTTTGAATATAATCACGATTCTATAGTAAAAAATTATGATATTGCATATTCTTTTAAGTCTAATAACCAGTATAGGAAAATATTAGATCAAGAAAATAAAATATATAATAGAAATATATCTAATAATTTAAAAATTATAAGGTTATTATTTGGTAAATATTTTAATTATGAATCAAAAAATGGTTTTACTATATCAGATGAAATTTTAAATAGTATTGCTGAAAATAAAGTGGTTTGGTTAACTAGTATTTTTAAAAAACCTGAATGAAATTTTAGAAAGTCAATAAGTAATTATCAAAAACTAAGATTAATTGATTCAAGTTATTTTAAAAACTCTAAAAATTTTATATTACCAAGTTATTCTAAATTTTTAAATTTAAATTCAAATATAAGTTCATTAGATTTAAATAATATATTATCAAATTCAGATTCAGATTTAAATAGCAACTATTCGGATTATAATTATATAAAAAATGTAACTGTTTTGGGATTACCTATAAATGTAAAATCTGACATTTCAATATCAAATACTGACATGGATGCATTTTTAAGACCAACTTCCGGTAGTCAAATATCAAAAAATAATAATGAAAGGTTACCTTTTAAAAAAAGTATTTTATCCAATTTACATACCGGTTTTTCAATAGGTCAAGTTAAGTCTTTAATTTTTGAACATATAAATAGTATGTCTGGAGATACGGTTCAAAATAATAACTCAATGTTATCCAATAGTGTCAATAATAACTATAATGGTTTTAAAAACTCAAATATAATAAATTCTATTAATTCTGATAATTTATTAGATAGTGGCCGTACAAAAATTAAAGATTACGATAATTTTTCAAATAATACGGGTATTACGGATAATATGGATACAAGCTTAAGTGAGTATATAGATATAGATAACTATAAAAGATCGTTTAGTTTTTTTTGAGAAAAAAAAAATACAAAGTATAGCTTAAATAATCGTGAAACTGAGAGGTTGTTGAATTGAAGAAATACTATAAAAACAAATTGGCCAATTATTTTTAAAGCTTATGGTAATATAACAAGAACATCTAATTTATTGATAAAACCAAAAGTTTGATGATTATCGGAATCCGACCTAAATTCATGATTTGAAATTTCTCAAAAAATAATTAATAAAAAAAAATATAAAGAAAATATTTCTAAATACAGTTCTAAATTTTTGAATTCAATATGAAAAAAATTAAATCCATACGATTCTGTAAAATCTAATATACAAGGCATGCATAATTTAGATACAATAAATAATGATCTTATTTCTAAATATTCGCAAAAAAAATTAATAAAATCATATAATTTTAAAGTTTGAAAAAGATTAATAAATAATAAACCTTTGAGAAGAATTCTTTCTAAATTTGAAAATAATAAAATATTAGAAAATAGGTTATATACTTTAAATAGTCACTTAGACTTAAAATTTAAAAAATATGATATTGACGTATTGTTAAATTCACCAATATTAGAAAAATATTACCTAAATTTTAAAAAATTTAGATATTTTAAAAATATTAAAAATAAAAATTTAATTTTTGATAGTAATTTAAAAAAAAAAAATTGAATAAATTATTTAAAATATAAAACTAAATATAAAAATTTTTTTTTAAAAATAAATAATTTTAATTTAGGGTTTGGAAGTGAATTGCCAATACTTTCAGAAATATCAAGCAACTCGTCAAATATTATTAATTTATCTGGGAAATTATTATTTGCAGACAATATAGATCATATATATAGTCCAAGATTTTCTAAGTGATACGATTACACACTTTCTGGTAAAATACAGCCAATTTATTGGGAAAATAATAGATATTCAAATATTTTTAAATTTAAAAATTTAAAAATAAAAGAATTAAATTATACAAATTCATCAAATAAAATAAATGACTATTTATCTGAAAATTTTGATTATGATTTTATACAAAATAAAATTAATAGTATTAAAGAGTTCAGATTTTTTAGAGAATCTTCGCCAATATTTTATAATTTTAAATTTATTAATATCGATAAATACATAAGTTTTTGCAAATTAAAAAAAATTAACATAGTTACTAATTTTTCATATTCACCTAATGGGTATTTATTTATAACTTCAATAGATCAGGACTTGTTAGAATTTACAAATAAATTTAAAAATTTAAATAAATTTTTAAATTGCATAGTCAAAATTGAAACCACGTTGTTTTTTTTACAAAGTTTTAATTTATTATTTGAGTTTTTGTTATTAATATTAGAAAATAAAAAATTAATTAATTTTTATTTTGATTTTTTTTTAGTAGAACTTTATTCATACTTTTACTATTTTAATAATTTAAAAATAAATGAAAACGAAAATTACGAATATATTTATAGGTTAACAAATTCTATAATATACGTATTTATAAATAATATAGTAAAAAATAATTTTATTTATAAAAATAATTCAGAAAATATATTAAAATATTTATTAGAAATTTCATTTAATGTAAATAATGTAAATAATTCGTCAATTATTATTGAAAATCCGATTATTTTTATAGAATTGTTTTTAAATTATTCTATTGAAATATTTATTAAAAATTATTATATTAAAAATTTTAAAATAGTTGATATGTTTGTATATTTTAAAAAATTAAAATACATATTTAATTTAGATAATTTTTGATTTTTAATTAAAAATGTAACTATACAAATACCAAAAAACGTATATAACATATTTTCAAATAATAATAATATTTTATATATGTTAAATGTTGATATTAAAAATAATGTAAACATTTTTATTAATAATAAAAAAAAAATAAATAAAATTCAAAAAAATTTAATCCCTTTAAATAATAAAGTCGATAAAGTATACAATTACGACGTTAAGAATATAGGTAATTTTGATATTTTATTTAATTATCTTGATAATTTTAATAATAAAGATATTTTTTTTGATTTAAATCCAAAATTAGAAAAATTAGAAAGTATAGAATACGGGTTATCTATAAATAAAAATTCAATAAAAAAAAAAGATTTTATAAATCTATTAAACTCATCTGATATGTTAACAACAAATTTTAATTCTGATATTGTAAATAAAAAATTTAGTAAATTTGTTTTAAAAGTTAAGAAAAAAAAAATAAATAAAAACAAACTAATAAACATTAGTTTATTTAATTCGATTAATGTAGATTGAAATTCAAACCCTAAATTTTGAAATTTTGAATATACAGATTCAAATACATTGTTGGAGTCTCGAATTTATTTTAATAAATTTAAACACGTTAACATTAGTAAAAATCATTTTTCTAAATATAACATAATATTAAATTCTTTAAAAATTAACAACAATTTATTTGAAACAGAAAAATACGTATTAAATAATAGTTTATATTTTATAGAACAAAACAATTTATGATTAACTAAATTCTATTATACAAAACAAATACCAATTCAAATTAAATCCCAAAATTTTAACCATATAAATAAATTATCAATATTTAATAAAAATTTTAACAAAATTAAATTATTAAATTATCATAATTATAGTTCAGAAATTTGATTTGAAAATTATGTAGAAAATTTAGATAAAAATTACTTGTATAAAAATAATTCAATTATTTTAAAATTAGGTCAACTTAATTCAATATTTGATTATTTATTTTATTGAAAAATTATAAATTCAAAAAAAATAATACAAAACACAAATTATCATAATTATTTATTAAAATTTTGAAATTTAGATAAAAAATACTTAATAAATAAATTATCATTATCAGAACCTAAATTAATTTATTCAGAAAATAAAGTATTTGAATTAATGGTAAATAATTTGTATATATTTTCAAATATTTTAGATTCCGATGTAAATTTTAACAAAATTAAAATTCAAAAAAATACTAAATACGATATAAAAAAAAATACTGAGATTTCGTACTATCTTTCAAATTTAAATTTAAGATATTTGAGTATTTATTATTGGGATAGGTTAAATAAAATAAAAAGCTTTGGTAAGTCACAAGCACAAGTTAACAATACTTGGGTTAAAAGATCTAGAAAAATATCGACAATAATTTCAAGTTTAAAAGATTCTTATATATTTGGTGATGGTATTTCTACTGGATCAAAAATAGATTTAATAGATTTAAATAATAAATTGGCGCCAAAATTTGAAACGTTCCTCGATTCTTATCAAACATCGTTAAAATTTAACAATATAACGATATATGATGGTAAATTTTTAAATAATTATCAGGTAGAAAAAAAAAAAATAATATCTACCAGCTTTGATATTTTTGTTGAAAAGTATAAAATTTACAATAAATCAAATATTAATTTTTCTAATATTGATAACATGTTTAATTATATAAAAAAATTATATTATTTAAATCCAGAAAATGTACTATACAATGCTTGAGATTTTACAATTTTAATATTTAAATACGTAAATATAGGTTATAGTAGTAAAAATATTAATATACAAAAATTATTAAAAAATTCTGGGCATATTAAAAACAATCTAGATATTTTTATAAACAAAAGTTTAGTTTTTAAAACTAAAAAAGTAATACCATTGATTTTTAATCAAATTAAAAAACATAACATATCCTATAACAATAAATCAATTTTAAAAAATTCAAATATTGATTTTAATTATAAGGACTGATCGTCAAATTTTGGTTTATTAGAAAATAAATTTTCTAATTTAGTTAAAAGTAATTGTATAAATACAAATAATATTAAAAACATTAATAAGCTAAAATATAGCAATGTAGACATAATTAATTTAGAAAGTACTCTACAAAGATTAGAACAGATGGCATTAACACATTTAGGAAATAATTATATGCGCGAAATAATTTACTCACACTACGGTTCTTGAATACCTAAATACGGTATTTTTTTTATAAAAAGTAGTAGTTTATTAAATCCAAATGGCTTAAATTCGTGAGAAAATAAAAATTATGAAATATTAGATAAATACGTAAAATCAAACGATTGGATTAAATATTTTGAATATAAAAACTCAATAAAAAATCAAGGTGAAATAGATTTTATAAAAAATTATATTTTTTTAAAAAATAAATATATACATTCAGATATTTATAAAAACTTTTCTAATTATTCCTATTGGTTAGATAAAAAACTAGTTTATAGGCCATTTGATTCATATATTGAAATATTTAATAAAGATAATAGTCAAACTATAGAAAATGTAATTTTTTCAAAATTATGGGGTTGAATTATCAGGGATGATTGGGCATTGAGGTATAATTATTTTAAGTATTGAAATTATTTACAAAAAGAAAAAGAATTATTAGACATTAAAAAATTTGGTAAAATATCTCAAAAAACTCATGAAAATAATTTTAATAATCCTGAGATATTTTTTATAGAAATAATAAATGAATGTGTTTATAACTATCTTTTTATAGAAAATTTAGAAATATTATCAAAATTAGATATAAAAGAAAACGAAAAAATAACAAAATTAGTACGAAAATCAGCAATTAACTGTTTTAAACATAACAGCAATCTTTTATATTCTAATCAAGAAGTATTACAAAAACTAGAATTGTTGTATAATAATGATAAAATTTCAGAAAAAAATATTTTTAATCAATCTGATATTTTAGAAAATAATTATAAACATGATACTATTGTAAACGAGTTTAGAATTAAAAACTGAAAATCAAAATTTAAAAAATAAAATAAAATGCTTAAATAGCTCAATTGGTAGAGCAGAAGACTGAAAATCTTTTGGTTAGTGGTTCAAGTCCACTTTTAGGCGTAGTAAGTACTAAATTTTACTTACTAATAAAATATTTTTATATAATATATCAAAATATTTATAATTTATTATAGCCGTGGTATATTTTTAAAATTTAATTTAAATGTTTTCTGGTATTTTATTATTTCCATTATTTTACTTTATATATTTATTAGTATTTAGCGAGTTAAAACCAAAAAGTTTATTATTTTCGGGAGTCTTTGGTTATTTTATTACATTTTTAAGTATAGGTTATTTACTATATACAACATGTTTTATAGGTTTTTCTGGAAAATATATTTACTCTTACCAATTTTTTAATTGATCAACAATATCTAATGTTGATATAGGATTAAATATATGACTTGATTATGTTTCAGTTATTATGTCTTTTACAGTTATTTTAATAGCTTTTATGGTTAATGTTTTTTCTATATACTATATGGCTAATGATCCATTTATAGTTAGATTTTTTTCATACTTAAGTTTGTTTACGTTTTGTATGTTATTATTAGTTGTTTCAAACGATTTAATTCAGTTTTTTATTGGTTGAGAATTGGTAGGTATGTGTTCATACCTACTAATCAATTTTTGATATACCAGAAAACAGGCAAATATAGCGGCAGCAAAAGCTGTTTTAGTTAATAGGGTAGGTGATTTTTTTTTTTTATATGGCATATCTCTTATTTTTTTAAAATTAGAAACATTGAATATTTATGATCTATCATGAATTTTTATTACCAATTCTTATGATTTTATTAATTTTAATAAAATGTGTTTATTTATATTCATAGCAGTTATGTCAAAATCAGCACAAATAGGATTGCATATGTGATTACCCGATGCTATGGAAGGCCCAACACCAGTTTCTGCACTTATACATGCAGCAACTATGGTAACTGCTGGAATTTATTTACTTTTAAGGTTGTCAACATTATTTTTAATATCAGATGATATACTTAAATTAGTTACAATTATTGGTAGTACAACAGCTTTATTTGGAGCTACTACTGGTTCAGCACAAACTGATATTAAAAAAATAATAGCTTTTTCAACTTGTAGTCAATTGGGTTATATGGTTACAGCATGTGGTCTTGGACAATTTAATTTAGCTTTTTTTCATTTAGTAACACATGCATTTTTTAAATCTTTGTTATTTCTTTCTGCTGGTGTAATAATACATACATTGGGTGGTGAACAAGATATTAGAAAAATGGGTAATTTAAAAAATATATTACCAATAACATACGCAGCAATAATGGTAGCATCGTTAACATTGTCAGGAATACCATACCTTTCTGGGTATTACTCAAAAGAATTAATAATAAGTGCCGCAATTACTAGCAATACTTATGTAGGTTTTTTATCTGGATTGGTATTAATAATTTCAGCTATTTTTACTTCGGGTTACAGTGCAAAATTAATATATTATGTTTTTATTTTTAAAAGTAAGGATGATTTATTTTTTATTAAAAAACTTCATCAAGAAAATTCAGAATATTTTAAATATTTTCAAATAATACCTTTATATATTTTAACTATAATGAGTATATTTGTTGGATATTTATTTAAAGACATGATTGCAGGTGTTGGTTCTAATATAACTTTAAACATTTTTGATGAATATAATACAATGGGATCAGGAAGTTTATGGTTTGAATATCTTCCATTTTATATAAAAATAATATTAAATATTTCAGGTATAAGTGGGTTTATATTTTATTATATCATACATAACAATTATTTTAATGTTAATTTTTATATTAAAAAATTAAATATAATACAAGAGATAAATAGTTTTTTTTTTAATAGGTGATATTTAGATATGATAGTATCTTATTTTTCTAATTTTTTATCACTTTTTTTTTGAGAAAATGCAAATATAGGAATTATGCAAATTAAAATTATTGATTTTTTAACTGTTACAGTATCGACAAATTTTACAAATTCAATGTCATTTGCAAGTACAAGCCTATTCGTACATTCGGCTTATAATTATGTAAAACTTACAGTTTTATCTATGTGTATAAGTATATTTATAACTATACTAGCTACAGATATTGTAAATATTAATTTTTAAAAAATCTTGAGATTTTTTTTTTAAAAAGTAAATTAAACTTTTTGAACTCAACCTAACTAAGAGTGCCTCAAATGTATGTTTATACATAAATAAAAATAATTTATAAAAAATTATAATTATAAAAAAATTTTTAGAAAATCCAATTGCCAGATTTTCGTTTAATATAAATTAAATTAAAAAAAAATGTTAGAAAATAAAATAAAAAATAAAATTTATTTATCAAAAAAAATAAAAATTTTTAATTCTTCTAAAAAAAATATGTCAAATTTAAATTCTAAATTAATTGTAATTTTTAAAAATATTATATATAAAATTTCTACAACAACTGAAGTTTTAGAGGATAAAATAGAAAACGAATTTATGAAACATAGAAATTACGAATTTAAAAATTATAGATATGTAAAAAAAAATAAATTTTTAAAAAGTAATTTACAAAATATATATAAATTTTATAAAAAAATAAACGATGCAGATGCAAAATTTATTTTTTATGAAACTTTTAAAAAAATGTTTATAAAAAATACACAATTTAGTATTTTGAACACAGTTTTTATTTTAAAAGACTCATTTTATATGTATAGTAAATTAGGTAAAAATTTAAGAAAATACCTAATTTTTAAAACATTATTAGATTCTTTTAAACCTTCCAATGAACTTTATGACGTTAGTAGGCTTTGGTATTATTTATTAAAAGAAACTCTGAAGTTTGCACGAATTAGGGGCGGTAAATTACCAGTTGAGGATAGTATGGCAAGGTATACAATATCTTCACCATACAAAATATTAATACATAACCCAGCACAAGATATAGGATCTAAATCGTGGTTAGGTATAAAATCGTGAAATAACAATAAGTATAGTTTTTATATATCTGATATATTTGATGTATCGTATAAATCATTTAAAAAATTGTTATTAAAATCATATAGAAGAAATTTAAGAGCAGTTAATACATTTTCTTCAAAAAATACAAAAAATAAAAATTCTTATAAAAAATCATTATCTTCTATTACAAATTCTTGAGGTAATGTTGGTATGTATCATTCTGCAAGATTTAAACGAGATATGCTATACGTTAAAACAGAATATGTAAATTCTAGAAATAAATTAAAAGGTTATGTTTATAATATTGAAAATTTTAAAAATTTAAATAAAAATTCAAAAAAAATTATTTTTAATAAGTTAAAATTAAAATCATTAATAAATTGTAAATCAAAATTAGTAAAAATTAATTATTCTAAAAAACAACAAAAAAACATACGATTATTTACCAATAGCAGTAATATGGCTTATTTTAATTGAATAAAAACTGGATTTGCTACTATAAATAAATCAATTTTTTTAAATTTAAAACTCTCTAGGATAGGAATATCGTCGAATAGGTTTGATATTTTTTATAAATCTAAGCACTTTGGACATCCTTTTCATTTGGTTAATCCGAGTATATTACCAGTAACTCTAAGTTTTGTTTTTTTTGCAGTTATACAAGATATTTTAAGTTCATTTTTGTTAGAAATGTGGTATTATAATATTTTTTCAGTTTTAGGGCATACCCTGATACTAGGTTTATTTTTTTCTGTAATAATATCTTGAATATTTGAAGTTTATTCAGAAGAACAATCTGGGGCTCACACCTTAGAGGTTCAAAAAGGGTTTCAATACGCAATACTTTTATTTATTTTATCGGAACTAATGCTTTTTATTTCTTTTTTTTGAGCTTATTTTCATTTTAGTTTAAATTCTAACAGTTTTACGGGGGGAAGTTATACTCCAATGGGTTTAGTACCGTTTTATTGGTATAGAATACCACTACTTAATACATTATTACTATTAGCATCCGGCCTATCTTTGACTTTAGCACATATTTTAGTAATTGAGTCCGATAAATTAGTTAGGTTGGTATTGTGGATAAATGCCATGTCTAATCAAATATCTTTAGAATATTCGGAACCTTTAAAAATAAAAGCTACAAAATCTATTTTTCAATACTTATTATCTGAAAATGTGAAAGAAGTTAAAACATACAATGCATTTTTTTACAGATTTTATTTAAGGTTTTTTTTGCTTTTTACTAAATTTAATGGTTCTAAAATTAAAATATTTAATTTTAATAAAGCTTTGGGATATAGAAATTACAATCATTTGGAAAGAATTAGCAGAGTTTCTTATGATTTTCAAATAAATCTACCAAAATCTTTTTTAATTAATTTTAAAAATATGCCACGAAATACAATATGACAACCAAATTATTGATTATTAGATACAGTAATTAAGGGTTTTATTTTTTTAATATTTCAAGCATATGAGTATACTTCGTGTATGTTTTCTATTAACGATGGTGTTTACGGTGCAGTATTTTTTTCATTAACAGGTTTACACGGAATTCATGTTTTTTTGGGGGTTATGTTTTTATTTTTTTCATTGTTAGTTAATTTAAAAAAAACATACAGAAAATTATGAAAAAGTCATAAAAGCTGAAGAAAGTATGTTCATCTTTATACTGATAGGGGTTTAATAGCTTTAAATTCTTATAAAAACAACGTATGAACTCATAGAATTGCTTTTGATGCTGCTGCATGATATTGACATTTTGTAGATGTTGTTTGATTTTTTGTTTTTGTTTTTGTTTATTGATGGGGGGTTTATTCTGATTAATTTTTAAAAATATGCCACAATTAGACTTAGTTACTTATAATATAACAAGCTCTCTATTATTAGCATCGTTCTGAACCTATTTCACTGTATTATATGTAGCTGTTAGCTATACATCGCAGAAAATATCTGCCGCTTATTATTTTAAATTCTACACAATATTATCTTCAATATTGATTGTATACGCTTTGGAGGTAAACAATAGTAATTTAATTAAAAATAATAATACTATTGGGTTAATTCAAAATAAGATATAATTTTTAAAAATATGCCACAATTAGACTTAGTTACTTATAATATAACAAGCTCTCTATTATTAGCATCGTTCTGAACCTATTTCACTGTATTATATGTAGCTGTTAGCTATACATCGCAGAAAAT
>Ga0213829_1000573_pt1 | contig 33528 bp, 27 predicted proteins | sample MC6MC0896MG_FD_180665 | JGI IMG/M metagenome (GOLD analysis project Ga0213829, IMG submission 180665) | Enriched soil aggregate microbial communities from Iowa State University, Ames, United States - MC6-MC0896-MG | ecosystem: Environmental > Terrestrial > Soil > Unclassified | place: USA: Iowa...
ATGTCTCTACATCAAGATGCCGAGTTAAAGAAAGCTGTCCTTGAGCTGCCACAAAAAGAAAAAGACAAATTACTTGTCCGTCTGATCAGTAAGGACAAAATGCTGATGAAACAATTGCATTTTCAATTGTTGGAGAATGAATATGATCTGGAGGAACGTATTGATAAATTGCGGAAGCAATTAGCTCAATTGTTTGACATCGGAACAAGTCAGATTGGCAATACTCCGCATCACAGCAATTTTATCGGGCTGAGCAAGCTGGTCAAACAGGCAAGCGGTTTGGTGAACGAGCATGAGAAAGTCACCAAAGACAAAACCAGTGAAGCTGAATTCCGTTTTTATATCCTACAACGGGTCATAGGCGACTATGAACGACTATTTGATTCGTCTTATCAATCGGCAGCCCATAAATTGCATAAATATATCACGGGCCGTATTAAACATGCTGTCGGTAAATATGATAAACTTCATGAGGACTTTCAGTTCGATTATCGGGAAGATTTTCAAAACGCACTACATGCTTTTGGTAATACAACATTAAAAAGCTATATTAGTGAACAGCGAATTGAGCTTGACCTGAATTAATTATGAGAAACAGCAAAAACCGTGTTAAAATTGGATCCTATCGTGTCACTGCCTACGAGCAATATAAATTACTCTATTTGGCGATCCTTTTGATCTTGTTGGCTTTTGCCTATACATTCCACTTAGCACAATAATTCATTACGGAATTTCCATTACTAGTCTTCAGTGACAGGTAGCATAATTGGTCGTTTGTCAAGATACTTTCGTCCGCAGCTCCTAGTACATATCTCTCTTGTCCTATCAGCTAAAAGTTATCTTTTCGATAAGTTTTTTACCAAAAAATTTAGCACAACATACCATATACTTCGAGGAATTAATTAAATTCGCAATTATTCGAAATTTTTGCTCGTGGGAATTCAAGAAATACTAGAAAAATACAGCCAAAGCGAATCAGTCCAGTCGCTTACAAAGGCTATGCAGTCCAAAAATCCAAAGATTCAACTGAAAGGTCTTATCGGTTCTTCAGACGCATTTATTGCCGTTTCCTCTTACAAATTGCAGGAGCGTCCAATGGTCTTTATTTTGCCAACGCATGAAGATGCCTCCTACTTTTTAAGTGACCTGGAAAGCTTATTGGACAAACAGGTACTTTTTTTCCCCTCTTCTTACCGAAAAGCTTTTGACTTCACACAGACGGATTCGGCAAATGTACTTCAACGTGCAGAAACATTAAGTTCGCTCAATCATACGTCGGAATTGCCAAAGATGGTGGTCACCTACCCCGAAGCAATTGCTGAAAAGGTAATTAATCGTACCGATCTGGAGAAAAACACACTGGAGATTACAGAAAACACGGCTTTAAGTATTGATTTTATCAATGAGTTTTTGATCGAATATGATTTCGAACGTGTAGATTTTGTCTATGAACCCGGACAATTTGCAATACGAGGTGGTATCGTAGATATTTTTTCTTTCTCGAATGACCTTCCCTACCGCATCGAATTCTTTGGTGATGATATCGAAAGCATTCGGACCTTTGACATTGAATCTCAGCTGTCGGTCAATAAAATCCATAAGGTTACCATTGTTCCGAATGTTCAGGCCAAGTTCCTGACCTCGCAGCACATTTCCTTATTGGAATATATCGATCAGGGGGCTTCCATCTGGATCAAAGACGCCCAGTTTACCCTGGATGTTGTCAAGGATGGGTTGAAAAAAGCAAAACAACTCTGGGCCAGTTTGACTGATAAACAGAAAAAGGATAATCCAGACTGGCACAATCCGGAGTATGAATTTACCGATGAGAAAAACCTCAATGCCTTATTTTTTGATTTCCCGATCATTGAATTTGGAAAACAGTTTTTCTATAAGGGGGAAGTCACGATCAAGTTTGATATTCATCCACAACCTTCTTTTAATAAAGATTTCAATCTACTGATCCATAATTTCAAGGAAAATGAAAGCCATCGGATCCAGAATCTGATCTTTTCAGATTCAACGAAACAGGTTGAACGGATCTATACGATATTGGAGGATCTTGACAAGGCGGCCACGTTTATCCCTATTCATAAAGCATTGCGTGAAGGCTTTAGGGATGATAGCTTGAAATTGGCTTGTTATACGGATCATCAGATATTTGACAGGTACTACAAATACAAACGTAAAAAAGCATACGAACGTTCGCAGGCGATTACACTAAAAGATCTACGGGATCTCAAACCCGGAGATTTTATCACGCATATTGACCATGGGGTGGGCCGGTATGGTGGTCTTGAAAAGGTCGATGTCAACGGCAAATCACAGGAGATGATCCGGCTGATCTATGCGGACAATGATTTGCTTTATGTCAATATCAACTCGTTAAACCGCATTTCAAAATATTCCGGCAAGGAGGGCACAGTTCCGAAGATGAACAAGCTCGGTACGGATGCCTGGGATAAATTAAAGAAAACGACCAAGAAGAAAGTCAAGGATATTGCCCGTGACCTGATTATGCTCTATGCAAAACGGAAGGCTCAGCATGGGAATGCCTTCTCTCCGGACAGCTATTTGCAGAATGAACTGGAAGCATCGTTTATCTATGAGGATACGCCAGATCAGGAAAAGGCTACCGCAGATGTAAAAAAAGATATGGAGTCGCCACATCCAATGGACCGGTTGATCTGTGGTGATGTCGGATTTGGAAAGACAGAAGTTGCTATCCGGGCAGCATTTAAAGCCGTTGCTGACAGCAAACAGGTTGCTGTGTTAGTTCCAACAACCATCTTAGCATTACAGCATCACCGTACTTTTACCGAACGTCTGAAAGGACTTCCATGCAATATTGACTACATCAACCGTTTCAAAACGACCAAGCAGATCAAGGACACTTTGGCGCGTCTTGCGGAGGGAAAAATAGATATCATCATCGGTACGCATCGCTTGGTGAGTAAGGATGTCAAGTTCAAGGATCTGGGTTTGATGATTATTGATGAGGAGCAGAAATTTGGTGTTGCTGCTAAAGAGAAGTTAAAGGCTATGCGCGCCAATGTGGACTCCTTGACCTTAACAGCGACCCCTATCCCAAGGACCTTGCATTTCTCCTTAATGGGAGCGCGGGATCTAAGCATTATATCTACTCCTCCACCCAATCGTCAACCGGTACAGACCGAGCTTCACGTATTTAATGAATCATTGATCGGTGAAGCAGTCAGTTATGAACTCGATCGGGGTGGACAGGTTTTCTTTATCCATAACCGTGTGGCTGACCTTCCGCAATTGGGCAATTTAATCCGCAAGCTGGTACCCGGAGCACGTGTCGGTGTGGCTCATGGTCAACTGGAAGGAGATGAATTGGAAGATGTGATGCTCAAATTCATCAACCATGACTTTGACGTGCTTATCGCAACGACAATTATTGAAGCAGGTCTGGATATCCCGAATGCCAATACCATTATCATCAACCATGCGCATATGTTCGGTTTGAGTGACCTTCACCAAATGCGGGGCCGTGTAGGTCGTTCGAATAAAAAAGCCTTCTGTTACTTATTGAGTCCTCCATTATCAACATTGACACCGGAGGCATACAAACGACTTTCGGCGATAGAGGAATTCTCAGAACTAGGTTCGGGATTCAATGTTGCCATGCGGGACTTAGATATCCGGGGTTCCGGAAATTTACTGGGCGGAGAGCAATCAGGTTTTATTGCTGAAATAGGTTTTGAAATGTATCACAAAATCTTGGACGAAGCCATCCAGGAATTGAAAGACGATGAGTTCTCGGAGGTATTTGCGGATGAACAAGAGCGCAAATATGTTAATTTTACACAAATAGATACAGATCTTGAAGTATTAATCCCTGATGAGTACGTAACGAATATTACTGAACGCTATAATCTCTATACGGAACTTTCCAAACTCGAGAACGAGCAGCAGCTGGCGGCATTCGAGAAAGAACTCGAAGACCGCTTTGGCCCGATCCCGCACGAAGTATTCGAGCTATTCAATACGTTACGCCTGCAATGGTTTGGAAAAACAATTGGGTTCGAGAAGATATCCTATAAAAAGAATACTTTAAAAGGTTATTTTGTCAATAACCCAAAATCGAGCTATTTTGAATCGGATCAATTTGGTCGGGTACTGTCTTTTGTGCAGTCTCACCCCGAAATCAGCAATCTCAAAGAAGTAAAAGGGCAACTTCGCCTTGCGCTAAGTAATGTAAATACAATAAGCTACGCCCTAAACCTACTCAGAAAAATGGTATAATAATGCGAGGAGAATGTATGGGCTACATTAAAAAGCAGCTTATAAAAAGTGTTTTTTAGAAAATATTTTTACCATTTAAGTAATCGGCAATATCAAAGCTTATGAAGTTAAATCAATAAAATAATGCCAAAGTGAAATACTATCTTTAAATGTCTTTCTTGTATGGCTTGAAGTATATTTTTCTACAGAAGAAAATGATGCGTATTGGGATAGATGTTCTGTCTCCGACCAATCTATTGAGCTATCGGTATTTGTATTGAATTGATTAGTTAGCCAACTATTTACTTTGGTAAACCATTCTTCAATAGTACGGCTTTGAACATAGGCAAACATTCCACATACCTTTAGATGTGAAGAGTGATTACCTCTTTTGAACCGTTCAATTCCGCCACGATCGCCATATACATATTGCTCGTTACCGGAACTTTCCGAAAAACGCTTCGCTTCAAATTCAATAAGAGGCGATGGTTTCCGTCCTCTTGTCAATACAAAAACACCAATATCTGTTTCTTTTCCTGAATTTTCTTGGGTAGGATTTTTTCTAAAATCATATGGGAAATAATCCTGATTGTTTTCATTTTTACAGAGTTGAAAATGATGTACCAGGAAATCACTAATCCTATTTTCCCGATCTGAATCTTTAATGGCTTTATAATAAGCAGGAAACTCAGGTACATAATCATCTACAAATAACAAAATCTGCTCTAACTCATGATTATTCGGTACAGATAAATCATTTGGTGTGGGTAATTGATATGGAGGCAGACTATCTCTAAGCATCTTGATAACGGGCCTTTACATAGTCAGCAAATACTTCATCGGCATCTCGTAGAGCAATAGAGGCTAACCAATAGCGTAAATGTTTTGGTTTTACCAAAATGATATTGTCTTTACCATACACTTTCATTATCTTTTGAATATGAACGTGTTGTTGATTAATATCTCTTTGTGAAATAGCTTTTTGAATATACTGTTCTAAATCTGATATTTTTTCCACTATGGGAGTAATAGTTTCTTCGGTATATTCAAAATGTACAGCAAAATAATTGCCTGTATCTAAAATTTTATATGGTTGAAATTTTTTATTTTCAATATGATATACACTATTAAGTGGCTTGCAAAAAACATCAGCAAATTGTTTAATAAAATCTACAGTAGTATCTTCTAACCAATATTCGTTTTTTATCCTAGAGTAATATTTCTGAATATCTGTGATTATTAATTCTTCTACTTCTGAAACTGCAAGACGTGTTTCAATATATGGGATATCCAAAATATCCTCCATATTTAAGGCAGTTGCTTTATCGACAAGTACTCTTCCGCTTGTTGACATAATGAAAGCCCTTAATACTTCGGAATGTCTGTTGAGGTAATTGTACAGCGCTTGAAGCTCAGAAAACTCTTTTTCAGGAGCATGAATTCCAATGATACCATTTGGAAAAGATAAATATTCTTCACTCAAAACTAAAGGTATTTGACACTCTCCCAAAATTCCTCTAATCAATATATGAGGTGGTGTATAAATCTTGGCATTGTCTCTTCTAGGGCTTTCAAAGCCAAGAATTAAGCATTCTTGAGACTTAGTAATACCTTGTTCAGTTAGCCAATCTGTTTCAATATATTGTTTCCCAGTTATATAATCCGCTTCAAATTTTCTATTCCCTTTTTTAAAACCTACTCCAAAAGCCCAATTATTATTTTTCCTTTTATTCTCTAAATAATCATTCAATTTTGGAAATTGATCCAATCTTTGAATAAGGTCAAACAACCTTCCTCCTCCCAATAAATTCGTTTTCCACACAAAAGGGCTTGTTAACACATTGGCTTTCTCAATAAAATGAAAATTATAATAATCAAACTCTAAAAACAATCTGTTTGTATTGGAAAATGTACGTTCGGCAATCAGGTGTAGAACTGATGCTTCATTTGGGCAAATATTTTGAACAAATACAGCAACAGTAGCAACATTTGCTTTACCCCATAGTTTTTCAGAAAGCTTAGAAAAATCTATGACCTGTAAAAGATTGACTTTTGAAAAAACAGTATTTTTAAACTCCTTCTCATCTTGATATAGAAGTGGTCCCGATGGCAGTATTAAGCATAGTAATCCCTCCTTTTTCAATAACTTAAATGATTGAAAAAAGAAATGTAAGGCAATGTTTTGAGTAGGTATATGTATTTCGCTTTTATATCCGTACTTCTTTTCAACGGCTTTCAAAAAAGAATTATTTGTCTGCTTTTCTCCTTCCTCCGACAAAGGCGGATTAAATGGTGGATTCCCGATGACCAATGAAAAATCATTAGGTGGATTATCTGTTATAAACTCAAAGAAATCTCTAGTGATAATATTATCACTCATATCAGGGAATTTTAATTTCCCCCATGTAGGTGGATCTAAGTTGACTTCATCTAAAATCGCCAAAGCCAAACTAAACACAGAAAGTCGTATAGCGTCTTGTTGAATATCGATGCCATGAATACTTTTCAGTAATAAATCTTTTAGAACAGCAAGAGACGGCTTTTCTAACTTTCCTGTTTTTTGCCATTGTTCATACCTCCACCATTGAACAATTCGTTTGTATGCTTTGACTAAAAAAATACCTGAACCGCAACTTACATCTATCAGCTTAAAGTCTTTTTGAGGAATTTTAAGTGGCATACACTCATCTACTAGAGTAGAGACGATCATTTCTGGAGTATAGACAATATCTTTACTATCAGTTAGCAATTCTTCATATACAGAGCTGATAACTTCTACAGGTAAATATGAAAACGAATATAGCCTCCAAATAACAAGCTGACCATTATCATTATTTCCGTCCAAGTAGTCAGCTAATCTCTGCACTTCACTTTTTTGAATAGCCTCTCTTGCATCAGCTTCATTTTCTTTATGCCATTCAAATATTTTCCCGTTAAAATCTTCCGCTAATTTGTCTAACAAAAGAAGCAATTTTCCTTTGCGAATAACATCACAGAAATCAGTACACTGAAAATTATTCTTAAAGTATGTTCCTGCAAAATAACCGCTTTTAGAATCATCATCACGCTCCTCCAAGTATTTAATCAAAAGACTCTGTACTAAAAGTTTTAAAGCAACATGTTTATCAAGTTTGGATTCTTTTTGAAAACCTTCATAAACATTTTTAAGACCTCGAATCAAATCTCGTGTAGCAGATTGCTCAAACTGGAAACGTTGTTTATTATCCTGCTCTTCCCAAAACAAGCCATCGTCAAAACTTTGAGCATTAAATGATTTTATCGCATCGCCTGTTTTTCTGATGATTTCCTCTGCATAGTGTTCTTTATCTTCTTTAGGTTTTTCCCTTGCATCAAAAACACTGACAGCCGATTTTTCAATTATGATATATGCGGGAACCTGATAGCCGTTCCACATATTTCTATGGATACGATTTCTGTCTTCTGTACTTAAAGTTTTCTGTGTGTAATCAAAGATATACAACTGCGGAACAGCCGCCCTCCCATCTTGGAAATAACGAAAATAAACAGCATCTGCATCAAACTTACATGCTGTTTCTAATGCAAATAGAATATCGGGACTGGCAATTGCGTCGATAAGATTTTCGTAATCCGCAGTCAATAATACACCACTTGTTCCTCTATCGGAAATAAAGGAAAAATTAAGCTCCTGAATATGTTTTTCAAAAACTGCTGTTGGCATATTGTAAATTAAAAATGTTATTTGTCACACTGTAAATATACAATTTATAAAAGTCCCATTAAAGTCACGATAAATAATTTCTGTCTTTTGTATCAAATCAAATTTGAACCATCTAAAGATCTTTCGTCTTCCTGGTTTATAGCTTGACCACGTCTAATTTGTTAAATTGTCTCTTCCTTCTCGTGTCCCTTATTTTCATCATGTCATTACTTTATTTATATTTGGGTATACAAGAAACCTTCCTATAGCAATCTGCACCAAGTGCAATGAAAGAATATTGAAGGCTCTTATTGGCTATCAGAAACGGACATATATGTGATGTGTCTATTGAAGCTAAAAAAAGGACACTTATCAATAAAAATTAGCATGGCATCCAATACCGAAACGATACTCGTCCATGAAGGACAACACTTCAATTCAACCACAGCTGTAACGGCACCGATCTTTCAGACATCAACTTATATTGCGGACAGCGATCCTGCCGAGTATATCAAAGCGGCAACTGAACCAAAACACCCTTATTTCTATCACCGTCATGGCAATCCAACCAATAGCCAAGTTGCGGCGGTCGTCGCCAAACTGGAGAAAACAGAAGATGCACTCGTATTTGCTACGGGCATGGCCGCAATCAGTACTGCCATATTAGCTATTGTGAAATCCGGTGACCATATCGTTGCACAGCTTGCTCACTATTCAGGTACTGCCATTTTTTTTAAAGAATTTCTGACCGACTATGGCATTACAGTCACAGCCGTGGACCAAACAGATACCGCTGCTTTTGAACGGGCTATTCAAGCCAACACCAAACTGATCTATCTAGAGACACCCTCCAATCCCAATCTAAACATTACAGATCTACAAGCGGTCGGTGACCTGGCCGAAAAGCACGGTATCTTGAGCATGGTCGACAATACCTTTGCCTCGCCGATCAATCAGACACCGCAGGATTTTGGGATTGATGTCATTGTGCATAGTGCCACAAAATATCTGGGTGGACATAGCGATCTAACAGCTGGCATTGTCTGTGGAAGCCATGACTATATTGCAAAAGTCTGGAAACGCAGCGTTGCTCTGGGGGCATCTCTGGCGCCATTAGACGCCTGGCTATTACTCCGCGGGTTGAAAACATTGAATTTACGTGTCAGACAGATCAACGAAAATGCTTTGGCATTGGCCAATTTTCTGGATCAGCATCCAAAGATCAAGCGGGTGAGCTACCCCGGACTTTCGAGTCATCCCCAGCACGAGCTGGCCGCCCGTCAAATGCGGGGCTTCTCCGGAATGATCTGTATTGAAGTTGATGGAACAGACGAAGAGCAGGCCTTTAAAAATGCACAGGCATTGATCAATAATTTAGGGATATTTATAAATGCAGCAAGCCTAGGTGGAGTTGAATCGCTCATCGTACATCCAGCCAGTATGTGGGGGGGCCACCATACACAGGCGCAGAAAGAATCATCGGGTATTACCAGAGGTATGCTGCGTATCTCTGTAGGCATTGAAAACAGTGAAGACTTAATCGCAGACCTGACACAGGCGCTGGATCAACTGGCGTAATGCCAGCAGGTCAAGTGCCAGCAAAACCGGTATGAGGAGGTAATCACCAACAGCAGGGAAAGTTCTTGATGGCCTTTGAGAACAGACACTTTCAGGAAAAGGGGCTGCCCAATTTATGAAGACAGCCCCTTTCAATTTTACTATTTTAGTGACGAAATTCCATCAGATCAGGATCGAAATTTTCGAGTTCCTCGAATAGATCGCCGATCAAGTCATTTAAGTCCGAATAGCTATCCATCAGCCCATTCATCAGATCGTAATATTTAGCTTCCTGTCTTTTGTAGAAACCATAGGCTCCCTTAAAATCATCCAGATCACGATCAAAAGAAATCAGATCGACCGAACATTGCTGATAATTTTCAACGATTTCTCTAAACTGAGGAAAGGCGACCTCGTCTGCCCATTGCTCTTCGGCAATGATAAAATTGTCATAATCATAAAAATCCGTTGTAGCGGCGATGAGCTGCGGGACAAAATCCAATATGGCTGCGTCCAGCTCGATCGTTAGCTGTTTGAGCTGCATGGTTACCCTTGGGCGCTCCGGATTCTCGGGAATCATTATCTTGAGATGCTCTAGCTTTCCTCTTGCCTGCAGGAGCAGGTCCTCGATTTCCTCCTGTCGGAGGTGAAGAATCGCGGCTTCTGCCCTTGCCCGGCGTACCCGCTGCCGCAAGCTCCATATCCGGTCATGTATCTCCATATAATATTGCAAACCCAGCCGTTCAAACTCCGGGGCAGCAACGGAATCATCATAATTTAAGATGATCGTGCGCAGGTCGTGTTTTGTTATTGATTCAGTCATTGTCATTTTAAAAATAATCTTTTTTTCTGAGAGTGTATGTATTATTGATTCAAGCTTGTTTCTCCTATGGTATCAATGACCTCGTTTCACTCGATTTAAAAGCCATCAAGAACTTTCATGATTGTTGGTGATCCAAGGGAATCATGAAAGTTTTTTGCTAAACAACGAATGCGCTAATGACATCGCTAAAATTAGGCGTCACATCTTTACCGAGGTATGACACCCTGAATTCATACTCTTGGAGATGTTCCAAACCATCGAGTTGTAAGGTCGCCGTCGGATTGAGCATGCTGGTCCACTGCAGCTCATTTTTCTTGCGGTAATCGTATTGGTATAGCCGGGCGGGTTCCCAGGGCTGCACCTTTATACGGATGACCCCCGAGCCCACCTGTACATATTCAACACGTACACCTTTTGCTTTGGGTGTCCGTCCGACACGATTCTGATTAGACTGCGAGGGTCGGTACCCCGCTGCCAAGATGACAGACTCATCACCACGTGCGATCGCATCCACGTAATGTGACAGCCGATAGATCGCTTCCTGCAGATCCCTGCCTTTCTGCCCTTTAATGACCACGGCACGTACATCCCGATAGCCCGCCTCGGCAAAAGCCGAACGATAATCATTCAGGCGTTGCTCGAATACGGCCAATGTAGGGACCGGGTCGGGAAATAACGCCGCATTTTTGGTCATTTCCTTGAAAATGTTTTCCGCATAACGCAACAGCTCCGTTGCATCTTTGCTACTGTAATTTGGTTTTACCATTGTGATAAGGATTTAAATAAATAAAATTTATAGTACAAAGATGCGATGGGAAACTCCCCAAAAGGTACAGATTTGTGCCAATATTCAGGGGGGTACCAAAAAGTTTTTGGCACAAATCTGTACCTTTTTTTTAACCTTTAAGAAAATAAAATCGATAAAAACAGCCTTCAAAGCAGCATGAACATAGTTTTTCATGTTTCTTAGAGACACTACCCCATTCTAGTACTTTTGGGAAAAACGGTCGTAGTTTTTTGAAAAGTAGTAGTAGGTTTAGAAAAATCTATAGTAGATCGCACAAATATGGTAGTACTTTTGCAAAAAGAAGTAACAAGTCCCGTAAAAACGGTAGTGGGCAACTGTTTTTCAGTAGTACGGAGGTCAAAGACACTAATACGCATAAGCAACTTGCTACTGCTTTTCCTCGGGCCACTAATATACGCCCAAGAAAAGGTACCGATTATTTATAAATCACTACAGCACGAGGCAAAAGCACTACTGATAAAGTCCGGATCGATCCTACCCAACGCTCGCTTACTACTGATCCGCTGCAAACTGTTAGCGATCCCGGTTCGCCCACTAGTGATCACACCCGATCAAGGACGGTAATTTCTTTACGCTCCTCCCGGGGGGAACGGTGAAAACGGCTTTTGTATTGATTCGAAAAGTGCTTTGCACTGGAAAAATGCAATAGCAACGCTATTCGCTCTATGGAAAGAGCCGGTTCGTTAACCAATAGTTCCCTCCCCTTTTGCAGGCGGATCCCCATAATTGTCGCATTGATGGATAGGCTCTTTCCTTCAAAAACCCGATATAGACTTCGCGAAGAACAGTTCAGTGCCGCAGCGATATTCTCCTGGCTCAATTCAGCATCCAGGTAATGCTCCTTGATATAAGCAAGCGCCCTGTGGTACAGCTGTATCTGCGACACATCAGTAGAAGTACGTTGCAACAGCTTGGTATAATTCGCGTACAATCTACCCAGCAACTGTCCGATATGATGTACAAGGCTGAATGTTCCGAATCCCTTTTTTGACAGCGATTCTAAACATTGCCTTTCCTGATAGGAGATCGGCATATTGGACAGAATCCCGGCTTTCTGATCCAGCAGTTCACGCAAGATAGGGTACTCATTGAGCAGCCTATATTTAGAAACACCATGAATGCCAAAGAGCAGGCACCACTGCCTTTCGGCGGACAGCGTCAGGGGAGTATCGCCAGCAGGCAATTGAAAGGCGAAAAAACTGTCCGACGTGACAGCATGGCCCTTTGGAAAAACTGTCTTTCCCTGTTGTTGAAAGCTCAGCCAAAGTATAGCCCTTTCTTTGACGGGCAGTTGAATACTACATAGATTTTTAGGATTACCTTTCCATTCAAGTAATACAAAATCGTCAAGATGAAGCTGCATCAGATAGACATGCTCATCAAGCTCTTGTTTGGTGGCCTGATGCATATTGTGCAGATGCATGCTTTTGAAGGAATCTCGCGAATCGGGACGTGCTGCTACGGTCTCCGCCCAAAGCCGGGTGAACTTCTGCTGGGGCATATTTATTATTTTATAACTGGTTTAACCTAAGATAAGAAAATAAGGAGTGAATTTGGCTACTAAGCCTGAATTTTATCGTAAAAAGATATAAAAGCAGTTTAAATCCCGTAAAGTTATAATAATAAAGGATTGTAATCCAAAATTATTATGATATTACGGGATTACAATCCAAAATTATTATAACTTTACTCTTGTTAAATTCACTCGCTATGATAAACCGCATACTCCACCAAGCTATTCAGGATCGTCTTTTTAAGGGGAAGGCACTTATTATTTTTGGCCCAAGACAGGTCGGAAAATCAACACTTGTAGAGCAGATTTTACAAGAGAAGGATCACCTATACCTCAATGGTGATGATGCGGATGTACGGGAGATATAGATGAAGCACAGCGGATTCCGAATATTGGGTTAACTATAAAATTATTTACAGATCAAATGATTGACAAGCACATTGGACAACCTGATATCCTACTCAAACTGACCATAGCTACGTTTTAACCAATAGCCCAAGGTAGAAGTCCGTTCGGGACAAAATACGACAGCGCGCAGTCCATCACTGACGTAGCCGCCCGCACATTCGACACAGATCTCGATACAGCCCAGCGCCCGCCCGTCAGCCCCATAAAAAACCAGTAAATCGCGTGGCGAATAGCAGCCCGCAATCCGAAACTCGTCACACAGCTGATCGACATACAGGGCTTCGCGAAATCCCTTACACAACGTAGAATCTAGCACAACACGCCGGCGGATACTATCCGGCGGCAGGTTCACCTTGCCCTCCTCAAACAACTGCCTCCCGCTGGGGAAAGCCCCGCCCCACCAGCGCATACGGTCATTGTAGTGCCAAAGCTCTACCCGTGCCGCGACACTGAAAGGGTCTGTCCCTGTCGTATCCCGCACCTCGACAATAGGCTGCTGCCTGGCATTCCTTCCTTTAAACAACTTTGGTGTTTCCTGTCCGGATACAAACGAAGCAAGCATAATCGCTCCGATAAGCAAAAATAGCTGTTTCATCTTCATTTTTTTCTGAGCCGTTTGATGATGGTCAATAGCGCTTTCCTATTCTTGGCCTCGTGGTAGAATTTCGGCAGCTTTTCCAATAAGGTGAAATGCGTGCGATCCTTATGTTCGCGCAGCTTCGCACCGATATAGTCCTCCAGGTAATTCAGATGCTCACCATTATACACCCAAAATACATCCGACTTAAACGGGTGTTGGAGCCAGAGCGTAGCCCTGAAATAAATATGGGCGGCCGTCATGGCATGAGTTTTCATCCCGAAAAAACAAATCTCCGTCGTGGCCCGTTTGTGATAACCGCAATAGTCACAAACCAGCAAGGCTTGTTTTGCTTCATAATCCACTCTTGCCACGGCCTTTTTGCCACAGGCCGGGCAGACCACCCATACTTCCCGATAAAAATCCGAAATGCGTTTCTTTTGGTCCTGAAAGCGACTTTCTTTGTCCATATATTGAATATTATACGTTGGCTATTTGCCAATTTTTTATTATTTTTATTGGCATATAAGCCAGATTTACCAAATTGCTTGTCTCCCTAAACATTTAACCTATGCAGAAAACAGCACATTTACTTTCAGACCTTTGGAACAATTATCCTGAGATGGTTACAGACCACCATGCAACAAAAGCTACTGTAAATATAGGGCAGTTTATCAGCGAGTTGCTGGCTCTCGGGCCATTTTATTATTATGTCATTCATATCGATGATTACAGCCTGACTCATATCCATGAGAATTTACTGCACATCCATGGCGCTCCGGCCTATCCCACGACGCTAAAACAGATTATGGACTATATCCATCCCGATGATATCGGCTTTGTCGTTGAAGCGGAAAATGCCACTTTACTCAAAATGCAGGAAATCGGATTCGATCGTCAAAATTTATTTAAAACCTCCTACTGCTTCCGTATGCTAACTGCCACCGGAGACTATCATCTATTCCATCATCAAGGCTACCATCTGGCGAAAGACGGCGAAGGCCGGGTCACTGCCGCATTAAATATCCATACCGACATAGCGCATATTACCGATGTCAACAACAAGATCGTGCTTGTCAGTGAAATCAAGGGCAGCAGCGGTTATCATCAGATCGACCTCTCCTCGCGAGAAAGCCAATCTCTACCTCCTAAGTTATCCAAACGTGAGATGCAGCTATTGAATCTGCTCGCTCAGGGTCTATCCAGTAGGCAGATTGCCGACAAGCTCTTTATTTCCGCCCTGACGGTACGTACCCACCGCAGAAATCTGCTCACAAAAACCGGCACGAACAGCACCGCAAGCCTGATTAAAAAATGTATTGAAGCTGGGTTGCTGTAAGCGTGCTTTAGATCCTGTTTTAATCAAAAGAAATCGGTTCCGGTGCACCGCAGAGTCTGTACACGCTGCATTTTCTATTGCTTATTCGCCATTCCTAATCCAAGGAATAAGGCAAAAAGTATAAGTAGGTTTTTCATTGTCTTTATTTATTTGATCTCTCCTTTGGAGGTAATAGTGTATGTTTTAGTTCCGCTTTTTTTTGTCATCATCAATGTCGCGATACCGGTCGATCAGCTTGATCAACACGGGAATCTTTTCATTCAGATACCGGTCTTCTAAAGGACTGGCACCCTCACTTTTTAGATCTGATTTATAGAGTGCCAGTGACTGTACTATAAAATGAAAAGTGCGCAATAGCTCATCCTGTTGATTTGCGCTCTCTTTCAGTCGTCGGGCTATATTCCGTTGCAAAACCTGCTCTTCCTTTATCCCCTTAGCAATTAGCGTGTCCAATGTAATAATCTTCTGCATTTTTGTTTGCTTCATATTGACCGACTTTTGCACACCTAACAGATACTTTTTTATCATCAGTAAGCTGTCGGCTCTTTGCGTGGACTGCGCAAAGCACGATTGTATACACAGGAGAAGCAAGATAATTGTTACTGGTCGGAAGCTGCTCATGATTGACTGGTTTAATAATCACTGACTGTTAATAATCCTATTTTGGTATTCGTTGCACCTCACCCTAGGAATAAGGTAAAAAGCATGAGTAGTTTTTTTCGGCATCATTTTGGAAAATACACTAGGCGATATGCAGATTTTACTGTTAGTAACAGGAACATTGCAATTAAATACTTTTTCATAATTTCTAACAAGTCAGAGACTTTCTTATTTTTTCAACCCATTGATTGTGTTTTCCAAATCCTTAATCCTCAGTTTGAGCATTTGCCTGTCCGAAATAATCGTTTGATAGTACAGAATACGCTCTTTTGTCCAGTCTTTGAGATCATAATTAGACGTCACATTGTCTGGCTCAGGCAAGGTTTTAAATGCATTTTGGCTTCTTCATACCTATAGAAAGTCCTCCTCTCTCATCAAATAGGTTTGACTTTTGTTAAGTCAATTTTTTGCAGATAAGTTTGGGTCGTGTTACCGCTTTCATAAAAGGTAGTCTCATCTTTATAATAGAGAAAATTATCATCGAATTTTACGTGTTGTCGCTCCGATATAATTTCCAGTCATCATCTTTCTTCTGTACACGAAAAGATTTGCTTCGCATAGCTTGCTCGGTTCGTGCGTTAGCGTGAGGGAGATATAGTAATGTACTTATATCTATAAATAGCTAAATATAAACCCAAATACAAATTCTTTCGTTGACGGTTTAAAATTATTTACACTGATACCAGCACGGAATACAAAGGCGCGTCCTGCTTTTATAAGTAATCCACCGTGCGTTTCTATACCTTTACTTTCTACTACCGTCAACTTATTATCATTAATCCCCAAACTGGGATCAACTTCATAATCAGCTGTTCTGCTACCATAGCCAGCACCGACAAAAGCGTAGAATGGATAAACTATACCATGCGTCATCGTAACTAATGCGGCGAAACTACGGGGCTTTTTTTGTGTAAAAACACTTGGTGCAATATTTTCTTCAAAGGTCGCTTTTTCTTTCCAACCTGGATGTATCCGAAGATCAACCCCAAACCCGAGCTTCGAGCCTCCTCCTATAAAAGAAAAACCTAACGGACTCTTTACTCCAGCATAATATCCGAACCCTCCAAAATCGAATCGTTCTTTTTTACGCTTTTTTTCAGCTATTTTGCGTTCACGCTCTGCCTTTTCATCAAATTCCTGTTTCGACTTAGGGTAACTAACTAATTTAGAGGATATATCTTGTATACCTTTTGACTTAGCAACATCTACTGCTCCGTATGTCTCCAGATAATGTTTTATAGACGTTCGTAATTTGTCCAAATCCTCGTATGTATATATTCCATCTGTCACCAGCTTGTCTAACCTAAGAATATTTGTTGAAGCTAATGTCATTTGCCTAAAATACTCCACATTCGCAGATGCCATGCGGCCAAAGAGACTATTTGGCACATCCCGCAAAAAATCAGTATAAGCGACCTCTGTATTCTTAGACATCGTCATTTTCCATTTTTCCTGATGCTGTTTGGCTTGTTGTGCTGTCAAAAGTCTTTTTTTTACTTTTGACAGATATACCAACTCCGCGATAGCGTCAAATATTGCTTTACCCTTTAACCGTTCTGCCAAGGAGAAGTAAAACGGAATACTTTCGATTTCCTGATGGGTTATCTTCCCATTATTGATTAAGGTATACTTCTGCTTCTTTGAAAAACTTACAATGACACATCCCACTTCCCCAAACTGATTTTCGCTTAAGAATACGTCATTTACACCTGCCAAATCCATATTCTCTACAATTTCTCTGACACCTTCTCCATTCCCGGATACCCACGAAGTGGAAAGATTATGATAGTTAAAGATAAAGTTGATTTCAGGAACAGCTAGCTGAGCATCAAGTCCCTCTCCTTTTATTCTCTTTCCGTTGGCCGTGCGCTGTATATCATTGACTTTCTTGGTAAGCTTCTCGTATTGCAGGTATTCCGGTATTTCGTCCTGTTGTGCGAATGTCAACAACGAGAATAACAATAGTATAAATAATGTGATTTGCTTTTTCATGATTTGTGTTTTTTATTTAGGAGTAACTGAAGAATTGAAACCTTTGATAATATCAAATGAATAGCAAACTTTCACACCAAAATAAGGGATCAGCTTGTTTCTGAAAATACTTTCATCTGTACTACTGAACGAATTTTGAATCTCTCCATTGATTGCATAGGGTTTTGTACCGTCGCTAAACTCTTTGATAAACCATTCTTTAGGTTGTTTTACGGAATAAATCTCACCCACTGCATATATACCTATTCCCGCTACGGTTTTATAACCTACACCCACCCCAAAATTTGACAAACTGAAATTCTCCTCTAAATTTGAACTTTTAACAAGATTTAATGGATTAAAGAAAGCAACATAAGACCATCCCTTTGAAACTAAATATCCTTCAGGATTTTGCATATCAGATACTCTGTAAATATATGGTGTATATACGAGCCCAAAAGTAGCACCTATTCTCCCCCGTTGTCCTTCTTCCATTTTTACCTTATTGTCCAATGTGCTGACAATGGGCATTTGATAAACTTTACTCAATGCTGTAGAAGCTCCTATTCCCATGACGAAAGAAATACGAGAAGCAGTCTCTCCTTCCGATTGATTTCTAATTTCTGAAATAGCCTTAATTATTGCTTTTTTTTGAGCTTCCAATGCTTCCAATTTTTTCTCATTTGCTTTTTCAGTATCACTTTCTAACTTGCCAAGTTCCTCTTGCTTTGCTTTGATTTCCCTCTTCACCCTGTCAATCTCTGTTTCCTGTCCGTATGCGATCCCTGCCCAACCAAGTAGAAAAAGCAATATTAGTTTTGTGTTCATAATTGTTAGTTTTAATTTTTATTAATCATACTTTGAGGATCTAACATCATAAATATCACTTGATGATTTATATTTAAGATTTAAGTCTAATGTGATCCGCCTTGATTTTACCACCTCGCACAAAAGTGTAATCATATCTCTATTTTGCACCTTTGGAAAGGTTTTCATGACTTGAGCCTTAGCCTCACCCAATGTATTAAATGTGCCTCCTGGTTTTGGATAATTTGGCAAGTATTCATGTGAACCTATATCGGGATATTGAACATCTTTTTGGAATACAGTTCCTCCATTATAGTATTCTACAATAATATCATCGTTATCGTTATAGATACCTGAAAATTTTGACTTCCCATCAATTGTTAATACATTTCCAGCTTGATCTATTAAAATCGTTGCATTTTCTTTTCGGTGATACCAGTACGAGCTGCCGAAAACCACATAATATTTAGTCCCTTTTAAAGGTTTGATAGATTTATAATCATTTGTACTAAATGATGCTATTATATTTTCTCCAACTTTCAAACCTAACAGCTTATTTTCCTGAAATATTTCTATCTTTCCACCCTCTTTCAAAAGTTTTTCAGCCTGTTTTCTCCTATCTTCATATTCTTTAGCTTTCCTTGCTTCCTTGAGTTTAGCAAGATGTTCCTCTTCTGCTTTTTTTGCTTTCTCCTCTGCTATTCTTTTTGCCTCGGCTTCTTTAGCTTTACGCACTTCTTCTGCCCGGGCATATTTCACATCATCTATACGCTTATCTTCTTTGCCTTTTGCTTCGGCTTCTTTTTTGTTTTGCTGAGTACATACCGGACAGCCATAATGCTGGGCTATAGCTCCAGCCAGTTTACATTCGCCACTTTTGTAGGTATGCGCATTTGGGTCTTTTGGCTTTTCATTCTTTGTCTCTTCTTCCAATATTTTTCTGGTTTTAGCGATACCGTTTTCTGCTTTTGTTTTATCGACCACATCAATATAGCTCGCCGAATAATACTGCGCCAGCGCATGGTCGTAACTTTTAGCTGCAAACAAGCGATCTGCATCACGCAGGAAATTGTCATACTTTTCCTGATTTTGCCTTACTTTCTCTTTATCTTTCTCTTTTTCGAGATACGTTTCTATAGCAAAATGCAAATCGCTCGAATTGAAGTATATGCCTTCCGGCACAAATTCTATAAACGTAGTATTAGGGAAAGATTCTGGAATTTTATCCGTTATTTCATAATTGTTTCCACCAAGACTTCCCGATTGGTCGGCATAGCCACCAATGTATATTTCTAATTTTCTTTCTCTCTCATTCGGTTTTAAGCGATTATCATGTACCTTCAATGTTCCTGTAATGGTCTTGATCTGAATATTATTGAGTTCAGGTATCTGTGACGGAGAATAAGTCTTACCTTTATACGTATAGCTTCGCACACTGTTCGATGCTATAGTTAGCTTTACACCTATCCGTAAAGATCCGCCGTGGTTGTAAACACGGTATTGTCCGAAAAATTTTTCAGATTGCAAACCATCTCCACCGACACTATTGTAATAGGCAAGTGTTTTAAAAGATCCCGTAAAATCGATTTTGTTTTGAGCGGTTCCTACCGTACAAAACCCGATAAAGAGTATAAATGTAATCAGTGTTTTCATTCTATTGCGTTATAGCCGATTTGTATTCTTTTTCTACACACAAATAAAAGCAGTAACTTAATTTATGTAAATACCGCAAATGGGGTATTTTTCATTTTTTATGGCTTGCTATTTTACGTATGTAAAATAGCATATCCTAAGGTGATACCGAAGGTTAAAGTCCTAGATGAAAATAGGGCGACTGACGATAAATACGTATATTCGTTATAAATCCAAAAAATGATTATACTGAAACTCATGTCGGTATAATATCAGGGCCATCTGGCAGATATGGAAGATGAAGCTGTCTGTATTTGCCGATATGATAGGTGTAACACAGCAAGGCCTATCAATGGAAAATAAAAAACGTAAGTGACTAACGCTATAAAAGCCGACATGTTTAAATCATTAAAAGAAGATTCACACACGGAATTTAAAAGCTCCTTCAATGACGGAGTCATCGAATCCCTTTCTGCATTTGCCAATACCAAAGGTGGCCGTGTACTCGTGGGCATAGCAGATAACGGCAGTCCCATAAAAGGCTTCTCAATGGGTGATGAGACTGTACAAAAGTGGATCAATGAGGTCAAGAACAAAACACAACCCAGTATAATCCCTGATGTTAATATCATCGAAGTCAAGGGTGCTAATATTGGAGAACTAACTATATCAGAATTTCCTATAAAGCCGGTTTCTTTTAAAGGCAGGTACTATAAGAGGGTTAATAATTCCAATCACTTACTGTCTCCTACAGAAATATCAGACCTTAGTTTACAATCTTTACAACTGTCATGGGATTCATATCCAGCTCATGGTAAGACATTCGACGATCTTGACAAAGCCTTGATCGAAAAATTCATAGAACGTGTTAATGCGGCAGGCAGGTTCCAGCTGCTGACAGACGTGACCAGCAGCTTGGAGAAGCTCAAATTAATCCGCGGAAACCAAATTACCAATGCCGCATGGTTGCTTTTCGGTAAAGGGAATATAGGATACAATGTTCATTTGGGAAGATTCAAGACACCTACGTTCATTATTGATGACAAGATGCTGAACGAAGCTCTGTTTCAAGTGGTCGACGAGATCATGCAATACCTTGTGGCACGCATCAAAGTGGCATTTGAAATAAAAGGATTTCCTACCCAACGTACTGAAATTTTTGAGTACCCTCTTCCTGCTTTACGTGAAATAGCCATAAACTCATTGATTCACAGAGATTACCGTAGCCCTATTGATACGCAAATAAAACTCTTCGATAATTTTGTGTCGTTTTTTAATCCGGGAAAACTCATGGGTGATCTTACTCCCCAAGATCTGGAACGGGACAATTATCGCGCTTATGCCCGAAATAAATTGGTCGCAGAAGCTTTCTACCTTACGGGGGATATTGAGAAGTATGGAAGTGGATTTCTACGCATACGTAACGAAATTTACACATATCCCACGATGAAACTGACAGTGGAAGAAATCCCCAATGGCTTTCACGTCCAGTTGAATTATGTTGAGCAAAAAGTGAGTACAGAGATGCAAAAAGTAGGTGAAAAAGTAGGTGAAAAAGTAGGTGAAAAAGTAGGTGAAAAATTAACCTCTAATCAGCTTAAAATCATCGAGGCAATGAAAAAAGATCAAACTATCAGCTATGAAGAACTGGCGAAAATCGTAAGGATTACAGAAATTAGTATATATAGAAATGTCAAGGCCTTGATAAAGCTTGGGGTAGTGCAACGTATAGGGCCCGCCAAAGGCGGATATTGGAATGTCCTATGAATAAAGCCATAATCACTCAAGCAACCGAAATGATATGAATGCAACAAGATTAAGAGAAAAACTCCATCAGTTGATAAACACCATAAGTGATGAAAACCTACCTTTGGTTTATCGAGCGGTAGACACTGCTGTATCATCATCATCAAACTGGTGAGAGAATAAAGATGTAATTCGTGAGTTTGATTCGTGAGTTTGATTCGTGAGTTTGATTCGCGAGTAAAGTCGTGGTTAGAAAATGGAGAAAAAGGCTACTCTAGGGGAGATATCGACAAAGAGATAAATCACGTTGGGCTATACAGAACAGAAAACTTCCACAACCATCGAAGAGGGGAATAGATTGTCTTCAAACCAACAAATTCATTTTACCCACATTTGCAGTTTTAAGCTTGTTTGCGTATTTTTACGGTGTTACTAGCCGTATACATAAATGCCGATACTTAGCCGATATCGCCGCATTGCCCATTTTGCTTTATCCTCACATTCGTCTTGGACAAACCAAAAATTACCTATGAAAACGACAACACAGCGCCATTTACTTTCTAACCTCTGGGAGAGCTACCCTGATGCGATTGCCGATCACTATACAATCCCTAAAAATGTACCCATCGGGAAATACCTCGCCGAGATGCTTGCCATCGGCCCCTTTTATTATTATGTGATTCATATCGGAGATAACAGCATACATCATATCCATGAGAACTTCCTCAACATACATGGTGGCATACAACAGCCTGCTTTTCTACAGGAAGTCCTCGGACTGGTTCACCCCGAGGACCTGCACTTCGTGATCGAAGCGGAAAAGGCAACCATAGAATACATGAAAAAAATCGGTTTTGACCAGCAGCTCCAGCTAAAAACCGCCTACTGCTTCCGCATGAAAGTTGCCGACGGCTCTTACCGTCTCTTTCACCATCAGGCCATCCACCTGTCCAAAGACGAGAAAGGAAGACTCGATACCGCACTCAATATTCATACGGATATCAGCCATATCACCGATGTCAACAATAGGATCGTACTCGTGAGCGGGCTCAACGGCCGAACCGATTATTACCAGCTCGACCTTTCTACCGGAAACATGGGGACAGAAATCCCCAAACTCAGCAGACGGGAACGTGAAATACTTAACCTACTGGCTCAGGGACTATCGAGCCGGCTTATTGCCGACCGGCTTTTTATTTCACCATTGACCGTACGTACACATCGTAGAAACTTGCTCAAAAAGACGCAGACATCCAATACGGGATACCTCGTCAAAAAGAGCATGGAATATGGATTGATCTGAAAAATACCTCAAATGGGGTATTTGTTATCATTATTTTGTTGCCTAAAATTGTTGTTATGGAACAGCGAAAACATAGTTTAATACCGATCTGGGCTAAGGCACCGGAGATATTCTCGCCTGAAAACGTAACCGTGGATCAAGCCCATATCCTCGAACTGATCTCCGATATATTTATTGTAGGGGATTACTATTACTACCTGATCGATATACATCAGCAGGTGCTCAGTCACCATCATCCGCGGCTCAGTGCCATCCATGGTCTCCAAGCCGATCCCCGCGGCCTGCAGGAAATCATCGACCTGATCCATCCGGATGATATTCCCTTTGTGCTGAATGCCGAAGAAAAATGTTACATGAAAGTGATGGAAATAGGTATTGAGCATGTACCATCGCTAAAATCCTGCTACTGTTTCCGCATGCGCGTAGCGGATGGCTCCTATCGGCTATTTCACCATCAGGCAATTACATTGGTAGCCGACAGGAACAACAAGATCTCCCGCAGTCTGAATATCCATACGGATATATCCCATCTAACCACCAAAAATAATTACATAGCGACCCTCATGGGGATCAACGGGCGAAACGACTTCTACCAATTTGACCTTGCCGCTACTGTAAACGTAGCCCCACAAGCTGACGGATTGACCAGCCGGGAACTGCAGATCCTGCCTTATATCGCAGAGGGTATGTCCAGTGCTGCTATTGCCGAATTGCTCGGGATATCACAGCTGACGGTCCGTACACATCGCAAAAATATCTTGCGTAAAACGCAGACGCATAATAGCAGTTCTTTGGTCAAACGTTGCATCGAACTGGGGCTATTGGTCTATCCGAGTATCGTTAATGCGGATTTGTGGCTCCTGTAGTTTTAAATAGGTAAGGATAGGCTGGGGATTATATGTAATGCCCTTTCAATGAGTAAACATATAGTTTTTCATCTTCGACAAGATAAATGTATCGGTGCTCCGCTGTAATTGTTCTCGACCATTTTGGAGCAAGGTCGTATTTAAGTGCCTCGGGCTTGCCAATTCCCATATAAGGTCAAGGATAGCTCTCGTGAGTTGTGCTATTTTTTTGAGTATGGCTTTGTTACCTGTTTTTACCCAATGGGCAAGATCCTCCTCAGCTTGCGGAAGATAAATTATTTGCATAAACTGTCAAGTTCTTCAAGAGTTACAATCCTTCCTTTTCCATTTTTCAAATCCTCATCGCCCTGTTTTATCTTGTTGACAAATTCGGAGTTATAAGGACTATTTTCTTTGGAAAGTTCAAATTTTATCTTCAAGGCCTTCATAAAAGCCTTTATCGCTTCGATCTGTGAAGTATCATCTGTATATGCTATGATATTGACTGCTTTCATAATTATTCTTGTTTAAAACGTATCCGTTTAAATACAAATTTACAAAATAATTTTAATTCAACAGTACTCCGGTTAATCACAAGTGCCATAGGCTTAAAAACTTATCTATTGTCACTGAACAAAAGTATATATTGCCAATATACACTTAAATATCATGCTGTCTACCGATAAAATCTACATCTCATGGATAGCTTTTACTTGGATCATTATACTATTCAGACAGTATACGATACAATTCGAGGTTTAAGTAATAAACATTGCGGGAAACAGTCCGCTTTTCGAGTATCCCCATAATTGCTAACTGATCAAGATACTTACGGGCCGTGTTTTCAGCATAAGAACCTTGGTCTGTCAAATGCTTCACACGGGTAAAAGGTTGGGTAAAGATCGCTTCAACCAACAGTTCCGGCCTCATCATATCGCCCTGTTGGACAATCGCATCTAATATTGCATCTTTGGCGGCAACGATATCATTAATCTTATGATAGGTCAGTGTCGCGGTCTCTTCGACTGCTTTCAACATATACAGGATCCAGTTCTTCCAACTGCCACGCTGCGATACACCGGAAAGACCATCATAGTAAGCCTCCTTATGCTCCATGATATATCGGCTCATGAATAGTACCGGGTAGTCAAGTAACCCTTTTTGGGTCAGATAATGAATATTAAATATCCGTCCGGTACGTCCGTTGCCATCTCTAAAGGGGTGGATTGCTTCAAATTGAAAATGTCCTATTGCCATTTTTAAAAGTGGATCTAAGCGATATTTATCATCATCGTTAAGAAAGTCAATCAGGTTGTCCAATTTTCGTTCCACGACGCCCGCTCCCCGCGGCGGCGTATAATGTGCCTTTCCCGCATTTGGGCCAGATCCGCCCTGTTTTATATATATCTGTGCAACAGGTGTACGGATTCCATCTGTAAACTGGCTTACAATCCGGTACATCCTGATGAAATAATCGCGGTCTATTATGCCGCCCTGAGATAGATAGTGGTGTCCATCCCACAGTGCTTCGCGATAATTTAAAATTTCTTTTGTTGCACCTTGAGGTTCCTGTTGCTGCTCCTCACTAAAAGCTTTATACAACTCATCATCGGTTGTAAATATATTTTCGATTGCACTGGAAGCTTTCGCCTCCTGCAGACTGATCGAATTGATCAGGATGCCTTGGTTGGGGATCACGATACTCCGTCCTTGCAAGCGGCCAATAGCAGCCTTTGCATTACCAAGATGCTCATATATTTCGATCGTCTGATAATATTCAGGATCTATTGGTAATTCCGGAAGGTCATTCCATGGGATCGTTCTGTCTGGATTAATCGTATATGCCATAGACAAATATACGTATTTGACCTTAAAAATCACCATATTTTAAGGTCAACCCTGTTTTGAACCTTAAACAGAGGGTACAAAAGACTATTCACCTTAAAAATCACCACATTTTAAGGTACACACCGTTTTGAACCTCAAATAGGGGGTACGAAAGACTATTCACCTTAAAAATAACCATATTTTAAGGTGATCTCTAGTTCAGACCTTAACGTCCGAAATACATGTAGCCGCAACGAAGGCGGATAAATTAGCTTAGGTTTAAGCTAACTTTAAAATATAAATGATTTATACAAATATTTAAATAAATATATCCCACCTAACTGCCAAAAATAATTACATAGCGACCGTCATGGGGATCAACGGGCGAAACGACTTCTACCAATTTGACCTTGTCGCTACAGTAAACGTAGCCCCACAAGCTGACGGATTGACCAGCCGGGAACTGCAGATCCTGCCTTATATCGCAGAGGGTATGTCCAGTGCTGCTATTGCCGAATTGCTCGGGATATCACAGCAGACGGTCCGTACACATCGCAAAAATATCTTGCGTAAAACGCAGACGCACAATAGCAGTTCTTTGGTCAAACGTTGCATCGAACTGGGGCTATTGGTCTATCCGGGTATCATTAATGCGGATTTGTGGTGCCTCTAGATTTAGATAGGCTTGTCAAGCAAAAAATCATGTGCAGACATTACGTGAATAATTTTATTATCCTGCTCAAATTCTTCCGTCTGCCCAAAGGTGACAATGATACCTGTAGTTAACTTAAAGAAGTTCATTGCCTCCATGAGACCATTTATTTCCCTCTCCATATTATCCTGATTTAACAGATAACAGACTTGGACAACCTGAACCACTTTGTCTCGATCAAAAATCACAAAATCACACTCTCCTTTATCAAGGAAATAATTAATCCGCTTGTATTTTCTCCTTAGGTGATTGTATACCATGTTTTCTAACAACCGTCCCTTATCTGCCGAATAAGATGTAGAATTAACAACTGTCAAACCCGTATCAATCGCATATATTTTTCGGGGATTAATCAATTGTTTACGTGGCGAATAGTCAAACTTCTGGATCAGCTGGATCAGATAGCTATCCTCCAAATAGGATAAATACTCTGTAATCGTGTTGGTTGAACCAACTTCAATAATACTTTTTAAACGGTTTGCCGAAATGGGCTTACCTACGTTTGAGAGCAGGTATAACGCAAGTTGCTGGAGTTTGTGAATATCTTTTAATCCATAACGTACCGCAATATCCCGGATCAGAATATCTTCTAGTATGAAATGTAAAATATCTTCATAACCCTGTTTAATATATTCTGGAAAACCACCAGTAGTTATATAATCACGAATATGACTTTCCCCTTCATCCCATTGCTTGCATACTAGAAATTCACGATAAGAAAAGGGGAATAGTTCTTTCGTAATATGCCGTCCCGTTAATTTAGTTCCCAGCTCCTTACTCAGTAAGTTCGCATTAGAACCAGTAATAATCACCTTAAATGATTCATCTAATTTTTGGCGTACATATCGTTCCCAATCAGGAATGATTTGAATTTCATCAAATAATAGAACATTTGTTCCATTTTGCTCAATTACTTTATCCAATCGTACAAAATCCTTCAGATCGAAGCCAAATAACCTTGGATCCTCAAAATTAAGATATAAACCATCTGGATATCGATCGTCTAATAACTGAAAAAGTAAAGTACTTTTTCCACACCTACGTACTCCTGACACGATCAAAGCATAAGAAGTGAGATCGGGAAGATAAGAAATTGCATCACGTTTTTGCCCCAAGCCTTTACTTTTCATATTAGCCTGTTGTGCTGTAACAACCTGTAATATTACATCTTGCGTTATCATATATTATAGCTTATATTACAAATATATGAATTCATATATTAGCAATGAACAATATTATATATTACCAATATACACTTTTAAAGATTCACCCCCTCGTCGAAATAAAACAAAACTTTCATGATTCCATTGAATCACCAACAGTCATGAAAGTTCTTGATGGCCTTTGAAAACAGACACTTTCAGAAAAAAAATGGATTACAAAATCCTTGTACCATTCGCAATCTTTACTTGAATGACGGATAGTTCTTTATCAAATTTTTGCTGATATGCTTTCTCCAATGTTGGCAAAATTGATGCAACGGCACCCTCTTTAACAATATTGATTGTGCAGCCACCAAAGCCGCCGCCCATCATCCGGGCACCAATGACTTCGGGGAATTGTTTGACATAATCAACCAGATAATCCAATTCAGGACAACTCACCTCATATATTTTGCTCAAGCCCTCATGACTCTGAAAAATATATTTGCCCAACTGTTCGATATCACCTGAACGTAATGCTTCGCAGGACTTCTCTACCCGTTCATTTTCACGGACAACAAAACTTGCTTTGGCGTAGATATCTGCATCTTTCTCTTTTACCAGTTCATCCAGCATATCTACTGTAACATCTCTTAGATTTTTAACTTGAGGATATTGCGCCCTTACCCATGATGATGCCTGCTCACATTGCTCTCTACGTGTGTTGTAAGCCGTTGAAGCAAGGGAGTGTTTCACATTTGTATTCAATAGAACCACTTCATAACCTTTGAGGTCAAGTGGCACGTATTCAAATCCCAAGGAGCGACAATCCAGCTTAATGACATTTTTTTCTTTACCAAAGGCCGACGCAAACTGGTCCATGATACCACACATAACACCGGCATAGGTATGCTCGGCTTTTTGTGCAATTTGAGGGATATCAATCTGTTCCACATTTAATTGAAACAGTTCACTAAGGGCCAAGGTAACAGCACATTCTACTGCTGCTGAAGAAGACAAGCCAGCCCCCAATGGCACATCACCATCAATATAAAGGTTAAACCCACCCAATATGGCACCTCGTTTTTGGTATTGGTCCACTACACCGAGGATATAATTCGGCCAGTGCTTCTCTGAAATAGCGATATCCGTTAATTTTACTTCATGGCTTTCTTGATAGTCTTCAGCATACAACACAATATTATCGTCCGTCCGTCTGTTGACAGCAACATAAATAGCTTTGTCAATAGCTGCAGGTAATACAAATCCGTCATTATAATCGGTATGTTCACCGATAATATTAATGCGGCCCGGAGAGGATACCACAATAGGTTCTTCCTGATATAAGCTTTTAAATTTATTTACTATAGTTTCTTTTGCGATCATTCTTACTTAGATTTATAATGTTTGGTAGCACAATTCCGCAATTGTTCAGCTGCGACTTCAGGTGTAATATCCCGCTGTGGATTAGCGAGCATCTCGTATCCGACCATAAATTTTTTGACTGTTGCCGAGCGTAACAATGGTGGATAGAAATGCATATGCCAATGCCATTCCGGATGGTCCCCATCATTGACTGGAGCTTGGTGCATACCCGCGGAATAAGGAAAAGATGTTTTAAAAAGGTTGTCGTAACGTGTGGTCAATAATTTGAGTATCGCGGCAAGATCTTCCTTTTCCTTTTCGTCAAATCCGGCAATATTCTGCACAGCTCTTTTGCTCACAATCATGGTTTCATAAGGCCAAGCAGCCCAAAAAGGCACCAAAGAGACAAAAGATTCATTTTCATCAATAATGCGCTCTTCTTTTTTTAGTTCGGCTTTGATATAATCAGCTAATAGGGTACGCTGGTATTTGTCGAAGTACTTTTGCTGTTGCACACACTCCTTTTGAATCTCTACCGGCAAATGATTTTGTGACCAGATCTGTCCATGTGGATGTGGGTTGCTACAACCCATGATAGCACCTTTATTTTCAAAAATCTGAATATAGCGGATCCATTCCACCTTGGAAAGTTCCTCAAATTCCTTTTGCCAGAGATCAACTACAGCCTTTATAGCTGATTGTTCCATTTCAGGCAAGGTGAGGTCATGGCGTGGTGTAAATGCAATAACTTTACAGATTCCTTTTTCAGTCTCTGCAATAAACAATTCGTCCTCATTAAATTCTTGTTGGCTAGTATCTTTCAATAATGCCGAAAAATCGTTGACGAAAACAAAGCTTTCTTTATAATCTGGATTGATATCCCCATCTGCCCGTTTATTGGTTGGGCATAGATAGCATTTGGGATCATAAGCCGGTCTATCATCGCCAGGCAGATCTTCTACCTGCCCTTGCCATGGTCGCTTGCTGCGATGTGGAGACACGAGTACTTTTTCCCCCGTAAGAATATTAACGCGTGTGTGGGGAGAGTCCCCAAAGTTTAAAGTTGATTGCATGTTATGTATAACTGGTGTACAGAATACACAATATTAGCTTTTTTAAGTAAAAAGTTAAAATTAAAAAGTAAAATTATCTAAAGATGAGTCCTTTAAAGCTATGTTAAAAAAATATCGGAATCACTGACACCTCCCGTGACAGCTAGTCATCTCCCAAATTAAGTAAGCCAAAGATCGGAACGACCAAAGCCTCCATACAGCAGATTAAGCCTTAAATTTTGGATCTTGTCCTTTAATCAACTCAAAGATTGTAATTTCAGGCAGGATACCAACACGACCGGGATATCCTAAGAATCCATAACCGACATTGACATATAGCCGTTTGTTTTCTTGTGCACGATATAATCCAGCCCATTCTTTATAAATATATTGTACAGGACTCCATTGCAACATTTCAGCGCGTACACCGAACTGCATACCATGGGTATGACCTGCAAACATCACATCGACATCAGTATCCAATACTTGTGCGCGCCAATGAGAAGGGTCATGGGACAATAATAACTTAACGGACTGTTCCTCGGTTCCCATCAATGCCTTTTTGATATCGCCATGTTTTGGGAAACGACCTGTTCCCCAGTTCTGCACCCCAACGATACAGAGCTCTTCGCCATCTACTTTGATCTTGCGGTTTTCATCCATTAATAGATCCCAGCCCATCACTTTATGGACATCAATCACATCCTTCAAATTTTTTCGCTTCTCGGGAGAATCTTCTTTTCCATAATAGTAATCACCATAATCATGGTTACCCAATGTTGAGAATACCCCTAAATCAGACTTCACCCGTGCAAAAATATCTTGGTATTCGCGCATTTCAGAAGCTTGTGAGTTCACAATATCGCCCGTAAAGAATGTTACATCAGCTTTTTCTTTCAGTAACATATCGATTCCACCATTTACAGCAGTCTTGTTATAGAAGGATCCCGAGTGTACATCTGATAGCTGTGCGATGGTCATGCCGTGGAAAGCTTTCGGAAGATTAGGTAAATATAAAGGTACACGTCTCACGCGATAATCGTATGCGCCAGAAATAATACCCCAGCTTAATGGAATCAACGGTGAGGCTCCAATTAAAATACCCGCTTTGGTCAAAAATTCGGATCGGCTGATCCCTTTTACCGGATTTTCGGGCAATGAACTGCCAGCATCTGTCACAACATCCTCAACGGATTCTTTCTTGCTGAACAAGCGTTTGACCCAGACTCCGCCACGTCGGATATCATCAATCAACAAAATCAAAAAGAAGAATATCTTTGACGCTGCGGTCAGAAAGAACCCTACCAAAATAACAGATCGTACAATCAATGGAATGTTATATTTGGCAGATATAAAAACACCTAATAATAATAGGGCCGAATACGACCACCATAACACGGCGAATATTTTTGTTTTGGGAAATTTAATCTTCGTAGCACGAAGGGCAAAAAAGATGTAAAAATCTAGAATGAGTAAAACACATGCATTTACTAACAACATCATTAATTCGTTTTAATTTTTGGCATTGAGTGCCAATTGCTTCAGAGATGCAATCCATTTGGGATCGTCATTAAGACTTTCGACCAAACAGACCTCCTCTCCACCTAAATCCTTGAATTCATTAGCATATTCCACGCCAATTTCATCAATAGTCTCTATACAGTCTGCCACAAATGCCGGACTGAAGACCAGTAATTTTTTATAGCCTTTACTAGCGAGGTCATGCAACAGATCGGAAGTATAGGGTTGAATCCACGGTTCTTTGCCCAAACGGGATTGGAAGCACAGGGAGTATTGTTCTTTCCGCAAGCCTAGTTTTTCAACAATGGTCCGCGTCGTTGCATAACACTGAGAAACATAACAATATGCGTTGACATTTGTTTTGCAGGAATCACAACCTGATTCAGGGCATTTCAGCTGACCTGTAGGATCTACTTTGCCAAGCTGCCTGACAGGAAGGCCATGGTAGCTAAACACAAAGTGGTCGAAATGTGTAAGATCGTGTTTTCGGGCATGGTCTGCAAACGTCTCAGCCATTAAGTCATCCGTGCAGAAATTGCTTACAAAACTAATCTCCGGCAAATAGTTCCATTTGCGGATTAGCTCCATCACACGGTCTATGACCGAGCCTGATGTGGCTGATGCATATTGTGGGAATAATGGAATAACGCGAACGGATTCGAGCAGCATCCCCTCCATCTTGCTCAGTGCTACCTCTATGGATGGGTTTTGGTAACGCATGGCCAACTCCACATGATACTCCTCCCCTAGCGATTCCTGCAATAGGTCTCGTTGCAATATACTGTAATGCATCAAGGGAGAGCCGGTTTCCTTGTCCCAGATTGTTTCGTAAATTTTTGCTGATTTTGGTGCGCGGGTACGAGCTATAATTCCTTTTACCAATAATGTCCGTTGAAAATAAGAAATATCTATGACGCGGGGATCCATTAAGAATTCGGTCAAATATTTTTTTACGTCTGGAGTAGTTGGACTATCGGGTGTACCTAATTGTACTAAAAGAATACCTTTTTTGGCTTTATTACTCATAGCCTACAAAAATAAACAAAAAAGCATGTACTGCAGATTCACTCGCGATAATATGAAATATCTATGACGGGTAAGCTCGGTTAGAGTGCTTCCAGAGTCGCTTTTACATCTTTCATCAGCCACATTGGTGTTGAGGTCGCTCCGCATATACCAATACGGTCACCGGTCCTAAAAACTGACACATCCAGTTCGGCAGGATCGGAGATAAAGTAACTTTCCGGATTGGCTTTTTGGCATACTTCAAACAGAACTTTTCCATTGGAAGACTTTTTACCAGACACAAAAACAATTTTATCATATTGTCGAGCAAAGGTACCAAGGTCCTCATATCTATTAGACACTTGTCTACAGATGGTATCATTAGCCTTGACCTCATACCCTCTCTTGATCAACTCATCTTTGATGGCGTAGAATTTATCCACACTTTTTGTTGTCTGACTATAGAGCGTAAATGAAGCTGGCAAATCGGCATCATCCAATTCAGCTATATCCTGAAATACGAGTGCTTCGTTATTTGTCTGTCCCTGTAGACCGATGACCTCCGCATGCCCGTGCTTTCCAAAGATTAAGATCTTTTCCTCCTGATCAAAAGAGGTTTTGATCCGATTCTGCAATTTGAGGACAACTGGACAGGAAGCATCAATTAAGGTAATATTGTTTTCTAAAGCTGTACGATAGGTTTCGGGGGCCTCACCATGTGCACGGATCAGCACCTTCTCGTTTTGTAGTGTAGGCAGTGCAGCATGATCAATAATACGCAATCCTTTGGCTTTCAACCGGGCTACTTCTTCGTCATTGTGTACAATGTCACCAAGACAATAGAGGTAACCATCCTCTTCCAAAATCTCCTCTGCCATATCTATAGCGTATACCACTCCAAAGCAAAAGCCGGAATCCTTATCGATGTCTACTGTTAGATTTAATGCCATAACATTACAAAGTTACATATTCGTATCGAATATATTTA
>Ga0213829_1000574_pt1 | contig 33506 bp, 28 predicted proteins | sample MC6MC0896MG_FD_180665 | JGI IMG/M metagenome (GOLD analysis project Ga0213829, IMG submission 180665) | Enriched soil aggregate microbial communities from Iowa State University, Ames, United States - MC6-MC0896-MG | ecosystem: Environmental > Terrestrial > Soil > Unclassified | place: USA: Iowa...
TGTTCGCGTTCCGTATGCTTGGCATGTTCATGGTGTTGCCGGTACTGGCGACCTATGGCATGGATCTGGCGGGAGCGACCCCGGCCCTCATCGGGCTGGCGATTGGCGCTTATGGCCTGACCCAGGCGATTTTTCAGATTCCTTTCGGTTTTATTTCCGACCGCATCGGCCGCCGGCCGGTGATTTACCTTGGATTGATCGTCTTTGCCCTCGGCAGCGTGCTGGCGGCCAATGCCGATTCGATCTGGGGCGTGATCGCCGGACGCATCCTGCAAGGCGCCGGAGCGATTTCGGCGGCGGTGATGGCGCTGTTGTCGGACCTGACTCGGGAACAGCACCGGACCAAGGCGATGGCCATGATCGGCATGACCATCGGCCTGTCGTTCGCTGTCGCCATGGTGGTGGGGCCGCTGCTGACGCGCGCCTTCGGTCTGTCCGGGCTGTTCCTGGCCACAGGCGGCATGGCGCTGTTCGGCATCCTGATCGTGATGTTCATGGTGCCGCGCTCCACCGGACCGTTGCAGCACCGCGAGTCCGGTGTCGCGCGGCAGGCGCTGCTGCCGACGCTCAAGCATCCGGACCTGCTGCGCCTGGACCTGGGCATTTTTGTGTTGCACGCGATGTTGATGTCGAGCTTCGTTGCATTGCCCCTGGCCCTGGTCGAAAAGGCCGGGCTGCCCAAGGAGCAGCACTGGTGGGTGTACCTGACCGCGCTGCTGATTTCCTTCTTCGCCATGATCCCGTTCATCATCTACGGCGAGAAGAAACGCAAAATGAAACGAGTTTTATTGGGCGCAGTGCTGACGCTGATGCTCACTGAGCTATTCTTCTGGCAGTTCGGCGATAGCTTGCGGGCTCTGGTGATCGGGACGGTGGTGTTCTTTACCGCGTTCAACTTGCTGGAAGCTTCATTGCCCTCGCTGATCAGCAAGGTTTCACCCGCGGGCGGCAAGGGCACGGCGATGGGGGTTTATTCCACCAGCCAGTTCCTCGGTTCAGCGTTGGGCGGGATCCTTGGCGGCTGGCTTTTCCAGCATGGCGGTTTGTCGGTTGTCTTCCTCGGATGCGCCGGGCTGGCTGCCCTCTGGTTGGCCTTTGCTGTTACCATGCGCGAACCTCCCTACGTCACGAGCCTGCGCTTGCCGCTGTCGCCCGAGGCAATCCGCGAAGCGGGTCTGGTCGAGCGCCTGATGGCCGTCGTAGGGGTAACAGATGCAGTGATAGTCGCGGATGAAGCGGCCATTTACATCAAATTGGACACAGAACTATTGGATCGCACCACCCTCGAGCGTCTGGTGAACAACCCGGCCGCGACAGCGTGCGAAGCCTAGGAGAACGTTATGGCCCGTGGGGTTAACAAAGTCATATTGGTCGGCACTTGCGGCCAGGATCCCGAAGTTCGCTACCTGCCGAACGGTAACGCCGTGACCAACCTGAGTCTGGCGACCAGCGAACAGTGGACCGACAAGCAAACCGGTCAGAAGGTCGAGAAAACCGAATGGCACCGTGTGTCGATGTTCGGCAAGGTGGCGGAAATCGCCGGCGAATACCTGCGTAAAGGTTCGCAGGTCTACATCGAAGGCAAGCTGCAGACCCGCGAGTGGGAAAAAGACGGTATCAAGCGTTACACCACTGAAATCGTGGTCGACATGCAAGGCACCATGCAGCTGCTGGGCGGCCGTCCACAGCAGGGCGATCAACAAGGTGGGGGCAATAACTACCAGCAGTCCGCTCCAGCCCCACGCCAACAGGCTCCGCGTCCGCAGCAGTCGGCACCGCAACAGTCGCGCCAGGCTCCGCCTCCACAACAGGCCGCGCCGCAACCGGCTCCGGATTTCGACAGCTTTGATGACGATATCCCGTTCTGATCCATAGCTTCAGCGCCGTAAACCAAAAAAGCGAAGCCATTAATCCGGCTTCGCTTTTTTGTTGGCGCTGTTAACGGGATAACGCGGTCACAGCGGCCCGTGCCGAGTGCAGTTTCTTGTAGCTCTCGATCAACCGCAGGTGCCGATCGAGGCCTTCCAGTTTCATGCTGGTCGGCGTCAAGCCATGGAAGCGCACGCTGCCGTCGACCGAGCCGATCGCTGCGTCCATCCGCTCGCTGCCAAACATCCGGCGGAAATTGGCCTCGTAGTCCTCCAGTTCCAGGTCTTCGTCGAGCTTCATCTCCAGCACCACGTTGATGGCCTGGTAGAACAAGCCGCGCTCAACCGTGTTGTCGTTGTACTGCAGGAACATTTCCACTGCTTCTTTCGCCTCTTCATATTGCTGCAAGGCGAGATAAATCAGCAGCTTCAGTTCCAGGATCGTCAGCTGACCCCAGGCGGTATTGTCGTCGAATTCGATGCCGATCAAGCTGGTGATGTCGGTGTAGTCGTCCAGCTCGCTTTCCACCAGACGCTCGACCAGCGCTCGCAGTTCTTCTTCGTCCAGGCGATGCAGGTTCAGGATGTCGGCGCGGAAGAACAGCGCTTTGTTGGTGTTGTCCCAGATCAGATCGTCTACCGGATAAATTTCCGAATAATCCGGCACCAGGATGCGGCAGGCCTTGGCGCCGATATGCTCGTAGACCGCCATGTACACTTGCTTGCCCATGCCTTCGAGAATGCCGAACAAGGTCGCGGCTTCCTCGGCATTCGAGTTTTCACCCTGGCCGGAGAAATCCCACTCCACGAACTCGTAATCCGATTTCGAGCTGAAGAAGCGCCACGACACCACGCCGCTGGAGTCAATGAAGTGCTCGACGAAGTTATTCGGCTCGGTCACCGCATGGCCTTCAAACGTTGGCTGGGGCAGGTCGTTGAGGCCTTCGAAGCTGCGGCCCTGCAGCAGTTCGGTCAGGCTGCGTTCCAGCGCCACTTCCAGGCTCGGGTGCGCACCGAACGAGGCGAACACACCGCCGGTACGCGGGTTCATCAGCGTGACGCACATCACCGGGAATTCACCGCCCAGGGACGCATCCTTCACCAACACGGGGAACCCCTGTTCCTCCAGTGCCTGGATACCGGCGAGGATCCCGGGATACTTCGCCAGCACGTTGGTCGGCACATCCGGCAGAGCAAATTCACCTTCGATGATTTCGCGTTTCACCGCGCGCTCGAAGATCTCCGACAGGCACTGCACCTGAGCTTCGGCCAGCGTGTTACCGGCACTCATGCCGTTGCTCAGGAACAGGTTTTCCACCAGGTTGGACGGGAAATACACCACCTCGCCGTCTGACTGACGCACGTACGGCAGCGAGCAGATGCCGCGCTCTTCGTTGCCCGAGTTGGTGTCGATCAGATGGGAGCCGCGCAGCTCGCCGTCGCGGTTGTAAATCTTCAGGCAGTACTCGTCGAGAATTTCCGCCGGCAGTGCATCTTTACGGCCAGGCTTGAACCAGCGTTCATCCGGGTAGTGCACAAACGCGGCGTTGGCGATGTCTTCGCCCCAGAACTGATCGTTGTAGAAGAAGTTGCAGTTGAGTCGCTCGATAAACTCGCCCAGCGCCGACGCCAATGCGCCTTCCTTGGTCGAACCCTTGCCGTTGGTAAAGCACATCGGCGAGTGCGCATCGCGGATATGCAGCGACCACACATTGGGCACGATATTGCGCCACGAGGCGATTTCAATCTTCATGCCCAGGTCCGCCAGGATGGCCGACATATTGGCGATGGTTTGCTCCAGCGGCAGATCCTTGCCGGCGATATAAGTGCTCGCCGCTGAGTTGGCAGCAGGCATCAGCAACGCCTGGGCATCGGCGTCGAGGTTTTCCACCTCTTCGATCACAAACTCAGGCCCGGCTTGCACCACTTTTTTCACGGTGCAACGGTCGATGGAACGCAGGATGCCTTGGCGGTCCTTGTCGGAAATGTCCGCCGGCAACTCGACCTGTATCTTGAAAATCTGGTTGTAGCGGTTTTCCGGATCAACAATGTTGTTCTGCGACAGGCGGATGTTTTCGGTGGGAATACTGCGAGTGTCGCAGTACAACTTCACGAAATAGGCCGCACACAAAGCCGATGAAGCCAGAAAGTAGTCGAACGGACCCGGTGCCGAGCCATCGCCCTTGTAGCGGATAGGTTGATCGGCCACCACCGTGAAGTCATCGAACTTGGCTTCAAGTCGAAGGTTGTCGAGAAAGTTGACCTTGATTTCCATGGGGGATTACCAGAATAACGGCTAGACATTTGGCCGCCATTATCCGGCTTTTCAGCGGTAAGTCTTGTAGTTGTCCGGTCCTGAGGCAGGTTTACACCTGCTTCACCCTATCGGCCGATGCACGGCACCGGCCTTTCCCTGAACGATCAATTGTTCAGTCAAGGATCAGGTGTGGCAGGAAACGGCTCGAATCCTTGGTAATCAAGCTGTTGTCCTCACGCACGCCAATCCCCGCAGCCTGATCACCGATCACCCAGGAGCCGACCAATGTGTAGCTGTCGCCAAATTTTGGCAGTGGCGCAAACTCCTGAAGGATAAATGGCGCGTCCGTGTAGGGCCCGTCCTCTTTTACGATCAGACCCTCGGCGGTTTGCAATTCGATGTTGGCGCCTTCCCGCGAGAAGAACGGCTTGCGCACCCAGCCCTTGGGCACCGCTTTGTTCGGGTCAGTGTCCTGATGCGCGGCGAGCAGGTTCGGGTGACCTGTGTTGAACGCCCACAGCAGCGGCAGGATGCCTTTGTTGGAGAGGATGGATTTCCAGGCCGGCTCGAAAAACTGTGTGTCGCTCTGGGCAATCGCTGCACCGAAGGGCTCGTGAAAGATGAATTCCCAGGCGTGCAGCTTGAACAGGTGGGGGATCCAGCGATCTTCAAGATCGACGAAGCGTCCATCACTGGTGAGGCCAATGTCTTCGAGGTCGATGTGGCGCGATTCAATGCCGACTTTCTCTGCTATCAGGCGCAGGTAGTCGGTGGTGCCCTTGTCTTCGACCGAGTCTTTCATCGAGGCGAAATAGAAGGGTTGCTTGAGCTGCAGTTGAGCAAAGGCCTGATGCAGCTTGGTGTCAATGCTGTTGAACTGGTCGGCATGCCTGGGCAGCAAACCGCGTTCGATGCATTGCTCCAGCCAGCCCCACTGGAACGCCGCAGCCTCATACAGGCTGGTCGGTGTGTCGTAGTTGAGTTCCAGCAACTTGGCGGGCTTGGTGCCGTTGTAGGAGAAATCCATGCGCCCATACAGGTGCGGATGGCCTTCGAGCCATGAAGCGCGAATCATGTCGAAGAAGGGCGCAGGAATGCTCAGGCGCTCCAGCAGCTCTTCGCTCTGCACCACGCGGGCCACCAGATCCATGCACATCTCATGGATCTCGGTGGTCGGGTCTTCGAGGTGATTTTCGATCTGCTTGAGCGTGAATTGGTAATACGCGCTCTCGTCCCAATAAGGTTCGTCGTCGATGGTATGGAACAGAAAGCCAAGGCTGTCGGCGGTCTGTTTCCAGTCATGACGCTCTGCACAGAGGATTTTCTTCATGGCACGGTTTCCTTAACTGCTCGACCCGCCAAAACTCTTGCCCGAGCCGCCCCAGCCACTGCGTGCACTGGCCTTGCTGCCGAAACCGCCACGGGAGGTGGACGAGGCAACGGAAACCGGTTTGCTGGCGGAACGAATGGAGTCGGCGTAGTTGCTGCTGCCGTATCGCGCCTGATTGGATTTGGTAAAGGTCGAACCCTTGGCAATCCGCTGGCCGAGCGTCGAAGACGCATAGCTGCCGCGGTCATCGCGGTAGCGGTACACCGGTTGGGAGTTATAGCTGTTGCGGTTACTGCTCAGCATGTTGCCGATCAGCAGGCCGGTCAGCAGGCTGGTGCCGGAGAATCCCGAACCGCCGCTGTTCGCTTCCGAGGCTGGCAATTGAGCCTTGGCAGCGTCCACCTGGGACTGCGTCACCTCGCCATCGGCGCTCAGTTCGAAGCCTCCGAGCTTGGGGATGAACTTGCCGGCGGAGTCCTGCTGGCACCAGTCGGCGACAAAGTCGGCATCGCAGTCAGCCTGGTTGTTGTACACCGGCGCAAGGCGGCGATGCTCAGCCATGGCGGCCATGTAGGCGTCAGAGCAGACGTCGACCGGAAGCTTTTCATCGGCGCATTGCTGAACGGACTGGAAGTTGTACTTCTTCTGCACCGGGTAGGTTTTTTCAGCCACCCCGCAGCCTGATATCGCCATGGCGACCGACGCTGCCAGTGACAGCTGAACGTACTTGCTTCGTTTCATCGGGAGCTCCGTGCGCAATCAGTTCTGGGAAGGGGTCATGCAGGCGGCGTTCAACATGCCGACGCTGATGGCCACTGCAGCGACATAGATGCCCGCTGCGATTTCGCCTTTTTTGATGCGTTCAGAAGTGCCTTTGAGCACCAGACTGGTCATCAGGAATGCCAGCAATTGCACCAGCGCGGCGATCACTGTCCAGACCACGAAGTCCAGAATGCTGATCGAGTAGGCGATCACATTGCTGGCAGGAATCGCGAAGCCAATGATGGCGCCGCCCAGAGCGATTGAGGCCGCCACGTTGCCTGCACGGATCAGTTGGAACTCTTTGTGCGGGGTGATTCGGGTGTAGACGAACTGGAACAGCGCAAACAGCACCGCGGCACCCAGGATGTACAACACAAACCCGAGCACGGCGGCTTTGTTCAGGGAGATGGAGAGTGCTTCTAGCATGGACTGCTTCCTTTTAAATAATGCTCAGGTCGGTGGTGTACAGCGACATCCCCAGCGAAGTACTCAGGCTGACGGTGCCCTCGGCGTCTTCTTCGACGGAAAACAGCAGGAACTCCCGGCGCTCGGTCAGGCCGGTTTCGCGGGCATACAACATCGAACGGTGCTCGATGCTGTAGGACTCATCCGGATTGCGCAGCTGTTCGCTCATTGCCACCAATTCCGTCTGACCGTGCTCGGTGCCCCATTCGCGGGTGTATTCGACGCCGTTGTGGGTGTAGGTCGGCAGCCCGATCAGGCTTTGAGGGCCAGCCAGCCGACGCAGCTCCGCTTCGCTGCCGAGGGTGACGTAACTGAGGTAATTGAACAGGATCACCGACTCGACCTGGCCGGCGATGTCGCCGGTGGCGTGCACTTGCAGCCAGTAGTCTTCGTCGTTCATGTAATAGCGCGACAGCCAGTTCGACTGCCCGAGGTCGATGGTGCCTGTGCTCCAGATCTGCTGGGCGTCCGGGATGACCACCGTGGTCTTTTCGTCGAGCAGCAATCTCAAGGTGCTGTCGAACATCACGCCCTTGCCGATTGCCAGGTCCAGCGGACCGGTGACAGGCAGGGTTTCATTGGCAGTCCATTTCGATTCTGTCTTCGCGTTGGGCGCTTCAAGCCCCATCAGCTGTTTAAACCATCCCATTGAAGATTTCCTTGAGGCCCTCTTCGCGAGCAAGCCCGCTCCCACAGGCTTTGCGCCGGTCATAAGGTCAGCGAAACTTACTCGGCCGATTTTTTCTTCAGGCGCTCCAGAATCGCATTGGCGCTGCCGGTGTCCGGGGTGATGCCGGCTTCGCGCAGTTTGCGTTCCAGATCGGTGCCGGTCGACGCCTCGGCCAGTTGATCCTGGGCTTGCAATTCGGCGGCGCGTTGCTGCTGCTTTGCCTGCAGACGGTTCAATGTACCGACGGCGGTTTCCAGTTTGCCGTTAGCCCCGCCGCTGGCGATCGAAGCGCTGACCTGGGCTTTCTGAACGCTATCGCGCGCCTTGGCCATGTCCACTTGCTGGCGCAGGCTTTTGATGCGGCTTTCGGCCTTGGTGATGTCTTTGCGCATGCTGTCCGCATAACCGCCGAATTCGGTGGCCTGTTTTTGCTCGACCTCCAGTTCGCCGGTCAGGGTCGAAATAGCTTCGGCCACTTCCAGTGCCAGGTCTTCGCGGTTGGCCTGGATCGCGGCCATGGCCTTGGATTCCAGGTCCTTGATTTTGGCGTTGTGTTCGCTGACGCGGTCAGTCGACAGTTTGTGCTTGGCCATGATGGTGACCAGCTGGCGCTTGGCGTTGGCCAGGGCGCTGTCAGCATCGCGAATTTCCTGGTCGAGGATGCGCAGGGCCTGTTGGTCGGCGATGGCTTCGCCGGCTTCGTTGGCACCGCCACGCAGCGCGGTGAACAATTTGCTCCAGATAGACTGAGTCATTGGGATTCCCGAAAATTAATTGAAGAAACGTTCAAAGGCTTCGCTGGCGCGCTGGACATTGTCGACGAGGGCTTTGACCTCGGTCACGACGTTGGTCAGGCTCGAGTCGGAGCTCAGCGCGCCGAACATGTTGTAAACGACCTGCCCGTTGGGCATGGTTTCGATACCGATCGAAGACAGCGGGAACATTTCCCGGCTGCGCAGCACGGCATCATTGAAGGCCGGCACGTCTTTGATCGACTCGACATCAACCAGAACGGTATCGACGATGATCTGATCGCCTACCACTGCGATGTAAATCGGCAAGCCACCGAAGTCGTTCATTTGCAGCTTGATGCTGGGCTCGGAGCCTTGAGCGAGGGAGAGGGTGATGTCATTCGAGACCACTTCGTCCAGGACTTGAAGGGCGCTGTAAAGGCGATCGATGTTCCAATTGTTACCTGCGCTCATGTAATTCTCCGATATGAATGAGCCAGCCCGAATCGGTTGGCGTAGCTGTTTCTCCATCTGCTTGAGCAGGCTCCGGTTTTCGGGAAGCACCCAAGTCTCGTGTTTTACGTAACCGGCAGCACCCAGGCCCGCGCGCATCTGCTTCATGTAGAAACTCGACGGTTTTTTCGCGGAGGGTTTCGAGCGCTCCCCCTTACGGCTCGCTGAATCGGGTGCAGACCCGTCAGGCGGATCTGATGGGGAGCTGCTTTTCATGGTGCTGACCTCGTTGTGCACACTCACGCGTCAGGACACTACAGGCAATATTTGCCGCCCTCAACAACTCACGCGTGAGATTTTATGACAAGCGCGCGGGTACAAAAAAAGGCCAGTAGCGTGCGAACGCAACTGGCCTTTGGGTGTCGAGGGCCTTTTTAGTCGCGAGCGGCCAGGAATTCGTCGGTAGACACCACGCTGGCGTAGGCAAAGCCCAGGGCCGACATGAAGGCCGCATGCACGTGGGCAGCCGGAACGGTAAGTCCGTTGAATTCCAGGTCGCGGGAGGCACAGGCGTCGTGTATGACCGTGACGGTGTAACCCATGTCGGCAGCCGCACGGGTAATGCCGTCGACGCACATGTGGCTCATGCTGCCGACCACCACCAGCTCCTTGATGCCCTGCTCGTCGAGGATCGATTTCAGTTCGGTTTCGCGAAACGAATTGACGAAGTGCTTGAGCACGACCGGCTCGTCGGCGCGGTTGAGGACTTTGGGGTGCAGCTTCGCGCCTTCGGAGCCTGGCGTGAAGAACGGCGCGTCGTCGGAGGTGAATTCGTGGCGGATGTGTACCACCGAATCACCGGCGTCACGGAAGGCTTTGATCAAACGTACAGCGTTGTCCGCCGCCGCATCGGCGCCTACCAGCGGCCACTTGCCTTGGGGGAAGTAGTCGTTCTGGATATCGACTACGATGAGTGCTTGCCTGGTCATGACTGTTTCCTTGAAGTGCAGGTTGGTGTGGAATGGAGTATCGGGTCTGGCAGGCCGCCCGAGGATTGGCCGCACCGACAATAGCAGGGGGAAAACTGACAATGGACGCAGAAAGGACAATCGTCGAACTGGCTGTGCTGATCTATCCCGGCGCGCAATGGGCGGCAGTACATGGGTTGACGGACTTGTTCGCGGTGGCGAACCGGATTGCCGCCGAGCACCAGAGTGCGCAGTTGCCGCAGTTGCGGATCAGCCATTGGCAGGTCGATGGCGAGCAGGTGCCCGAGCGGGTCTACGACAGTCATCCGGTCCTGGACAGCCCTTTGGTTGCTGTGTTGATACCCCCGTCGATCGCCGGTTTCTCCGAAGGTCAGGCGCCGCAGGCGTTGATCCGCTGGCTTCGTCAGCAACACGCCAATGGCGCGATCCTGGGCGGCGTCTGCGTGGGCTCGATTCTGTTGGCCGAAAGCGGCTTGCTCGACGGTCGTAGCGCCACCACGCACTGGACCTCGGCCCAGACGTTCGCCGAGCGTTATCCAGCGATCAGGCTCAAGGCCGACACGCCCATCGTCGATGACGGCGACCTGATCACGACTGCCGGCTTGATGGCCTGGTCCGAACTGGGTCTGCGTCTGGTGGACCGTCTGCTCGGGCCGAGTATCGCCACCAGCACCGCACGCTTCCTGGTGGTGGAACACAGCGACAGCGCCAGCGAGTGCGGCAGCAATTTTTCACCGATTCTCAGCCATGGCGATGCGTCGATACTCAAGGTTCAGCATTGGCTGCAAGGCACTGGCGCAACCGATGTGTCGCTGACGGTGATGGCCGAGCGGGCAGGGCTGGAAGAGCGCACCTTCCTGCGCCGATTCCGCACGGCGACCGGCTTGAAACCCACCGAGTACTGCCAGCATTTGCGGGTGGGCAAGGCTCGGGAAATGCTTGAGTTCACCAACGGTACAATCGATCACATCGCCTGGACGGTCGGGTATCAGGATCCCGGGGCGTTTCGGGTGACATTCAAGAAGATTACCGGGTTGGCCCCGAGCGATTATCGGGCGCGGTTTGGGGTGTCTCCGACAGCGACTTCGGCGCGATAGGCGAAATCACGGCCAATTAAAAGTGTGGGAGCGGGCTTGCTCGCGAATGCCTTGTGTCAGTCACCATTAATGCTGAATGTTCGACTGCTTTCGCGAGCAAGCCCGCTCCCACAATTCGATCTGTGCAAGGCTGGTGTCGTGCAAAATGCCGGAACTGAAGCGAGCGTCGTGCAGAATCAAATGGGCCAAATGCCATCACGCTTTCCACAACTGATTGATTTTAAATCCTTTTCAATCAAGCCACCCTTGGCCTGATCTCTGCACCTTAACCACCACATTCATCACGTGCCGATTGAAGGGGGATGCATGACCCCAGCAAACCGCAAAAAAATGGTGGTCGCCCATTCGGTGCGCCCCGACGCTCCACTGCACGAAGTCGAAACCAATCGCGCGCTGGCCCGTTGGCTGGCGCACATCCTCGGGCTTAAATTCGGCGGCAGCTACGCCCCTGAATTACACCGCGGCCATGACCTTTATCTATTACCGACCCAGACCCTGGTAGGCGCCGCGGCGGCCCTGGAGTTGGGTGTGAAAGGGCCGGATGATTTGTGGGGCGGTTACGTCGACCATGACTTCATCTGCACCAAGGCCATCAGCCACGGGTTGCGCAACAAAAATGCCCACGCCCCGCAAGGCTGGTCGCAGCTGTTTTCCGAGCGCGTGCGTAATGTGGTGCTTGATGGCCTCAGTGTGTTTTCGCTGGACGATGCGCGTCCCGCGGCAGAACACCTGCTGTACGCCGGCCCCATTCGCCTCAAGCCCATCCATGCCTGCGCCGGACGCGGTCAGGAAGTGATCAAAAGCCTCGACCAGTTTGATGCGGTGCTTGCCAGGCCCGATGCCAAGGCGCTGTTCACCGAAGGCGTGGTGCTGGAGCAGGACCTGGACAATGTCATTACCCACAGCGTGGGCCAGAGTTTTATCGGCGACAGAGTGTTGAGTTACTGCGGCGATCAATACTTGACCACGGACGGTCAAGGCGAGCAGGTTTATGGAGGGTCCAATCTGCTCGTGGTGCAGGGTTACTATGACGACTTGCTTGAATTGGCACTGCCTGACGATGTGCGACTGGCGATCCAGCAAGCGCAGGTTTTCGACAGTGCAGCGGATGAGTCGTATCCAGGTTTCTACGCCTCGCGGCGCAACTACGACATCGCCCAGGGACTGGACAGTAACGGCAAGCGGCGCAGCGGTGTGCTGGAACAATCCTGGCGCATGGGCGGTGCCAGCAGTGCCGAAGTGGCAGCGTTGCAGAGCTTCATCAACGATCCGGGGATGCGTGCGATTCGCGTGTCTTCGGTGGAGAAGTACATCGATCAGCCCCTGCCCGCGGATGCCATCGAGGTCTACCGGGGGCCGGCGCAAAACAGTGATTTTCTACTCAAGTACGTAACGGTTAAATCCTATGACGGCTAGAAGCGAAACCATTCAGATCGACATTGACGATGAACAGATGACCGGGACTTTTCTCAGTCCCAAATCGAAAGTTCCGGGCGTGTTGTTCGTGCACGGATGGGGCGGCAGCCAGGAGCGGGACCTGGAGCGGGCAAAAGGCATCGCCGGCCTTGGGTGTGTGTGCCTGACGTTCGACTTGCGCGGGCACACGGGTGGCACCGGGATTCCACTGACGCGGGTGACGCGTGAAGACAACCTGCGCGACCTGCTGGCGGCCTATGACCGGCTGCTCGCCCATCCGGCGCTCGATACCTCGGCGATTGCTGTCGTTGGCACCAGTTATGGCGGTTACCTGGCGTCGATCCTGACGTCGTTGCGCCCCGTTCGCTGGTTGGCGTTGCGAGTGCCGGCGCTGTATCGCGACGACCAATGGAATACCCCCAAGCGTGACCTGGACAAGCTCGATCTGCGTGACTATCGCAGCACGCTGGTTCGCGCCGACACTAATCGCGCGTTGCATGCCTGTTCGCAATTTACCGGGGATGTATTGCTGGTCGAATCCGAGACCGATGACTACGTGCCGCACGCCACCATCATGAGTTACCGGGCGGCGTGTCAGCAGACGCATTCCCTGACACACCGGATTATCGACGGTTCGGATCACGCCTTGAGCGATCCGGTGTCGCAACAGGCGTATACCTCGATTCTGGTGGACTGGATTACCGAGATGGTGGTGGGTGAGCGGTTGAGCATTATTCAATCCAGTTGACCGGGTGGTGCTCTTGCGATCAATCGCGAGCAAGCTCGCTCCCACAGTGATTTGTGTCGATCTCAGGATCTTTGCCCCGCTCCGATCAACTGTGGGAGAGAGCTTGCTCGCGATGACGGCATCCGTCTCGCCACAACGCTCAAGATGGTTTCTTCGAAATCCGCAGCGACTTTGCCTTGGCCTCCACCACCAGATACATCACCACCGTAATCAACAACGGCAAGATGAAATAAATCGCCCGATACGCCAGCAGCCCCGCCACCAGACTTCCCCGCGAAACCTCATGTTGCAGCAACGCCACGAACACCGCCTCCAGCACCCCCAGGCCGGCAGGAATATGCGTGATCACTCCGGCGATGGCACTGATCAACAGCACCCCAAGCACCAGCGGATAATCCAGTTTGCTCGGCAACAGAGTGAAGATCACGGCAGCCATCAGCGACCAGTTCAGCGCGCCAAGAGCCAGTTGCAGGATCGCCATGCGCAGCGACGGCAGATTGATTTCCACCCCGCGGATCGACCATTCGCGGCGCCGGGAAAACTGACAGGCCAGCAGGTATCCCGCGCTCACTAACAGCAACAACACGCCTACACCTTGCAATGCGCCGGTGCTCAGCTTCCACCCTGGCGGCATCCGCACCAGTCCGCTGGTGAACACAGCACCGGCGATGACCATGTAACCGAACCAGTTGGTCGCCAGGCTCAGGCCGAGGATTTTCGCAATGTTGCTTTTGCTCACCCCGAGTCGCGAGTACAGACGATAACGCATGGCGATGCCGCCCACCCAGGCGCTCAGATTGAGGTTGAAGGCGTAGCTGATAATGCCCACCGGCAGTATTTGTTTCCAGGTCAGGTCCTGGCGAATGTAAGTACGGCCGATCAGGTCGAAGCAGGCGTAAACCAGAAAGCTCACCAGTGTCAGCCCGGACGCTATGATTAGCGTGCGCACCTTGAAATCAGCGAGATTGTTGAACACTTCGTCCCATTCGATCCGCTGGGCGAGCATCGTGAACAGTACGATCAGCGCGAGGAAAAACAGCATCGTCAGCGGTTTTTTCCAACGGCTCCAGCGCGACTTGTGCGGGTGCTCGGCGTGGGTCGCCGGCTGTGTTTCAGAGTGGCTCATCAGGTGTCACTCCGGGCGGTGTGGGAAAAAGGTTTCAGGCGCGGCTTGTGCGCCGGCAGCCAACCGGCCCAGGCCGGGAAATGTCGCAGGAAGTGAAACACCAGGAAGCCGACGGTCATGTGCCAGACCCGTCCGCGGGGTGACTTGTCCGCCGACATCGCCTTGCAGTGATTGTCGCTCAGGTCCTCAAGGCGTTCGGACAGTATCCGGTTGAAGGCGCGATCACGGATCAAGACGTTGGCTTCGAGGTTCATGGACAGGCTCAACGGATCCAGGTTGCTCGAACCCACCGTGCTCCAGTCCTCATCCACCAGCGCGACTTTGCCGTGCAGCGGGCGTTCGCAGTATTCATAAATCTGCACGCCGGATTTGAGCAGGTAGTCATAGGTCATGCGCGCCGCGAGTTTGGCCACCATCATGTCGGGCTGGCCTTGCAGGATCAGGCGCACATCGACGCCACGCCGGGCCGCATTGCGTATTTCGCGCAGCAGGCGATACCCCGGAAAGAAGTAGGCGTTGGCGATCACCACGCGTCGTTGGGCACTGCGCAGCACCTGGCGATAAACCTCTTCGATATCGGTCGTATGTTCGCCATTGTCGCGATAGACAAGGCGCACCTGGCCGTCGTGATCGGTGAAGGCCAGTTCCTGGCGTCGTTGCCGGCGGCGTTGCCACCAGTACTTGGCCCGGGCCGGTCGGCCGCTTTGCAGCAGGGCGAAGTGATGGATGTCGGCCACTGCCGGGCCTTGCACTTCCACCGAATAATCCTGTTTGGCCTCGGGACCGAAGTCAGCCAGGTGGTCGGCGGAAAAGTTGATCCCGCCGATGAACGCAATCGTGCCATCTACCACCACGATCTTGCGGTGCAGGCGACGGAACCAGTTGGTCCGAATGCCGAAGTGCTTGGGCGCGGGATCGAATATCTGGATGCGCACGCCGGCCTCGCTCAGCGCCGCAAGAAAGGCGGTGCTCAGTTCGCCGCAGCCAAAACCGTCGAGACTGGCGGTGACCCGCACGCCGCGTTTGGCGGCATCGATCAGCACTTGCTGCAGTTCATTGCCGACCTTGTCCTCAAAGACGATGAAGGTTTCCAGCAGAATTTCACTCTTGGCCTGGCGCATGGCCTCGAACACCCGGGGGAAATACGCTTCGCCGTTTTCCAGCAGCTCCAGCCGATTATTGCCCTGCCAGCCGTATACGACGTCGACCGTGCCGGGTGCATGGACAGGCGGGGTCGTGGATAAGTGTTCCACGCTGGTCTTTTCCATCGACGGGCTGCTCATAGCTCGATCTCCACCGACAGCGGCGCGTGATCGGAAAGGTGGGACCAGGGGCGCGACGCCAACACTTGCGGACGGCTGGCCTTGAGGTTGCGCACATAGATGCGGTCCAGGCGCAGCGCCGGCAGGCGTGCCGGGAAGCTGCGCGCCGGTTTGCCGTGCAGTTCGGCGAACACTTCCCGCAGACCACAGGGTTTGAGCAGCGCATCGGCGCGCTGGCGCCAGTCATTGAAGTCGCCGGCGACCACCACCGGGGCATCGGTCGGCAGCTCTGCAAGACGGCTGGCCAATAGCTTGAGCTGGGCATTACGGTGACTTTCGCGCAGGCCCAGGTGGACGCAAATGGCGTGCACTTCCTGGCCGTCGCCGGGCAGGCGCAGCACGCAATGCAGGAGGCCCCGGTTTTCATGACCGCTGATGGACACATCGAGATTGTCGTGCCGAATGATCTGGAATTTCGACAGCAGCGCATTACCGTGATCACCCGCCGGGTAGACCGCATTGCGCCCATAGGCGAACTGCGGCCACAGGGTGTCGGCGAGGAATTCATACTGCGGTATCTCCGGCCAATTGCTGTATCGCGCCGGATGATGTTCGTGGGTGCCGTGAACCTCTTGCAAGAACACGACGTCGGCCGACACGCTACGCACCGCTTCGCGCAATTCGGGCAGGATGAAGCGCCGGTTCAAGGCGGTGAAACCCTTATGGGTGTTGACCGTCAGTACGGTGAACCGGCTGACTGGCTCAATGGTTTGTGCCTGATCATCCGCTATGCTGAGCTGCTCGGAACTGTTCATGGCAGCACTCCTTCGGCAACAGGCTGGCCGGGGGCAGTAGTGAGGGTTTGATCGAGATGGAAGCGCTGCAAAAGGCTGCGAGCATCGAAGGGCGCGCGGACCTTGATGTCGTTGTCGAAATAGCAGAACACCTCTCGGGACTTGCGCGCCTTGGGCTTTAGCTTCGGCGCGATCAACTGTGGATCGCTCGGTTGCTTGCCCTGGTGCCAGGCCTCGATGCGATCGCCCCAGCGTTTTAGCGCTTGTGGCGTGTAACCGCTGGCGTAAAGCTCTTCGGCGCCGTGCAGGCGAAGGTAGACGAAGTCGCTGGTGATATCTTCGCGATAGGGCCATTTACCGGCGGTATCGGCGATGACTAGGGCGGTGTCGTAGCGTTTCAACAGGTGGACGAAAGCCGGGTCGACGAAGCTTTCATGGCGAATTTCCACGGCATGACGCAAACGCTTTTTTTTGTGAGCCCTCAGGCTGGCGTGGCCGTTGACGTGGGAATCATGCTGACGGGCGAGGGCTGCGGCCTGTTCGGTGTCGTGCGGCAGTTGCTGCAGGAAGGTCTCGAACAGCTCGGCATCGAATTTGAAGTTGGGCGGGAACTGCCAGAGTATCGGACCAAGTTTTTCCTTGAGTTCCAGTACTCCGGAGGCGAAAAAGTTCGCCAGGGGTTTGTGGATGTCACGCAGGCGCTTGATATGGGTGATGAAACGCGGCGCTTTGACACTGAACACGAAGCCCGTCGGCGTTTCGGTGTACCACTGGGCAAAACGTTCGGGCCGTTGCAGGGCGTAAAACGATCCATTGATTTCGATACTGTTGACGGCCCGCGACGCGAATTGCAATTCGCGCTTCTGGGCTAGCCCCTTCGGGTAGAAGTCCCCCCGCCAGGGCGTGTACCGCCAACCTGAAATGCCAATGTGAATCGCCGCCATATCGCCTCCCGTCTAATGGTCTTCGGACTGCCCACGTTTTCTGATGACTGCGGGACAAGGGATAAAGTTTCGACGGGACTACAAACGGTGCACACTCGACAAAATACATCGTTCAAATGTGGGAGCTGGCTTGTCGGATTGCCCCACCGCAGCGAAGGCGGCCTCGAGCCTCGCAGCGCCCATGCAGACGCCTTCGCCAGCAACCCGGCTCCTACGGGGCGGTAGGTGAACTTGGCCGCCATTTGCCAATCAGTTTCTAACAACCCTTCTCAAGGAGCTCCGCGTTTTGCTCAAATTCAAGACCGCGATACTACTGGGGGCGTTGCTGATTCTGGGTAGCAACGAGCTGGAAGCCACCACACTGCCAGGTGTTCCTGACGTCGCCGAGGAAGCTGCGAAGCCCGAGCCACTGGTGCAGGGCGGTCTGCTCGGGGCCATCAGTTCCAGCATCGACGACGTTCAGGACAAGCTCGACCTCAACGAAAACCTGGTCGACGCCTGGCGCCTGCGGGCCGATCGGGCGGTGGATGAAGTGGACAAACTGGTCAACCGGCCCTCGAGTCGTTCAGGCTGGAGCGTGGCGGGTGATTTTCTGACGTTGTCCGGTGTCTGGCTCGGCGTCTTTGCCTTGCTCACCGTGCTCGGTGGCATTCTCGCCACACGCCTGAACCAGGGGCGCTGGCTGCGGACCCGCCAGCGCAGCAAGGATTTGCTCACCTACTTGCTGCCTTACACCTTGCCTGCCGTGATCTGCCTGCCGTTGACGCTCTACGTCAGCCATTTCCTGCCAGCTTCGGTGGGTCGCGCCCTGGCGTTGTGTTTCGCCTATGCCACCAGCAGCGGCATTTTCTCCACGTCGATGCTGCTCTGCGTGATTGTCATGTTCAACACCGGACACAAACGCGCAGCGGTGCAGCTCATTCGCGATTACTGCCCCAGACCCTTGTTCCTGATCGGCTTCCTCGCGGCGCTCAGCGACGCCTTGACCAGCCCGCAAATCGCCCGGCAATTGGGCGGCAACATCACCAGCAGCATCGCGGTGTTTACCGGTCTGTTCGCTTCGATCATCTTCGGTTTGCTGGTGATCCACCTGCGTCGTCCGGTGGCGCACCTGATCCGTAATCGACCGCTGGCTCAACGCCTCAAACAGCCTTCGCTGCAGGAATCGCTGCGGATTTTTTCCGGGCTCTGGTACTGGCCGATCCTGCTGATGGTCATGGTCTCGGCGATCAACCTGATTGGCGTCGGCGAGGACAACCAAAAGGCGCTGCGCTGTGCGCTGTTCACCACCATTCTGCTGATTGCCGCGGTATTTCTCAGCACGATTTTCCAGCACATGTTCAAGTCGAGCCAGGCCGAAGCGCTCAAGCGCAGCAGCGCCTACAAGGAACGCTTTCTCAGCCTGCTGCACGCCTTGTCGCGGATCGTCATGGCCGTGGCTTTCATTGAAATCCTCGGGCGGATCTGGGGGGTGTCGCTGTTCGAATTCGCCGAACGCAACTCGGTAGGCCGAGCGATCAGCGATTCGTTGAGCAGCATCGGTCTGATCTTTCTGGTCACCTGGCTGCTCTGGGTGGTGCTTGATACGGCGATTCAGGAAGCGTTGAAGCCGCCGGTCAACAAACGTGCGGCCCAGCCCAGTACGCGGGTCAAAACGATCCTGCCGCTGCTGCGCAACGCGATCAAAATCATCCTGGTGGTGATCTGTGCGATCACCACCATGGCCAACCTGGGCATCAACGTCGCGCCGCTGCTCGCCGGTGCCGGGGTGGTCGGCCTGGCCATCGGTTTCGGCTCGCAGCAATTGGTGCAGGACGTCATCACCGGGCTGTTCATCATCATTGAAGACACCTTGTCGATCGGCGACTGGGTGGTGCTCGATTCCGGTCACGCCGGTACAGTCGAAGGGTTGACCATCCGCACCTTGCGCCTGCGTGACGGCAAGGGGTTCGTGCATTCGGTGCCGTTCGGTCAGATCAAGGCGGTGACCAACCAATCGCGGCAATTCGCGTATGCGTTTTTCTCTGTGCAGTTCACCTACGACACTGACGTGGACAAGGCCATCGAACTGATCCGCGAGGCGGGTGATTCGATCCGTGACGATGCGTTCCTCAAATACAACCTGCAAGGGCCGCTGGATGTGTTTGGCGTCGACAAGATGGACCTCAACGGCGTGGTGCTGACAGCGCAGTTCCGCACCGTATCGGGCGGGCAATATGCAGTGAGCCGGGCGTTCAACCAGCGCTTGAAAAAGCTGGTGGATAACAGCCCTTGGGTGCATTTCGCGCAGACTTATCCGCAGCAGGTGTTGATGCCTGGGCGGCAGGTGCATGAGCCGGAGGATGAGGGGACGATGGTGGAGCATTCGTCGGTGTTGTTGCCGGATCAGCCGCGGACCCAATAATGATGTGTGGTGGAGCTGCTGGCCCCATCGCGGGCAAGCCCGCTCCCACAGGTTTTCTGTTGTTTGCAGGTTTTGCATTCAACACAGATCCCTCCCACATCAGATCTGTGTTTGAGCGAGATTTTGTGACCGACACAAATCCCCTGTGGGAGCGAGCTTGCTCGCGATGGGGCCAGGCCAGACAACATCAATGCCGAATCAGCTTGCTACGCACCTCGGCACTGGCTTGCTGATCCAGCTCCAGCCAAAAATGCTGCTTGCCAGCAATCTCCGCAGCCACCGGCAAGCCATCGCGATACACCAATCGATTACTCGCCAACGCCGGCACCTTCGCACCGGGTAACAGCGTGCCGGCAAGGTTCAGCGGATCGACCCCGCACACGGCTATCAGACTCCCGTCATGGGGCCGGCGCCGAACTTCGCGCAGCAACGGAATCGCTTCAGGCAATGCGAACTGCTCGCCCGCCAGGCCACTGACAAACCGCCCGCCACGAATCTCACCCCGTGCCTCCAGTCGGTGGAAGGTGCGCAGTAATTCCCGCCAGCTCGGCAGCCAGTCCGCCTCGCGTTCCAGCAGGCGCCAGAACACTACGCCATAGCGGCGCAGCAAGGTCATGGCGATATGTTCAAGGGTCTCGCCCGGCGTCGGCGCCGGACGTTTGTTTTCCACCACCGGCGCGGCAGCACCGCGGCGCAGCAAGGCCCAGCGCCCGGCATCGTCCATCCCGCCGACAAATGCCCCGCGCCCGCGTCGGCTGCTGCGGGCCTGGCGTTTACTGGCGGGTGTGATCAGCGCACGCAGGCCGGCGAAACTGTCGGCGTTCACCAAGCCGGCGCCTACCAGTTCCTGCAAGGCAATTTCCAGCTCCGAGCGCAGCAGGTGCGCCTCGTGCATCAGCTCATCGAAGAACAGTGCGCCATGCTGGCTGAGGGCCTGGTGAACCTTTTGGGTTTTCGGCGACAGATCGTCGACCGGGGTTTGCTCGGTCAGGCTGCTCCACAACCCGACCTGGCTGCGCGGCAGCAGCAGAATCGGCGTGCTGCGCAATGCCGTGCCGGCGCTCTTGTTGCGCGCGGTCAGGCGGGTCCAGACCAGTTTGCCGCTGCGGCACAGATCATCCAGCCAGCTCGCCGAATACCCTTTGATTCGTGCCGGCAGAATGTCGCTGTCCCAGGCTGAAGCGGCGGCCGGGTAGCCTTCGAACTGAGCGACAATGGCCGGTAATACCGCGCTGCCCTGGCCTTGGGTCGTCGGGGAGAGATGCTGCCAGTCAAACAGGAAGCGCATGAAATCCTGCAGCGCCACCGGCTCGATTTCCCGCCGCAGACGCTTGACCGTATAGCGATGAATGCGCGCCAGCAGATGCCGTTCACACCATTCTTCCTGTTCAGCACCGGGGGTGAATTGGCCACGCAGCACATAACCTTCGCGCTCCAGTTGAGCCAGCGCCTGGGTGACTTGCGTCACGGGCAAGCCCAAAGGTTCGACAATCGCTTGCAGTGGCAACGGACCAAAGGCGCTGAGCCGTGCGCGAACCACTTCAAGTGCCGCAGCGTCCGCCTCCCAGGCTTCGTCGAAACCCGGCAATGCCTGCAGCGGCGGCGACAACGTGGCATGTGGATAAATTGCCTGCACACAGGTCAGCCGCTCCAGCGCCAGCCATACCGATTGCGCCGGGTTGATCTGCAAATGGCTGGCGCGGCCGCTGTCGGCCAAGGCGTTGAGCCATTCGCGCCAACGGGGATTGGCCTGTGCCTCGGCATCGCTGATGCACGCCAGGCTCATCAACGCCTCATGCATTTCATCGATGCCCGTGGGCGCGGGCCAGGCTTCGTCGCGCACGGCCTGGATCGCCTCGGCATCCAGCGCCCCGAGGTCGTCGGTGGATTGCGGATCGGTCCAGCGACGATTGAGCACGGCTTGCGTGCGCCGCTCTTCCAGCGGCGCATCGTCGAGAAAGGTGTAGGGTCGGGCGCTGAGAATTTCTGCCGCCAGCGGCGAGGGGGCTGGCAGGTCGCGGCTGATCAGGCGCACGTCGCCATGCTCCATGCGGCGCAACAAGGCCAGCCAGCCGTCACAATCCATGGCGTCGTGGAGGCAATCGTCGAGGGTCTGCTCCACCAGGGGATGTTCGGGAATCTCCCGTTCGCCGGCGAGATTTTCCACGCAGGCAATCTGGTCGGGAAACACGCTGGCGATCAGGTCTTCGCTCTTCATCCGCTGGATCTGCGGCGCGACTTTGCGTCCACCGGTATACCGCGGCAGCGCCAGCGCCACCCCGGCATTCCAGCGCCAGCGTACGCCGAACAGCGGCGCTTCGAGCACCGCTTGAGTCAGGATGTGCTCGGCGCTGTTGCTGTGCAGATAACGCCAGACCTCATCCAGCTCAAAGCTGTGGCTGCTGGACAGCGACAGCACGATGGCATCTTCGCTGGCGGCCGCCTGCAGTTCGAAGTTGAAGGTGCGGCAGAAGCGCTTGCGCAGTGCCAGGCCCCAGGCGCGGTTGATGCGGCTGCCAAACGGGGTGTGGATGATCAGTTGCGTGCCGCCCGACTCGTCGAAAAACCGCTCCATCAGCAGCGTGTCTTGCGAGGGCAGGGCGCCGAGGGTCAGCCGTGCACGGGCCAGGTAATCCACCAGTTGCTCGGCACTGGCCAGATTGAGGCCCAGGGTGTCGGTCAGCCAGTCGAGCGCGGGCTGTAAGTCTGCGGGTGTGGCGCTCAGCAGGTCGTCGAGTTGCCCTTGCAGGCGAGCCACGGCGAATGACAGTTCATCGCTGCGACCGGGCGCTTCGCCGAGCCAGAACGGTATGGTCGGCGGTTGACCCTGAGCGTCTTCGACCCGGACCTTGCCGGTTTCGACCCGCAGGATCCGGTATGAGGTGTTGCCTAGCTGGAAGACATCCCCGGCGATGCTCTCCACCGCGAAATCTTCGTTGACGCTGCCGATGTTCAGCCCTTGAGGCTCCAGCAGCACGCTGTAGTCGGCGTTGTCCGGGATGGTCCCGCCGCTGGTCACGGCGGTCAGTTTGCTGCCTCGGCGGCCGCGTAGCGTGCGGGTCACGGCGTCGCGGTGCAGGTAAGCGCTGCGAATGCCCTGACGCCCGTTGTAGCCGTCGGCGAGCATGTGCAGCAGCGCCTGATAATGCTGTTCGTCGAGTTCGGCATAAGGTGAAGCCCGACGGAACATCTCCAGCAATGCCTGCTCCTGCCATTCCTGACAGCTGACTTCAGCGATGATCTGTTGCGCGAGTACGTCCAGCGGTGCCTGGGGAATCTGTAGCGTGTCGAGTTCGCCGCGACGCACGCAGTCGAGCAGGGCGATGCATTCGATCAGGTCGTCGCGGGTGGTGGCAAACAACCGCCCCTTGGGCGTGCCGCCGACCTGGTGCCCGGAGCGGCCGACCCGTTGCAGGAATCCGGCAATCGAGCGCGGCGAGGCGATCTGGCAGACCAGGTCGACGTCGCCGATGTCGATTCCCAACTCCAGCGAGGCAGTGGCGATCAGCACTTGCAGGTCGCCGCGCTTTAGCCGTTGCTCGGCGTCGAGGCGAAATTCCTTGGCCAGGCTGCCGTGGTGGGCGGCGACCGCGTCCTTGCCCAGGCGCTCGCTCAAGTGCCGACTCAGGCGCTCGGCCAGGCGCCGGGTGTTGACGAAGACCAGCGTGGTCCGGTGGTCGCGGGCGAGGGCGGCGAGGCGGTCGTACACCAGTTCCCAGACGTCGTTGGCCATGACCGCCGACAACGGCACGGGCGGCACTTCGATATCCAGGTCGCGCGGCCGGGCATGGCCAATGTCGATGATTTCGCACGGGCGGTCGCGACCGACCAGAAAACGCGAGACCGCTTCGATCGGCTTTTGCGTGGCGGACAGGCCGATGCGCATCAAGGGTTGCGTGCAGAGTGCCTGCAAGCGTTCCAGGCTCAGGGCAAGGTGGCTGCCGCGCTTGCTGGCGGCGATGGCGTGGATTTCGTCGACGATGACCGTGCGAGTGGTCTTGAGCATTTGCCGACCGGAGTCGGAGCCGAGTAGCACGTACAGGGATTCGGGCGTGGTCACCAGAATGTGCGGCGCCGTCCTGCGCATGGCCGAGCGGTCTTTTTGCGGTGTATCGCCGGTGCGCACGGCGGTTGTGATCTGCAGTTCGGGCAGGCCCATCACGCGCAATTGTCCGGTAATGCCGGCCAAGGGGGTTTGCAGGTTGATCTGGATATCGTTGGACAGGGCTTTGAGCGGCGAGACGTAGACCACCAGGGTTTCGTCGGGCAGGCCGCTGTCGGTTTCCAGGCCACGGTGGACCAGGTCATCGATGACCGCGAGAAACGCGGTGAGGGTCTTGCCGGACCCGGTGGGTGCGGCGATCAATGTGGAACGGTGCTGGCGAATCAACGGCCACGCCCGGGCCTGGGCGGCGGTGACCGTCGGGAATGTGTTACGGAACCAGGCGCTGACGGCGGGATGGAAGCCTGTCAGGGCGCTGTCTGCGGGGATGGGCAGGTTCATGGGGTAATTTATGCGGGTGGGGGTGGGAAGTTGCAAGTACCGCTCAAGCTCTCTATTGGCCTGTAGGCCCTCATCGCGGGCAAGCCCGCTCCCACAATGTTCTCTATTGTTAATAAATTTTTTGTTCACAGGAGAACCCTGTGGGAGCGAGCTTGCTCGCGATGAGGCCCGTGGCAGCACCACAATTGCGGGAGATGTTCACTTTACGGATGACGGTTGCGCTCTAAACCCGCAAAATGCAACGATTCCGGCATCTATCGACGACATTGCCCTCGCGTAATGTCGATAAGCCATTGTTCCAATCAGACTGGGCCTGCTGACTCTATGCGAATGCGCCTTATGTTACTGGGCGGCGGAAATGCCCTTGGGCAGGCGCTGATTCGCCTCGGTGCGGAGGAAGACATCGGCTTCCTCGCCCCCCGCCCACCGCAAGACGGCTGGGATGCCGCGAGCCTGACGCAACTGCTCGACGACACCCGCCCGGACGCGTTGATCAACCTTGCCTACTACTTCGACTGGTTTCAGGCGGAGGTGGTCAGCGAGCAGCGTCTGGCTGGGCAGGAGCGGGCGATCGAACGTCTGGCCGAATTGTGCCAGCATCACAACATCGTTCTGATGCAGCCGTCGAGCTATCGCGTATTCGACGGCTCGCGGGCCACGGCCTACAGCGAAAAAGACGAACCGGTGCCCTTGGGACTGCGCGGTCAGGCCTTGTGGCGGATCGAGCAAAGTGTGCGCGCCACCTGCCCGCAACATGTGCTGCTGCGTTTCGGCTGGTTGCTCGATGACAGTCCCGATGGCAGCCTCGGGCGTTTTCTCGCCCGGGCAGAAACGCCCGAAGAACTGCTGATGGCCGATGACCGTAGGGGCAATCCGACGCCAGTGGATGATGCCGCCCGCGTGATCATTTCAGTGCTCAAGCAACTCGATTGTGCCGCGCCGCTGTGGGGCACCTACCATTACGCCGGGCATGAGGCGACCACGCCGCTGGCGCTGGGGCAGGCGATCCTGACCGAAGCCCGTGCGTTGCATCCGCTGGCCATCGAAGCACCGACCCCCCAGGCTCACGCCTCGCGTCCCGATGCCGCCGAGGAGCCGCAACACGCGGTGCTGGCCTGCAAGAAAATTCTGCACACGTTCGGCATCAAGCCCCGCGCCTGGCGCGCGGCACTCCCGGGCTTACTCGACAGGTTTTATCGCCATGGCTGACGGCCCTGTTTTCATCACCGGCGGTGCCGGTTTCATCGGCTCGCACCTGACCGACGCCTTGCTCGCCAAGGGCCATTCGGTGCGGATTCTCGATGACCTGTCCACCGGCAAGCGCAGCAATTTGCCGCTGGACAACCCCAAGCTCGAACTGATTGTGGGCGACGTCGCCGATGCCGCACTGGTGGCGCGGTCGATGCTCGGTTGCAGCGCGGTCGCGCACCTGGCGGCGGTGGCTTCGGTGCAGGCCTCGGTGGACGATCCGGTGAAGACTCACCAGAGCAATTTCATTGGCTCGTTGAATGTCTGCGAAGCCATGCGCCAGGCCGGTATCAAGCGTGTGCTGTTTGCGTCCAGCGCCGCGGTCTACGGCAACAACGGCGAAGGCGAATCGATCGACGAAGACACGCCCAAATCCCCGTTGACGCCGTACGCATCGGACAAGTTGGCGAGCGAGCATTACTTCGATTTCTATCGTCGCCAGCATGACCTCGAACCGGTGATCTTCCGCTTCTTCAACATCTTCGGCCCACGTCAGGATCCGTCCTCGCCGTACTCCGGAGTCATCAGCATTTTCAGCGAGCGGGCGCAGAAAGGCCTGCCGATCACTGTGTTCGGCGATGGCGAGCAGACGCGTGATTTTGTCTACGTCGAAGACCTGGTCGACTTGTTGGTGCAAGCCATCGAGAAACCCCAGGTCGAGGTCGGCGCGGTCAATGTCGGCTGGAACCAGGCCACCACCCTCAAGCAAATGCTTGAAGCGCTGGAGGCGGTGGTCGGTCAATTGCCGCCCGTGAGCTACGGCCCGGCGCGCGCCGGTGACATCCGCCATTCACGGGCGGACAACCGGCGATTGCTGGAGCGCTTTACCTATCCGCAGCAGACCCCGCTGCGTGAGGGGCTGGCGCGGTTGCTGGGGCGCTGATGTTTGCGCGGCCATGAAAAAGGCGTCTTTCGAGGCGCCTTTTTGTTTCTGGATTTCTATTGGCTGGACTGACGTCTTCGCGAGCAGGCTCGCTCCCACATTTGACCGAGTCCGTCTTAACAACTCGATCACCTGTGGGAGCGAGCCTGCTCGCGAAGGGGGCTTAGAATTTGTAACCGAGCCCAACCATGTAGATGAACGGATCCACGTCCACATCGACCTTGGCCCGGGTGCCCGGTGCGACGGCGTTATTTTCCACCGTCGCAGTGGTGTCGATGTCTATGTAGCGTACTTGGGCATTGAGCATGATGTTGTCGGTGATCATGTAGTCGGCGCCAACCTGAAACGCCATGCCCCAGGAATTCTCTGCTTTGAAGTTGCTGAACCCATTGGCGCTGGCTTCGCTGCCGACGTGTTCGTCATAGATCCAGGTGTAGTTGATACCGGCACCGACATATGGCTGGAACGCGGACTTCGGGTCCAGCGGGTAGTACACGACACTCAAGGTTGGCGGAAGGTGTTTCAGGCTGCCGAGTTTGCCGTTGGCAGCCCCCAGGGCGGTACCCTTGAGCTTCACATCATGTTCGAACGGCGAGGCTGCGAGCAGCTCGATCCCCCAATGGCTGTCAAGCATGTAAGCGAAGTTCAGGCCCAGTTGCGTGTCGCTGCTCATGGTGGCCTTGCCGCCCAGGTCGGCACCCGCCAGCGGGCCTTGATCGACCTTGACGCTAGAGCTGTCGGCATCCGGGTTGACGGTGATCGCACCGGCACGAACGATGATGTCGCCAGCCTCATGGGCATGGGCGAGCGGGGCTGCGAGCGCGAGGGCGAACAGCGAAGCGCTGAGCAAGGACTTGTGCATGGAGGCTCCAGAGGACGTTGAAAATGTTCGATGTCCAATGGTACGGAAGCGTCTGGTACGGTCTTTTGATTCAGCTCAATGAAACTGTGATGGCCCCAAAAGATCGCAGCCTTCGGCAGCTCCTACAGGATCGGGTTTGCACGCGGTCAATGTAGGAGCTGCCGAAGGCTGCGATCTTGGCGGTATCAAAGATACAAATATCTAGCGGGATTATTCCGGCAATTCATACGCATAAATCTTGTCCGCCTCCATCTGATACCCCGCATCCGCCAACTCACTGCTCGATGCCTTGACCTGCAACGCACCCTCGATCCAGTACGGCTGATACAGCTCATCGAGCTTCACACCGACTTCGCTTTTCACATGCACGATCTGGTTCGAAGGCGGTGGCGGTACATGAATGCAGGCGCCAAAATAGGGCACCAGCAAAAACTCCGTAGTGCGACCTTCTTCACTGACTTCCAGCGGCACGATGTAGCCAGGCAAGCGAATGTTCTGGCCGTCGAGGGTGTTCACCACCGGCGCATCCGGCATGTCCTGCCTGGCCGCGGGCGCCGATTCAGCAGCCAGCGCGTCACCCATCTGCGACAGGTCGTGCAGTGGCGTCATGTTCGGCGCTTCCGGCGCGGCATCCGGCGGGATCATTTCCGACCAGGTCAGGTCTTTCGGCGCGGCCGCCCACAGCGGCAGGGCGACCAGCATCAACAGCGCAAGCACAGCGCGGGGCATCTTCAACGTCCTCATAGTCGGATCGACAGGCCATCGGCCAGGGATTGGCGATACGCACGCCAGGCCGGCACGCTGCCCATCAGCAACGCGGCGCCCAGGATGCCACCGAGCAGCGTCCATTCATATTCGCTTGGCCAGGCCAGTGGCAGATATAAACCGTAATTGGCCTGGACATAACCCTGGGCGACGGCGATGCCGATGTAGAGCAAGGCCACGCCGGCTATCACCCCCGACAGCGCCAACGCGAACGCTTCCAGCACCAGCAGGGTCGCGATGTGCCACGGCCGCGCGCCCACCGAACGCAGAATCGCCATCTCGCGCCGCCGTTCGTTGAGGCTCGTGAGAATGGCGGTGAGCATGCCGATCAACCCGGTCAACACCACGAACAGCGAGACCACGAACAAGGCCTTTTCCGCCGTGCTCATCAAACTCCACAGTTCTTGCAACGCCACCCCCGGCAGGATCGCCAGCATTGGTTCGCCACGGAATTCGTTGATTTCGCGCTGCAGGGCAAAGGTTGAAATCTTGCTGTTGAGGCCGAGCATGAACGCGGTGATCGCTTGCGGCGTCAGGTCCATATTGCGTGCCTGATCGGCGCTGATCCGTCCGTTGCCGCGCGCCGGCACCCCGTTGTGCCAATCGACATGGATCGCTTCCATGCCGCCGAGGCTGATGTGCAACGTGCGATCCACCGGGGTGCCGGTGCGTTTGAGAATGCCGACCACGGTGAACGGTTTGTCGTCGTGCTTGACCAGGCTGATCACGGCCACGCCGTGGGCCAGTACCAATTTGTCTCCCAGCTTGTAGTGCAATGCGTCGGCGACTTCGGCGCCCAGCACCACTTCGAATGGGTCTGTGGCGAAGGCACGACCGTCGGCCAACTCCAGGTGTTGTTGACGGCCGTACTGGTAATGCTCGAAGTACGCCTCGGTGGTGCCCATCACCCGATATCCTCGATGGGAGTCACCGAGAGACATCGGGATCGCCCACTTCACCTTCGGGTTGTTGGCGAAGTGCTCGAAGCTGTCCCAGCGGATGTTATTGGTTGCGTTGCCAATGCGGAACACCGAGTACAGCAGCAGATTCACCGAGCCGGAGCGGGCACCGACGATCAGGTCGGTGCCGCTGATGGTGCTGGCGAAACTGGCTTTGGCTTCGGTGCGCACCCGTTCCACCGCCAGCAGCAGGCAGACCGACAGGGCGATGGCGAGCGCGGTCAGGATCGCGGTAAAGCGGCGGTTAGCCAGGCTGGCCATGGCTAGACGGAACAAATACATCTCAAACCTCGAACGGGGTGGCGGCGCGATTGAGATCGGCCAGCGACAGATTGCGATCGAACAACGGCGCAAGGCTCTGGTCGTGACTGACGAACAACAGGCTCGATCCGGCTTCGCGGCACTCGGCGAACAGCAAGCGGATGAAGTTCTCCCGGGCGTCGTAATCCAGGGCCGACGTCGGTTCGTCGGCAATCACCAGTTCCGGCTGGCCGATCAACGCCCGTGCGGCGGCGACCCGTTGCTGTTGGCCAATGGACAGCGAATCGGCGCGCCGGCCGAGCATGCTTTCATCTTTCAGGCCCAAATGCGTAAGCAGGGTGGCGGCGGCCTGATCGACACTGCCGTGGCGCTGGATCGCCCGTTCGGCACGCAGTCTGGAAAAGTGGCAGGGCAGTTCGACGTTTTCGCGCACCGAGAGAAACGGCAGCAGATTGAATTGCTGGAAGATGTAGCCGGTGTGATCGACACGAAAACGATCACGCGCGCCGGCGCCGAGTTCGGTCAGTTCCTGGCCGAGCAGGCGAATGCTGCCGCGATCGGGCTTCTGCACGCCACCGAGCAGGCCGAGCAAGGTGGTCTTGCCGCTGCCGCTGGGGCCTTTGAGGAACAGGGTTTCCCCCGGTTCCAGGCGAAACGCCGGGATATCCAGCAGTGGCGGGTGGCCGGGCCAGCTGAAGCCCAGGTCGGTCAGTTCGATGAGTGCTTGGGTCATAGTGCCGGTTTCATGGGTTGTCTCAATCTCGCATCCAACACAACCCCCTGTGGGAGCGAGCTTGCTCGCGATAGCGGTGTGTCAGCCAACAGAGATGTTGAATGTCAGGGCCTCATCGCGAGCAAGCTCGCTCCCACAGGGGATCTTTGGTGAATTCAGAATTTCAGGGCAGCCGCCTTGGCCGTCACTTCAACCCCTTGCTGCCCGCTTGGGCTGATCAGTTGTACCTGAATTTTTTGGGTCGCCGGGAAGGTGTTGAAGATATTCGCCAGGTCCAGTGTCTTCAGAGCGCCCGATGACGAGCAAGTGAATCGGTAATGCGCGTGGATCTCGCTGTGGTCGTGGTGATGCTCGTCCTTGGCGTCATGGTCGTGATCGTCATCGGCGTCCGGCTTGTCGCCAAACAACGGGCTTTCCAGTTCCAGCTTTGCAATCACGCAGCCAGCGGCTGTCGGCAGATTGAACAACGCCAGGGGTTTTTCCAGCTGCGCACGGACGGCGGCGACCTTGGCCTTGTCGGCATCGGTGGCGGCGGCGTGTTCGAAACCGACCAGATTCATCGCCGGGCTTTCCAGTTCAAGTTCCAGGGTCTGGCCGTCCAGCGCCGCATTCAGGCGACCGACGCCGTGTTCGTGGGCGCCAAGGCTGCCGTGCTCATGGTCATGTTCGTCGGCAGCATGGGCGACGGCCAGCGGCAGCAAGGCAAACGGCAGAGCGAGAAGCAGACGACGCATGACGAGTCTCCGGAAGTAAAATGAATGTTTTGTTATGTAATCTTATAACGTAAGCATGCAGAGTTTGACCGCCCGCTTGGCGTTGCACAAGTCCCATGGGAGCATGTGAGTCAGAAATGTGAGGGAGCAGACTTTATGTTGCGTGTACGCGGAAGCATCGGCGACTGGCCGGTGGATTTGACACTGGAGCTGGATGACGCCGACTGGGCGCGGCTGGGTGCGCAGTTGCAGGTGGTCAAGCCTGAAGCCAGTGCTGCACCGGCCAAACCTGTGAATCAGGATGATACGCAGTGGCAGATCGCAAAGGATTTGCTGCGCAAGGCGGGACAAATGAGCGGGCCGGATTTGCTGGAGCAGCTTGAAGGATTGACCGGCAGCGCGGCATCGGGCAAACGCTTGTTGGTGCGTTTGCGCCATTGCGCGGATGTGAAGGTAGAGAGCGGCGGCGATACGCCGCTGTACCGCTGGCTGTAGGAGCCGGCTTGCTGGCGAAAGCGGCGTGTCAGGCAGCATTAATGCTGAATGTAATGGCCTCTTCGCTGGCAAGCCAGCTCCTACAGGGGGTGAGGCGTTCAGGGATTTTGGATGATCCCGATACTGTAGGAGCCGGCTTGCCGGCGAAAGCGGCGTGCCAGGCAACATCAATGTTGAATGTGATGGCCTCTTCGCTGGCAAGCCAGCTCCTACAGGGTTTGCGGTGTTCGGGGGATTTGGGCTGATCCCGATACCGTAGGAGCCGGCTTGCTGGCGATGAACGATGACGCGGTCGTCAGTGACTATCAGTACAGCGCAGCAAACAACTTGCGCCGATACGTGGTCACCAGCGGGTGATCGTTGCCCAGCAGTTCGAACACCTGCAGCAACGTCTTGTGTGGCAAGCCTTCGCTGTAGCTGCGATTACGGATGAACAGCTTGAGCAAGGCATCCAGCGCCGCATCGTACTGCTGGCGGGCCAACTGCTGGATCGCCAGTTGGTACACCGCTTCATCGTCCTGCGGGTTTTTCGCCAGGCGCGCTTTCAGGTCCGCCGCATCCGGCAAGTCCCTGGCCTGGCCGAGGAACTGGATCTGAGCCTTGGCACCGGCCAGGGCCGCCTTGTGCTCATCGCTCTTGACCGCGTCGAGCACGGTTTGTGCTTCGCCCAGCTCATCGCGTTCGGTGAGGCAGCGCGCGTAGAGAATCAGCGCTGCGGCGTTGGTGTTGTCTTCGCCCAGCAGCACCTTGAGGGCGGCTTCGGCGTCGGCAAAACGGTTGTCATCGAACAGTGCCTGAGCCTGTTCGAATGGATCGGCAGCCGCGGGCGGTGGCATCTGCACATGAGGTTCAAGCAGGGCGCGGACTGCGGATTCCGGTTGTGCGCCGGCAAAGCCGTCCACCGGTTGACCGTCCTTGAACAGCACGACCGTCGGCAGGCTGCGAATGCCGAAGCGCGAGACGATGTCCGGCTCGACGTCGCAATTGACCTTGGCCAGCAGCAACTCGCCCTGATAACTCTCGGCGATGGTTTGCAGCATCGGCATCAGCGCCTTGCACGGCGCACACCATTCGGCCCAGAAATCCACCAGCACCGGTTTGTGGAAAGAGTTTTCGATCACCGATTGCTCGAAGTCGGCAGTCGTGGCGTCGAAGATGTACGGCGTTTCCTGACTCATGGGGGATCTCGTAAAAGCTTGGATGGGACAACTATACGGCTTGGTGGGGTGTGGCCGAAAGCGGGGGTCAGTCAAGAGGCGTGTTGTCTGACGGACGCCTTCGCGAGCAGGCCAGCTCCCACGGGGATCTGTGTCATGACGCAGATTCCCTGTGGGAGCGAGACCGGCTTGCCGGCGAAGCTTTTAGCTAGCGTCGCGCATGGTAGAGGCTCACATGCCGAAATTCTTCGGGCTCGGCCAGATCGGGCAAGGTCATCGCCTCCAGCATCTCGATGCGCCGATACAGCGGGTGACGAAAATCCCTCACCCGCGAATCCGCCACCAACGCCTCCCTGCCGCGACTCAGAAACTCATCGAGCAACGGCAGGTTCGCCCGGTCATACAGCACATCAGCCACCAGAATCAGATCAAACCGATCCGCCTCGGCAAAAAAATCCGTCGAATAGCTGAGCTGTACCCCATTGAGTTTCGCATTCGCCCGACACGCGGCGATCGCCAGCGGATCCAGGTCGCAAGCCACCACTTCCCGCGCGCCGGCCTTGACCGCGGCAATCCCCGCCACCCCGGATCCGGCGCCGAAGTCCAGCACCCGTTTGCCTTTGACCCAATCAGGGAATTCGGCAAGATAGCGCGCCACCGCCAGCCCACTGGCCCAGCAGAAGCTCCAGTACGGCGGCTCGTGCAGGATCCGCCGGGTTTCTTCCGGGCTGAAGGCGCGGTCCATGTTGTCGCCGTCGATCAGCCAAAGCTTCAGTTCGGTGTCCGGCAAGGCACAGGCTACCAACTGTGCATCACCGAGCAGCCCGGCCAGGGCCTGCTGCAGGTCGAGCGGTGCAATCATGGCGCTTTGACGAACTGCAGTTGACCCATCGCCTGGGTCGTTGGCTGGCTGATGACTTGCGACGGCAGGTGCAGAATCAACTGGCCGGACTGGCTGGCGCGGCCACGCAGTTCAACGCGGGCACCTGCTGGAAAGGATGCCGGGTTGAATCGCAGACGAAACGGCAATATTTGATTGGTGCCAATCAGGCTGGAACTGGCGAGCAGTTGTTGCGGGCGGTCCTGGTTGTCGACCACCAGCAGCGCCAGTTCGACCTCGGCACCGGCCGGTACGCCTTGCAAGGTGCCGCTCAATTCACGTTGATGCGCGGGCAGCGGGCCGAGGTCGGCGGACTCTCTGGCTTTTTTCTGCGCCTGTTGCGGCGCAGGGCCGGGCTCCGGTGGCTGGGGCGCATCGCTGCTACAGGCCACCAGAAGGCTGAAAAGACTGAGCAAAATGAGCGGTCGTATGGACATTGGTGGCTCCAGCTGGGTGAAATCCATGGATCAAACGATATGACCCGTCTGTATACCGCAAAGCCTATGGCTTGTCTTGCCACCCGGATGCGCTACCATGGCCCTCCCTTTTTTTGTTGCCTGCCACCATGCACTGTCCCTTCTGCGGTGCCAACGACACCAAAGTCATCGACTCGCGACTGGTCGCCGAGGGCGAGCAAGTGCGCCGCCGCCGCGAATGCGTGGCCTGCGGCGAGCGTTTCACCACCTTCGAAACTGCCGAGCTGGTGCTCCCGCGCCTCATCAAGCAAGAC